>Ga0308019_10000869_pt1 | contig 18821 bp, 9 predicted proteins | sample Neamet284_FD_203135 | JGI IMG/M metagenome (GOLD analysis project Ga0308019, IMG submission 203135) | Marine microbial communities from water near the shore, Antarctic Ocean - #284 | ecosystem: Environmental > Aquatic > Marine > Unclassified | place: Southern Ocean | collected 2014-10-01 | reverse complement strand
AAATCTGATAGAATTTTGATATCAGTGTTCTCGGCTGAAATTATATTTTTCAGGACTCTTATCTTTCCATTGAATAATTTCTTTAATAAATGAGGATATTTTGTCTCAAATGAAACATGTTTGATAGTGAGTTCTCTTTTGAGTAATTTCCTTTGAATATTCGGATTATATTCATCATAATAAGAAATATCACGGATATATTGACTTTTGCTCTCAAAATAGGTTTCATGTAATCCATTCTTGATATCTTTCATTGAGAGAATGATTATCTTTTCAGATATATTTCGTAATTTGATATCCTTCAATGAAATAAATGTATGAATGAACATCTTATTAACTTCTTCTAAACCATGTATCAAAATAAACTCAATAAATTTTTTTAGATCTGTATCTTTCAGTTTGATATCATCTTCTTCTGAAAATAAATCAAATAAATACCATCGCTTATGAATCATTAGTTTTACAGGATGAGAAATTATCTTATTTGTCTCATCAAATAAGATTTTTTTTTTCATGATCGTAACATAAGCCTCGGAAAACATACCATATGATTTCTGCATTTTTTCATTATATTCATCAAGTTCTTTAGTAAGTCTATCAGGTTTGTCTCTCCCCGATAAATATTCATTTTGAGTATTAAGTAAGCCAACAGTTCTACTTATATTTATCTTGTGTCTATGATATTGACGTTTAGGTTTTAGGGGGATGATAATACCTCTTGATAGCAAGAGACCGGTTCCCATCTCTTTATGATTGACTAAAATTTGTTCTTTGCCGTCTAGATATGGTGAATATTTATCTCCAAAATCATCTTGAATAACTTTATCTGCTTCTTTGAGTAATTCAATCACCTTTGATAATTCATACTTTGGCAACTCCGATATTGGATCTGTTTTTGTGGTAGCTGTTTTTTCTGAAATTGATTTCGGTTTGATCGGCAAAACCATTCGCTTAAACCCCCGACCGTGTTTGACTCTGAACTCAATCATGGATAACCGATTATAAGTATCATAATATCCTTTGTTTAATGATATTAAATTCATCTTCTCTATTATCGTATAGAGGTCTTCTTCCGTCAGATATTCTTTGGATTTAGAGAGTTGTTTGCTTTGTTCCCTATCAATGAAAGTAGTAACAATATCGAGAACATTCTTCATGTCATATTTGCGAAGATTTGTTTTCTCTATTTCAAGGATTTCATTTGTATCTTTCACTTGGATTTTATATCCATCTTTCTTATTCGTAATAATTTTGGCGATTGTATCATCAAAAATGATATCATCACCCTTTGCTATTTTTTCATCAGAATCATAATTTACATAGCCGTAATTCTTATCTTTGTAATGATAAATTAAAGGTTCATAGATGTAATCATCTTTATAAATGAATGCGAATGGTGATCCATCTATGAAATTAAATTTACCTATCGGTTCATTAATGCGAACGGTTTCATTCTTTTCATTGAATACAACTAAATTAAATTGATATCCTTCAAATGTTCTATTACGGTCTAATCTACAGATGGAATGAATTAATGAAGTAAGGATTCTATCATCTTTCGGTTCATCGCTATCCAAGTAATCCTTGAAATTTTTCATGACGCTTGCTTTGATTTTATCCAATATATTATCAGATAATGATATTTTTTCATCTCTGAAATACTGAACAAATGAGCCACCGCCAATTGAAAATAAGTCTATACTCTTCATATCATGTAATATATTCTCCTTCAAAAGACCTAAATCTAATCTGTCTCTTTTGATTTTCGGATTAGATTTATTCTCTCTATGTATCATATCCAAACAATTTAGGAAAGCATCTGCTCCCTGATGAATACCTTTCCGATAAAATCCATTATTTGAGGACTTGGTAAGAATAGGATCTTCTTTTCTCACGTGAAATAAATCTTTTAGGAGAGGATGAATATGACCATTTGAATTTAATCGTAAAGGGAAATCGGTAGATAATCTATCATTTGAACCCTTGAAAGGTTTCAATAAACTAACATGAATATTGACTGACTTTTGATCGTTAATTGAAACAGGATATTCATCATCCTTGTTACATTTACCCTTTATCTGTCCTGTACCCCATGAAGATTTACCATCATCAAAGAGTAAGACATTCACAAAAGAGTTGAGAGCAAAGGTAACAGGTTTCTTTCCACAACAGGGTAATGCTAATAAATCAGGATGAACATCATCATGAATAAACTGAACATTATATTTCATAATATTATCTTTGTCTTTTTGATTCTTATTCCAGAATGAATCATGATCTGACCTGCCAGAGGGTCGTCCAGTTCTTTCTAGGATAAAACAATCATTATCTTTCATCTCCTTTCTATAAACAAATTGCTCATAATCAACCTTCTCAATTGGATGAATCTTGTTTAAAGGATCCAACGGTATCTGATGTTTTCTATCCCAGAATTTAGGACAGATATAATATAATTCAGGTCTATCACCTCCCTCAATACGGACAGCCTTTGAATAACTGACACCTTCATTTTTAAATCCTGTCTTATGATCTATTTCATCTAATTCATCCTTTGTCAGAACAATAGGCTGTTTATCAGATGATGCCTGACATTTATAGGCATAACCATCTTTACTTGTTTTTCCCTTGAATTTAATTAATTTCGGATCTCGTTGTTCTAATCGCTTGACATAGTATCTCTTATTCGGATATTTTGATTCATCTTCATCCTCTTCATCATCTGATCCACCACCTTTCTTATTCAATCCACCTTTCTTGTCAGATCCGCCTCCAGATTGGCTGTCAATTGATTCATTAGAAGAACTAATTCTACCATAATCATCTTCTTCATCTGATTCTTCTTCATCTGATTCTTCTTCATCTTCATCTATGACTTCGTCGGTTGAGGGCGTGACTGCCTGAACAGTTTCTTTAACAGGTTCTGGAACTTCCTCTCTCACGATAGCAACATCTTTGAATTTCTTATTAACCTTCTTAAATAAAGAAGATATTTCATCAGGGAAATCTTTATTTTTATCAATCTTTTTACTACGATAAACTCCCAATAAAAAGTTTATTGTATTCATGCATTCATGTAATTCTTCTAATCCAGATAGATTTACTAAGGAAACCTTAATACGATCTAAAACCTTCTCAATGATAACCGATGTGCCAGCATCTTTTAAATCTTTGCTTGAAAATCTACCTTGATAAACATTCATCCAGTTAGTTAATTCTTCTTGAGCATCGGATTTCTTCATATGATATCTCTGAGATAACAATGATACAATCTTTTCATCTTCAAGTTTCTTTTTTCTTAAGAGTGAAATAAATGAATATATCTTCTTAGGATCGTAATAACCGGATGATTTTGTATATAATAAGTGTAAGGGTTCTTCGGGTAATTCTTCAATAACAATGAAGTCGTTATAGAAATTCTTAAAAGGTTTCAATAACATTGAAGGATTATAATCTGGGATATCATACAAATAAGAACAATCTATTCTGATAGGATATTTATTGAGTGTTGGGATAAGGATACCTGTTTCTGAGTAATTTTTCTTATTCAGTTGTATTATTACTGTATTACATTTACCGATAAAAGACTTGCTAATTTTATCATTGAATTGTTCAATTCTCATCAGCTTCTCAATATATAACTCAACTTTTCCATCTGAATATAGTATCATCTGAGCATAATTAGTCGTTGATGTATCATATAATACAAATGAGAGTGTATTTGTTTTATCAACAAATCCTGGTATTGTAAATCCATTGTGTAATGATATATTTCGGTTCCATTTCTCAAAAATATCTTTGGTTACTGTCCGAGATTTATCATGAATCGTATCAGAATAAATACTATCTTTATCTAATTTCATACATGAATCTAAATAACTATCAATATATATCTTAAGATAAGGAACATCTTTCTTAACTTCAAATTCTTTGAATATCTTGAATAAATCAATTGAGTTTTTCTCAATACGATTCTGATAAACTAATGTCACAGGTCTGCAATCGATCATTTCATATGGATAAATGTGTTCCTGTAGTCCTTTAAAATGAGATAATAAATCTAACTTTTGATTACTTTTATCGCGATAATCATCATATGAACTATCTATCTTATCTATCTTCGGGAAATATTTCTTGAGATATCCATTTAATAGTATATCCTGATTCTCAATCTCTTTTAGAGGCGATGATGGTAAATATTCTAAGATATCCTGTAAAGTACAGAAATAAATATTCGTTGAACCTCTTACAAGTTTGATATCTCTAAACAAGGAACGATATTTCTGATAGGATGAATAATAATCGGTTGAGAATTTAGGATCGCGTTTTACTGAACCATCCGAAGAACAGAATCGTTCGTCATAATTTTTCTCAATATAAGGATTGATAAAATCACCTAACTCAGAATAATGGATTCCTAGAGGATAAGAGTATCTTAAGGATGTTTCTTTCTTAGGATTATGATCTAACCATGCGAATATCTCTTTCCCCGAAATATCATCGCAACAATATCTCGCTATCTTATTCATTAAAATTTCAATTGTATCGGTTAGATATATTTTCTCCTTCACTGATTTCATTTTCTGACCCTCAATAGAAGGTTTTGATGAATCAGTCGGATTAAAGATAGTAACATCCCGATGTAAAAATTTTTCTTTATCTTTCTGACTGGTTAGTCCTCGTAAAGGACCTGTTACATGGAAAACATTCACTTGTATATCAGATAAATCATTATCAAAGTCTAGATAAGGATCACTCATTAAGATATTATAATGGATAAAAATAAAATAATAATATATATTATATTAACTATGGATTTTGAAAGTTCTTCTGTTAGGGATGATAATGATGATCATCTTGTGAGAACTATTGGAAAGAGGCGGGGACAGGTATCAGGTCCCAAGAAGAATAAAAAGAGGACTAAGAAAAGAGTTTCCAGAAAAAGACAAACTAGGAAAAAAACTCATAAGAAACGTGTTAAGAGAAAAACTACACGGAGAACTAAAAGAAAGGTAAAGCGCAGCGTTAAAAGATATAGTCAAAGGGGTGGGACGGGGATGGCGGATTATAAAGCAGGCAATAAAAATACATGTTTATATGGCGCTATAGTTACAGTAATGAATATTATACAAGAGGACAACCCTACACCAGTCACCGACCCCCTGCTTGAAATTCAACTGGACAAGTTTTTAGCCCTGCAAGATCAGGCGTCGGTAAAAGTATCACTTATTAGACATACTGAATCAACCTCAAATACTCAGTATAAAAGAAAAAGAGGAGAAAAATCTAAGCAATTAGCCCTGGCTGCCGGAGTGGCGCCGAATGAAGCTGATAAACTTGACTGGGGAGGGAGCAGGTTTCCTAGTAAAAACGAGGCATATTGGGGATATACTCATGCTTTTCTAACTGGATACGGTCGCACACAAGCATATTCAACCGGCTATTATAAATTATGGGAGATATTCTGTGGGGGAGATTATGATATGGATTTCTTTTGTTCCGTATTGCCGAGGGCATGTCAATCTGCAAAACTTGCTACAAAAGGTTTCATTCAAAGGTTGAAAGATACCTTAGACGCGCGGACAAGAGATAATTTTGAAGATGATATGAGGGCAGAAATTGCAGATCTGACGCCACCAGAACAAATTGAAACGTTTATTACTATGATGAAAACTCCTGGGTTTTTAGAAGCACTAATAGCATATTATGGACTCAAATTGATAAAAATAACAAATGGCATAAGCGAAACACCAATGTGGAATATACCTTCCCTTCTGCTTCCCACTCCCAATATCCCAGACACACAGAGGTGTATGAGGGAAGATTTATTACCTGATATGGTTTTATTCTTAAATAAATTAGAAGATGAATGTTGCGAATTAGTGTTAGATGGATTGGATGAGGCATTTGCTGATGCTGCGGGTAATGATGGAGGGATACTTAGACCTAGAAATTACTTAGCAGTCAATCAGGATTATCCAGATACTTACATGACAGATGATAATTCAATTTTCAGTTTTTTGTTTAATCTTCCACAGTGGTTTCAAAGGACGGTCAGTGAAACTACAACACTTCAAGGATCCCTGGATGGAATAAAAACAGTGTTTCCGCAGTTTAATTATGATGAACCATCTGAAAAACGTAATGTTTGCTTTGTTCATGGAATAATGATGTTAGAATATATGCCGTGGCCATTATTTACTAATATGATATTAGACACTGTTTCAAGACCTTCACACCCACCACCATCAGAACCAGAACCAGGGGTGCTGAAGCAAGGAGGTGACTCAGAACCGCCCGGGGAAGAATCTTCTAAAATTCCTCATCTTTCGGCCGCCGCACGAGCGGACATTTTTATGTGGCCACCTGGGAAAGATATCACAACCCACGTAGCAGTATTAGAAGAAATTGGCAATTGGCTGGCTGGTAATGTCTGGCGCCCAAAAGATACGATCATTCACCTAGATGGACGAATTATTATGGGTGCAACTCCTATATTTAATAAATCCTCGCAGGAAGCTATCATTAGTTTGCCCAAAACACAACGATCGGGTAGACCATACTGTATTAGTATTCATGTTACTACTAGCGCCACCGAAGAAAGAAAGAAACATACTCTAGACCTGCAAACATTGGATGAGATGGATAGATTTTTAAGAGATGCGATGTGTATCGGATGTAAAGCACCTTTTGCTTTGAAAAAAATCATTTTTACCCGACTATTAGAAAATTTAAAAAAGATGACATCCGTAGACGCAAAAGGGTATGAATCAATGATGAGAGATGTTTTATTTTATGGGGAATATACTGGAGGAGTTTTAACAGCGGCGACGGTTAAACATGCTATTGAGAATATTGAGCCGAAGAAAGGTAATTCAGATATGACTTGTTTCAATCTGATTCAAGAATTTGATGATGCCTTGAAAGAATTCTTAGAAAAATGCATGGACCAGCTAACATTGGAAGGAAAGCCTGCTGGCTGGAAAGAAGTTTTAAAAGGCATAAGCGACCATAGAGATGAAGAATGTTTTAAATCTTCTTTTCTAAAACAACCTGCAAATGCAACGTGTGTATCATTTGAACTAAAAAACTTCCCCTCAACGGGACTTCAGAGAATATATTCCGGTCGTGGGCGGTCGTCGCCCGTTGGGATAACACAAATAGATTTTTGGTCGTTATTTTTATATAAAAATGTTAAAAATGTCTCATTTTTATCACCTCCTTTGAGACTTAAAATGGTGGGGGAAATGGCAATGTCCCTGGGGGCAGATCAACACCCTTATAAGTTATTAGCAGCTCAAATAAAACAAGCTGACGTAAATAATTATTATCATACAAATCCTATGTTGATAATGGTATTCAAAGAAGTATCTAGATTAGTTTCAGATGGAAGTGATGGAGCAATGATTAATGCATATAGACGATGCCATACTATTATTCAAAAAGCATTGAAACATGTGAAGGCAGATTGGGGAGGGGTTGCCGGACTCAACAACTCCGCATATTATTTCCCTTTGGCAGGAGGGAGACACGCTCATCTAACAGATATTTTCGGCGGAGGTTGGTCTGATGGATGGGGATTTGATGCGAATCCTGTTTCTGCGCAAGTTCTGGACACTCATCCCGAAGGGCAATGTTTAAAAGAAACGACTGTCACACGCATCAAAGAAGCCCGTTATGCAAAGATTGAAGGGAATTCACTTAATTTTTACGGAACAAGACCCCCGGATGGAGGGGGTGATGTGCCGGGTTATATGACGGCTCCATCTCCGGCAGATCCCAAAGAAAGTTCTCTTAAAAGTTTAATAGGTTGTGAAGTTACACAAGTATGGGATAGTGAGAAACAATATCATTTTCAAATTCAAATAACCGGAATAACAAATGTTAATTCTGATAACCCACCTGCAAGTGCCATGCGCAAAATTAATTTTGCGAATTTACAGTTAGCTGATCAATTTTATATCGCATTAAGAAATTTGAGCAAAGAGAGAGAATGGAATTATCTTCATACTGACATATCAGGAGCGGCAACAGAACAAGGATTTGAACCAGGACCAGAACCAGACCCAGAACCAGACCCAGAACCAGGACCAGAACCAGACCCAGACCCAGAACATGACCCAGCATCACAAGCCCTAGCATCAGGAATAGGTTGGTCCTACATAGATTCTAATGATATGATGCACGGACCCTACAAGGATAAAGATGATATGGTACAAAATATAATATCCGCGGCAAAGACAGATGGAGTTCCACCGGGAACGCAGGTTAGTCCTGAAGGAAGTGTTGATTTTATTGATTTCAGTCAGGTTCGTCCCGAATAGATATAGGTTTGTGATGGTGTGATCCAAAAATAATTTAATTTATAATTTAAAAGATTATACTTTCATAGGTGTTGAATTTATTTCCATCCCACAATAAGTCTCGGGATTTTTACGATAATCAGTCGGCGTATAAATACCCATTGCCGATGCTTTTTCTAATAAATATTTCATATTATTCCAGAACAGAGGTGTATGTCCCGTTTCAGGTGTCATGATATGAGATAATTCATGTATCGCTACAAATATGATAATATTGTTATCCATAAATACCTCCGTATCCTTTTCTCTCACACACAATGATAATTCTTCTCCTTTATTTACAGAATAAGCAACATAGGTAGAACCCGGTATATTTTCAGTGATATAATCAGGATTAAATGATTCTTTTAGTTGCTTATTATATTTGCCCTTTTCTTCCTCTTCTTCGTCCAATGAATCTATCAATGATTGTAATGAATTACCTATGCTGGCGAGTTTATTGGCGGCTTCATTGCGATCGGGTAAATTCCTTACATAGTATTTCTTACCATTAACTGTCGCTTCTATCTTATCAAGATATAAACTCTTTCTTATGAAATTTGTATATACGAATATAGAAATGATACCCAATAGCAATGCCGTTAATTCTTTCATTATCTACTATCTTATAGATTTTTAAAAATTTGATAAATTTGATTAAAGAGTTAATTAATACTAATTAATATAAAATGAGTGATTTGAAATCTTTTCAGATTGTTGATATCATATCAGATGATTTGGAGGGAGATACTAAAGAGAAATCATTTGTCGTTACACTCTATGGAATAAATGAATTCAATCATAGAATTGTTTGTCATGTAACCAAATACCGACCATACTTCTATATCAAGGTACCAAATCAATGGGCACAACCTGATGGCGTAAAATTAATCAAAGATATCTGTGGACTTAGACCCGATTCTGACCCAGAAGGTTCTTTATTCAATTCTGTCAAAGGAGTTCAATTGCAGATTTATAAAGATTTGTATGGGGTTCAGTGGAATACTGCTGCTGATACGATTCAGAAATTTAATTATCTTAAAATATCACTTCAAACACACGATGCGATGAAGAAACTGATTTATGCGACAAAAAAACATTATAATGTTAGGAAAGAAGAAGATCTTAAACAAATCACTCCGAATGCTAAAATCAGATTAAATGAATGGAGAACGAATGTAACATCACCCTCCGACTGTGATTGTAATTTATATGAATCATCTGTTCATCCTATCATTAAATTTATTCACGACACTAAGATTGAACCTACCGGTTGGGTATCATGTATGACAAAGAATGATATCAAAACTGGTTTATTTAATTCTTGCAAAGATGAATATTCATGTTCTTTCAAAGATATCAAACCCCTACCTAAGAATGATCTCAGTTCTTATAGGATAGCATCTTTTGATATTGAGTGTGATAGTTCTCATGGAGATTTTCCAATGCCCAAGAAGAACTTCAAGAAATTAGCAACAGATGTATTTGATTCTTATCAGGCAATATTGAAGAAATTACCCGAATCACGAAGAGTTAAATTTAATGAAACTCCAAAACCGAATTTAATCAAATTAATTTCAGCAGGTTTTACAGGAGATTTTACAAAGTTTAATTCATATTTCAAGTATGCGGACATGAATAAACTTCATATTACGAACAATGAGATTCCATCTCAAGAAATATTCGATACAATCGGCGATAAGATCTTAAATTCAGATTATGATATTTTAACTGACCTTCATAACCTGGAAGTAAAAGGTAAAGATAGAGATAATTGTGTCACAACGATTCAAGATATTATTGAAGCCGAATGTATAGAAATTAATCTTACAGTTGAGGGAGATCCAATTATTCAGATAGGAACAGTATTCTATGATTATGGATTGGATAAGACAACACGTCATATTTTAGTCATTGCTCCTGAAGATAATTTACCTGATAATGAAATATGCGATGATTTAGAAGGTATTACCGTTGAAAAATGTAAATCTGAAAGAGATCTTCTAATGGGATGGCAAAAGATTATCAAGGATATGGATCCTGATTTTATTACAGGATACAATATCTTCGGTTTTGATTTCAAGTATATTTATGAAAGATCTAAGATATTATTTCCATGTCATCATAAATGTCCTAAATCTAAGAATAAGGATAGTGATCCATGGTATCATGTAAAAGGATGTCCCATGAAAGAATTCATGAATTTTGGTAAGATGGATAGTGTTCCTTACAAAGCAAAAGATCATAAATGTAAAAAATGCACTATGAAAACTCAACAATTAAGTTCTTCTGCTCTCGGTGATAATACATTACATTATATCATGATGGATGGTAGAATCCTCTTTGATATCCAGAAAGAAGTTCAAAAAGGACATAATCTTGAATCCTATAAATTAGATAATGTCGCATCTCATTTCATGAGAGGCAAACTTAAGTCCGTTGATCATAAAGAAATCATTGTTTCTGATACTGGAACACTCAAAGATGGTGACTTTATTTCATTCAGAACTCATACGAATATCGGTGAAGGATTATTTGAAGAAGGTAGGAAATATAAGATTGATGGTATTCATGATAAAATGATTACATTGACCGAAGATTTGAATCTAGAATTAGAAGAATATCAAAAAGTTGAATGGTGTCTGAATAAAGATGATATCTCACCTCAACAGATCTTTGATAAACATAAATATGAAGGAGCATCTGGTAGAGCTGAGGTGGCCAAATACTGTGTTCAGGATTGTGAATTATGTATTCATTTACTCTTACTCTTAGACATTGTCCCTAATAATCTAGGTATGGCGAATGTTTCTTATGTTCCAGCATCATTTATCTTCTTAAGAGGTCAGGGAGTTAAGGTGACTTCTGTTGTTACGAGAATGTCTTCAGCAAGAAATACAAGGATACCCGATCTTAAGAAAATACCCAATCTACATAAATATATTAAGATGTATAAAAATGGATACGATAAAGAAGAACTCATTGATGAAATTATTCGTATTGAAACTGAAGATGGTGAACAAAAATACAAGCAACCAAAAGAATGGGAATTAGAAGAGTGGTATAAGAGAATTATTCATCAATCCGAAAAGGGAATGGATGGATATGAAGGAGCAATCGTTCTTGATCCTAAACCGGGTATCTATCTTGATGATCCGATTGCTGTCCTTGATTATGCTTCTCTATATCCTTCATCTATCATTGAAAAGAACATTTCACATGAAACTTATATTGAGAATAAAGATTTATTACCTCTGATAGGTAAAGATAATTATTATGAAATTGAATATCAAGATTGGATTTACTTAACTACAGGTAAAGGTGATACTGTAGAAAAGAAAGACGCCAATACACAGACTAAATGTCATTTCTTAAAACCCGAGTATATGAAAGAAAAAGGTATGTTCGGGGAAGGTGAAAAGGAGATGGGCATCATACCTGCAGTCCTAGAACATCTCTTATCTGCGAGGAAAGCGACAAAGAAACTAATGAAAAATGAACCCGATGAATTTAAGAGAAAGGTTCTGGATGGACTACAATTGGCCTATAAAGTTACAGCTAATTCGGTTTATGGTCAATTAGGCGCCAGAACAAGCACGATTTATAAAATGAATTTAGCAGCATGCACTACCTCTATTGGAAGATCAAGAATTGATGATGCCTCATATGGAGTCAAGGACTGGTCACGAAAGAAATATGGTCCAGACTATCCTGAACCTGATGTCATTTATGGAGATACAGATTCAGTCTTTGTGAAATTCAGTAGAATTAAAGATGGTAAAACTCTGGTAGGAAAGGAAGCCTTAGAACATTGTATGAAGTGTGGTCAAGAAGCGGGCGAATATATTACAAAAGGTATTGTGAAAGTAGAGGATGAAGATGGTTCCGTAGAGACCGAGCAACATGAACCACTCTTATGTCATCCTCAAGATTTAGAATATGAGAAAACTTTCTGGCCCTTTATCCTTATCTCTAAGAAAAGATATACAGGTGATAAGTATGAATTTGATCCAGATGTATGTAAGAGAGATGCGATGGGTATTGTTCTTAAGAGGAGAGATAATGCTCCGATAGTGAAACATGTCTTTGGTAACGTGATTGAGAAGATTATGATTGAGAAAGACTTTGCTTTAGCAGTAAATTGGCTCAAAGAGACTCTTCAAATGATAAGGAATGGAGAATTTATCTTACGATATTTTGTAATTACAAAAGCCTTAAGAGGATATTATAAAAATCCTAAAGGAATTGCTCATAAGGTTTTGGCTGATCGGATGGCAGAAAGAGATCCGGGGAATAAACCTAAAGCAAATGATAGGATACCTTATGCTTATATAAATAAGGGAACAGGGAAAGAATTCATGGGATACAAGAAGATTACAGAAAGACGACAAATCGGAGAATTTAAGAATGGCAAGCCGAAAATGAGAAATTTCAGAGTTGATGATAAAACTCAGCCGAAATATAAGAAAGTCAATATCTTACAAGGTGATAGGATTGAACATGTAGATTATATTAAAGATAATCCAGAAAAATGCAAATTAGATTATGAATTTTATATTACAAATCAGATTATGAATCCAGTGAAACAGGTCTTAGATTTAGAAATGGACAAGAAAGAAACAGAAAAACTATTTATTGCATAAAAATATTATCTACGAAATATAAATAAATGATTGGAGGAGGATTAAAGTTACAAAAGTTTTTTAAAGAACCAAAACTTGAAAATATAATCAGTTTATCTATCATGGTGATCCTTATCTTGTTAATAAGATCATATATTGTTCAAGTGACTTATAACATGATGTGGCCTAAGATAGTTAAAAATACTGGTGGCGATGATAGTCAATTTAGACCTATCACTTTCTATGAATCTGTTATGATAGTTTTATTATTTTCATTCTTATTCAAGGGTTAATTAGTTTATTCTTGGTTTGAATGATTTTTTTTTATATCCTATATATCATAATATGGGAGGCGGTATCATTCAACTAGTTGCTTATGGAGAACAAGATGCCCATCTTACAGGGAATCCCCAAGTTACTTTTTTTAAAAATGTATTCCGCAGACATACGAATTTCTCTATGGAAACTATTCAACAGGTTATTCAAGGTTCTAGTGTTCTAACCTCATCACCTACAAACGGAAATGTTACTATTTCCCGTAATGGAGATTTAATATCTGATGTATATGTCTCTACATCTACTACAGGTGTACATCACGGAGATCAGATTGTTACGGCTGTTGAACTTGAAATCGGAGGTCAATCTATAGATAAGCAGACTAAGGAATGGATGCAAATTTGGGAAGAATTAACTACACCAGCAACAAAACAGTATGCTCTTAAAACAATGAAGAAAAGTGATTCAAATGGAATAGCGGGTCTTACTATTATTCCTTTACAGTTTTGGTTCTGTCGTAATCATGGATTGGCCTTACCTTTAATCGCGCTTCAGTATCATGAAGTTATACTGAAATTCAACTTTGGGACAAGTGATTATTCTTCCGTAGGAATTGATGCGAGTATTGAGGTGTGGTGTGATTATATTTATCTTGATGCCGATGAAAGACGTAGATTCGCCCAAGTATCTCATGAATATTTAATAGAACAGATACAATATAAGGAAGAGTCTTCTAGTAATAATATTGAATTGAAATTAAATCATCCGGTTAAAGAATTAATCTGGACGAGTGCTGTAACAAATACATATGGGAATCTCAAAATAGTTATGAACGGACATGATCGTTTTTATCCACAAGAAGAAGAATATTTTCAATTAAGACACCCTATTAAATATCATACGGCTGTTCCTGCTCAAAATATGGCCCACGTGGGTATACCATCTTTCGTAGGAACAAAACTAACCGCCTTATTTTCTGTGACTGCAACCTCACCTCAAACATTTGAAGCTGAGGAGTTCTCTAATATCACTGTGACACCCACAAAGGTTATTATTTCTGAAACAAGTAGTGGCGGTATTGAAGATTTATCGGGAATAGAAGTAGTAGCAGCTTCGGGTGGAGTCACAGCAGCAAGTCTAGTTTATTCATTTCTTAAGTCTGATTTACAGGGACATGGTCATTTACCACACATAGGGGATATGTTGGAGTTTAATGTGAGTGGAATAGGTGCTACCGTAAACGCAGCGACTGGTCTCTCAAACTCCCATAGCATTCTTGCTAAAGTAACAGGTGTCGCCGATGGATCATTACTGGGCGGTCTTGCTAGCGTCGATAATTATCATATTCAATTATCTGAAAGTCTATGTGAAAGTACACTCGGTGCTGCTATTGATGACGCCAGTGATTTTACAATTCATTCCATCAAAAATATTTCAGTCGCACAAGCGGCAACATCTACCATGCGAAATCGTATCAATGTTTATTCCTTTGCCCTAAGACCCGAGGAACATCAACCATCGGGAACATGCAACTTCTCCCGAATTGATGATGCGAGACTTATATTTAATGATGTTCCTGTTCCCTCTGGTAAAACATTCACAATATATGCTGTTAACTATAATATCTTAAGAATTATTTCTGGTATGGCAGGATTAGCATATTCTAACTAATTATAAATCATTTATTTCATAAAATCTATAATTTTAATTAGTTTTAATTCCCTAAAATTTTTTTCTAAACTAGGTTATAAAATAATGGGAGGAGGATTAATGCAACTTGTAGCTTATGGCGCTCAGGATATCTATCTTACGGGTAACCCGCAGATTACTTTCTTCAAGGTTGTCTACAGACGACACACGAACTTCTCGATGGAGGCTATTCAGCAGACCTTTAGCGGGGGTGCTTCTGTAGGGGGGGCAACGGTTACCGCGACCATCTCTAGAAATGGTGATTTAGTTAGCAGGTTGTGGTTAGATGTTGGTATTGATCGCAATGATCTTGATGATACGGGGACATATGCCAATTGGACCAATAATACCGGACACGCTTTAGTCAAAGATTGTGAGATTGAAATCGGGGGTCAGAGAATTGATAGACATTATGGTCATTGGTTAGATGTCTGGAATGAATTAACTGATCATGAAGAATCGGAATGGATCGGTCTTAATAAACACGCGGCGAAGAACGCTTACCTTGCCAGTGGATCTCCGTTGGACTCGTCCGGACCTGAAGTCACCAGATTATATGTTCCTCTTCAATTCTGGTTCTGTCGTAATCCTGGCCTCGCTTTACCTCTGATTGCCCTTCAGTATCACGAAGTGAAAGTTAAATTAACGACTCGTTCGTTGGCTGGGTTAGTAAATGGTAGTGCCACGGTAGCTACAGCAACTATGACGACTGCTCCGGATGTTAAACTATGGGCGGATTACATCTACTTAGATACTGATGAGCGCCGTAGATTCGCTCAAGTTTCTCATGAATACCTTATTGAGCAGCTTCAGAAAGAAGAAGGTGTGATGGCTGCTACTAAAAAATTAAACTTTAATCACCCTGTAAAAGAACTAATTTGGACCGTTCAGGCGAATAACGCAATTGCCGAGGGGGTAAGCGGGGGCGCCGACATGGACGCGACCCTCAATTTACCCACCCTGGCCACTGCTAACTTCAAAAAGAATGACCATTTTAATTATTCGGTAGGTTTAAATGGTACTGCCGAAATAATTAATGGTGTTACTAGTCGGGAAGGATTTGGTACTATGAAACTCCTACTTAACGGTCACGATCGCTTCGCGGTCCGCAATGCTACCTATTTCAGAACTTGTCAACCTATTCAAGCTGGTCATAAAGTTCCGTCTAAACATATATACTGCTATTCGTTTGCCTTAAAACCGGAAGAACATCAACCATCGGGAACCTGTAATTTCTCTAGAATCGATAATGCACAAATGGTGTTCACAGTGAATGATGCCGCGGACACCACGTTCACAGTTTATGCCGTCAACTACAATGTCCTCAGAATCATGTCGGGTATGGGTGGCTTAGCTTACTCTAACTAAGTATTCATACTAAAGTATTCTAACTAAAGTATTCTAACTAAAGTATTCAAATTAAGTAAATTATCTTTTTTATATAAAAAATAAATAATCTTAAAAATATTTTAAAAATTTTTAATTATCATAAATAATTAAAATTAAAATTAATCAACTTCATCCATGGAATTATCTAATACTGGTTCAGGTAAAACGGGATCTTTATCTTGTAACTGACTTAATATTTCCGAAATATTATGTTCTGTAATATCAATTTCTTTTAATTCTTCATCTTTCCAACATCCTCTTTGTTTAGAGACGTCAATAATTTGTTTTACATTCTTCAACATTTGAATGATATTTTTTGATTCTGATTCCATATTTTAATAATATATGAAATAATATTTTAAATAGATTTTAACTTTGTAAGAAGAAATGTGATACTCTTTCTTATAAATATAATGATGTAGGTTATTTAATCGCTCTATCTATATTTATGTAAAGGGGGTCGCGATAGTAGCACCAGAGCTGCCAATATTTGTGCCAGAAACTTGCCATAGTGCAGCGGATATACAAGTATAAATGAAATGGGACCCCTTAAGTCCTCCAGTAGTAGTTTTATTAGTGGATAACTGATGATCGGCTGCTGCAGGTCTAGAAAATCCAATGGTGGCCACATCCTCATTCAAAGCAACATTGGTACCCACGTCAGCAATATCCTGGCATAAAAGGATACCAGTTAAAGTGTCGGCGGCGCTGGCGGCGTTGATCGTGTAGGCATTACTTGTTAAAGCAGTTTCTACATAAAACTCATACCTTAAACCAGGCTCAGCAGCAGGCAAGGTGACGACTATTCCAGCGGCTCTATTAAATGTAAATATTGTCCCAGATTCACTCACTTTCGGGGTAAATGTTGCTAATGTAATACTGAATACCGGTGTTTTGTATGAAAGTGTACCCGCCGTAAGAATACTATTCCCCTCAACCTGTAAGTTCTGAAATATTCCATCTTTTAAGCATCCGACTTCACCCATATTATTTATATACCTTACTTTAGAAAAAAATTTTAGAGAAATTAACTTATAAATATTATGTAATATTCATGGTCAACTAAATTGATTAATTTTATCTCTATCTTTTAAGATAACTTTTTTTCAAAAATAATAAACAAAATATTATTTAAGATCATTAAAAAATAAATTTAAGATTCTAAGCGGAAAAATTAATTTGTTTAATTTCGCCAAAATTTTTTTCTAAATGAGTGTATAAAATAATATGGGAGGAGGATTAATGCAACTTGTAGCTTATGGCGCTCAGGATATTTACCTTACGGGTAACCCGCAGATTACTTTCTTCAAGGTTGTCTACAGACGGCACACGAACTTCTCCATGGAGGCTATTGAGCAGACCTGGAATGGATCTGAGACTGCGAGTGGTCGTTGCACCGCCACTATTTCACGCAATGGTGATTTAGTTCACAAGATGTATTTAGATTTATCGGGTACGAATACTGGCGACACGGATAATTTAAATTTGGGGACTGAATGGATTACTTCTGTAGAACTTGAAATTGGTGGTCAGAAGATTGACAAACAAACCGGAATATGGATGGAAACCTGGACTGAATTAACGCAGAGAAATGATACTGGATTAGTAGCGACCTCTGTCGCCTCGAACGCACCAGGGAATGGTACGCCTTGGCAAAATATGACCGGTACAGGTGGAGTTGTCGCTGGTTCGGGAGTACTGCATCAGTATTATGTCCCATTGTATTTCTGGTTTTGTCGCAACCCAGGTCTTGCTTTACCTTTGATTGCCCTTCAATACCATGAAGTTAAGGTTATCTTAGAACATACTATTACCAATACTTTTGGGGGGTCTGTTGCGAAACAAAAATTATGGTGTGATTATATCTACCTTGATACTGATGAGCGCAGGAGATTTGCCCAGGTTTCCCACGAATATCTTATTGAACAGATTCAAGAATCGTCTATCACCCAGACCACTCAAGATCTTAACTTTAATCATCCAGTTAAGGAACTTATATGGACCTCGGCTGCTAACGCCGGTTCTGATGGTTCTACCGATTTAAATCCAGTTCAGGGTTTGACTGCTACGGTCCTATTAAAATTAAATGGTCACGAAAGATTTGCGGCAAGAGAGATGACATACTTTACAAGAGTACAGGTAAATGATTACCATTCTGGTAGTGGCGGTATCGCGTGTGCCGTGGGCTCGGCCAACGCCAATGATGCGATTGGTGTATACTCTTTCGCACTTAAACCTGAAGAACACCAACCTTCAGGGACTTGTAACTTCTCTCGTATTGATAATGCCCAATTAGTTTTTGGTGGTACTCTAGCGGGTGCGAACGACGTTGTTTTCGCTGTCAACTATAATGTTCTCCGTATTATGTCTGGTATGGGTGGTCTCGCTTACTCGAACTAAGTAAATATAAATTAAACAGGACGATAATAAGCAGGCAATACATTAATCAATTTCTCTAATTTGTCTTCTAAAAATTTAACACGATTTTCTAATTCACTATTATCTA
>Ga0308019_10000868_pt1 | contig 18824 bp, 19 predicted proteins | sample Neamet284_FD_203135 | JGI IMG/M metagenome (GOLD analysis project Ga0308019, IMG submission 203135) | Marine microbial communities from water near the shore, Antarctic Ocean - #284 | ecosystem: Environmental > Aquatic > Marine > Unclassified | place: Southern Ocean | collected 2014-10-01 | reverse complement strand
ATTTAACTTGTTTAACCAATGATATAAATCTTCAAACCTTCTCTCTAATTCTTTGTTGGTTGCTAAAAGATTTCCATTCTCCTTCTCAAATAGATTTACATGACTATTTGATGGATAAGACTGAACGTATTCTCTAAACCTTTTATGTAATATCTCTACACCAAAAGCATTAGGGTTTCTAAAGATAGGTGTTCCAGGATAAGGTGTGAATAATAAACAAATCCACTTATCGGGTTTCAAATCTAATACAAACTTCTTTGTAGCTTCAATAGACTTATCCGTCTCACCAGGCAATCCTGTAATAATATAAACTTTAGCTTTCATTCCCCATTTTTGAATAACTTGAACTGCAGTTTTGTGCATATTGTTAGTTGCTTTACCTGCTTTATTAATCAATGACAATACTTCATCGTCTGCTGATTCAAATCCAATACCTACTTCTCTACAACCTGCGTGATATAATAACTCACAATACTCATCATTTAATAATACTGAACTGATGGAGCATCTAAATCTAATATCTAACTCATGCAACATTGGTGCTAATCTTTCAAACCTTTTCTTGTCTATGATTATATTATCATCTAAAAATCTAAAATGCTTTACACCATACTTATCTATCATAAGTTTTATTTCTTCTACGATATTTTCTGCACTTCTAAATCTTGTTTTTTGTTGTAGGTTAGCACAAAATGCACAAGCGAAAGGACAACCTCTACTTGACATAAGTGTAGCACCAATAACTTCACTTTCGTAGTTGTATCCACCCCATAAGTCTGTACTTGCTGCTCTATGGTCAGGAAGTAAATGTCTTGCTGGATGTGGGATAGTATCTAAATCAACAATCCTATCACCTTTTTGTAATCCTTTTGGTTTATCTGTACATATTTTTGTTATGATTGCTTCTGCTTCATCTTGCACCACACAATCAAAGTGATCGATACAATCTTCAGGCAACCAAGTTGCGTGAGGGCCCCCAAGAATAGTATATGCTTTATCACCATATTTCTTTTTGATATTACGAGCCACTTCTTTCATATCATCTATTTGTGGTGTGACTGCAGTAATACAGTAGATATCACCTTTAGGTGGATTATCATAAGAATTATAATCTTCTCTTAAATCCCACAACTCACACTCAAAACCATCTCTCTCTAAGACAGCCGCTATGTATAATGGACCTAAAGGTGCATATGCAAATTGTTTTGCATCCATTTTAGCATCGGGGTTTACTATTATTACTTTTTCCATTTACTTTTTCCTACTATAAGTGGTGTATACAGAATATCTATTTTCATCAGACGAGTATTTGGTAACTTCATGTCTTATCAATCCAGCGATATTATCATTTATTTCATGGTTCATAACAACTACATTTAAATAACTTGGTTCAATAGAATACTCACCCATAGTTCCATACTTAGATTCTTTTGCTACACTTTTTGGATTACTTGAAATTTGAGAGGGGGCAGATAATCCAAAAGTTGAATAGTAAAACTTTAACAATCCTTCATGTTCTTCTCTATAATCCGTACTTAAATAAATAATTGTTGTAAAGTCTCTATCATCTCCACTCGTATCATCATAATGCATACCCATAGAACCATATTTTGGTATTACATTTATATGTTGTTTTTGTTCATCATAATCATTCAAGTCTTCATCATATAAATATCTAATAGCATCAGTTGATATCTGATTAATTATACTATTAAATATATTAGTTTTGTCCTTTATGACTTTTTTATATTCATCTATATTGTTAGTTAGTGAAGATGGTTCTACTGTTAAACACACGTCTTGAAAGTGTGGTATGTTATTTATCTCTTCTGAAGTCCATTCGGTATTATGTAAATACTCAAAAACTTTACTGATATATTTGTAGTCGTATCTAACTCTACCATTTTTATCTCGAACCAAACCATTAGAATAAAGTTTTCTATGCGTCTTCGATATTTTTTCTGACACTTTTCCGTTATTTTCTTCCAATTCTTTTTTGAACCACGATTGAAATTTTGGATTACTATCTCTACTATTTACTAAGGTATCGGATATTTTACTAATCTCAGAACTTTCAGTATCAAAAAAAGTTTTAATGTCTTGCAAAACATCTTCACTATAAAGTTCATTCAGTTTAACAACACCAAATCCAAAATATCCATCAGATATTTTTTTATCAAGCCAATCTCTTTCTGTATAATATTTACTCATGATTAATCCCAATTATGGTATATTCCCCTATCGTCATAAAAACTACGAGGCCACAAATGACCTAGCTCTACAGCTGCACATACAATACTATTAATTATATTATAATGTCCATATTCTACATAATCTATACAATACATATCTATCTTTTCATCTGTATCATATGTAACGATATCACTTATTTTACCAAAATATGTTTCTGAATCATCTATTAGTAACGTATCTTTTACCACAATAGGTTTTCCAACTGTTAATCTTCCTGGAACACCACCTGATTGTCTTCCACTTGGATGCATTGAACCTGAAATACTACTATCCCACCAATCTTTTGCTTGTGGGTGAACTCCCTCATGTTCATAATCTATATTCTTAACTTGCGAATAAATAAATTCATTTCTATTTTCAGTTGATGTTACGTAAGTAGTATCTAAGTATTTTTTTATAAAAATATCTATATCAAACACTTGCCATCCTGACGATGGGTGTGCACCTACTATTGGGTAATCCTTAGATATAGTTATTTCACTATCATCATCTAACTTTATCGTTACAACATCAGATAATGAAAATTCTTTTTTAAGTATATCGACAGCAAAACCACCCTCTCCATTATTGTTTTGTAAATTTGCACCATCAAAACTTGGGTCTGATGCATTTAAAACATATATCTCATCACTTATAGTTAAATCTTCAATCTTTTTTACAGTCTTATCAAGTAAAAAAACCTCTGTTCCTTTAGCCATATATGAATTCCATTTTTCCATACTAATCTTTTAAAAACCTTTCGTATATCTCAGCCAGTTGTTTATGTCCGTTTGGTGAATAATGCATATCATCACCATAACCATCATCTCTGAGAGTTATAATTTCATAACCTTTTGATGGATTTTTTATATCCAATTCTTTTATCAAAGATTTCCAACTTGGAAACTTTACATCTTCATGACTCCAGGGATTAAAATTTAGCATATTATTTTGCATAAACTCATCTGTTTTTTCTGTATATTTAAATTGCTCTATTTCTCCAAAAAACATAGAATCAATTCCTTTTGATTTTAAAAATCCTTTATACTCTACCAATCTCATCAGATGCTTTGCTGTATAATAATCAAAATCAAAATGATTAAGAAAAAAGTATTGTAAGTTAGGATTGTTATCTATAATAAAATAATTAAAAGGATGAAATGTAAACTTATCCATTTCTGCTTCAGGTTTATCTAAATTATTTAATATCTCTACTCTACTTAATTCGGGAATTTGATAACAAAATAATGTTTTACTATAATCAATTTTAGTGTTAAGTAAAAAAGAAGTTAGTGCTTTTAGTTGAACTTCTATACCACTTCCACCAACTGCTAAGTTATATGTTTTTAATCCTAATTTTTTTCCTAATAACATTGGATAGGTAGTTTGTTTGACAGCTTCCATCGCTTCGCCATAAGTTTTAACATCAGGAAATAACTCATAAAATTTAGGATGTTTCCATATGACAGAATCACTTTTTATTAAATCTTTTGGGGGATTATCTTCAATCATTCCGTTACCCATTGTCATTGAACAACCAGACCAAATCATAGTTTCATATTTCATTTAGACTCCCTATGCATATCTGCAGTTACACAATGAAATGAACCACCAAGTGTTCTCGAATGTCTAATCTGTAAGGGAACGCTCTCAATTTTGTGCTTTCTTAATAATTTTTGTAATTTTACTTGACTTTTATCTAAAACTACCGTATTTTCATCTATGGACAATAGGTTTAATCCAATCCAAGTGGATGCGTGGTTAAAATTACCATAATATCCTATGTCTTCACAAGGTGGACACCAAATCTTATCCCAAGACTTTAAAACTTCTGGCATATTGTCTTCATTCACCCTTTCTGGATTTAATAAACATAATCCCTCTCTTAAAAGTGCTATAGTCGAATCAATGTGGATATAAGAATACATATTTTCAAGAACATGAACCTTATAACTACTACCTAAGAAGTTTTGTAACCATTTTGCACCAAGTTTATTGCCTGTATTCGATAATAAATATAAGATATCATTGTTACAACGTAATATATTTGCTGCATCAAAGACAGGTTCTATATTAGTAAGTGTTAACTTATCTAAGTTATCTCTCTGATAGTTATCATCCGTTAACTTTGGCTTTGGTGCCGATACCCATCTTGCACCATCTTTCATATACTCAATAAACTGATCTCTAAACCCAAGTGTTTCAAAATAACGAGACCTTAAAGTCATTGGTGATTCTATTATCGTATCTCCAATTACTGTAACACTATCTCTTGGACAAAATGAATAGTATCCATCTGAAACCCAATCTTGTGTTTTAAATGTTTTATGATTTTTATTTGGTTTCATTCTACGAACTTTAATATTAAAAAAGGATTTTAAAGCTTGACAAAGAACAGCCAAATCTTCTTTTGTTTCTTCTATAACTTGTTCAGGATAATATCCCTTATACACATCATCGATATTATTCTTGTGTGCATAATTAATAGAGTGTAAGTCTTTACCTTTCATTGGATTGTTAGCATACTCTGCAGTTCCAACAAAGACTTCTCTTAATCTATCCCATTCGTTATTGACGTTAACCATCAAAAATACCTTGTTCAGACAATTCTGTATATTGTTCGTAACCATGAGAATCTTTATTAACAGTTGGTGTACTATCCATTATAATAATACCTCTTGCAGCATCTTCAGGAGTCATGTACATATTCCAACCTATCATATCAAAGTTATCTTCTCTGTATGATGTATCCAAATGACGACCTGAGTTAGAAGCAAGTTTTAACCACTCATAACTTTTCTTATCATTAGTCAATATCATACCACCCTTACCAATGTGTATTCTTTTCTTTATTTGAAAAGATATTATATGTAAAGAGTTTCTAATACCCGAATACATATTCTCAGTCCATCTACCAGCTCCGTCTGTAATATTGAATGGTTCTAAATCATAAACACCTTTCCATCTTTGATTACTAAACACAACATCAAATCCTGCGTGCTTTATAGCCATTGGAACTGAAACCCAAGTTCTTGATGGTATTGTTACTTTTCTTCTAAATCCTTGTTCGTGTCCATAAAAGTGTTCGTGATGTTTTAGAGATAAGAAGATACCATTGGTGCAAGAATCTACAGCACAAGCATATTTACTTCCTGCAAACTTAGCAACCTTTTCTTCAAACATTGTTATAACATCTCTAGCATCTTTCCAATCATAACCAAGTTCTCTAACTTCATCAAGTTCTTTTCTTTGTAATTCTTTTGGTGGTATACCTAAAGGCCACTCTCTGTATTTATCCATTGGTAATTACCTCTCTTTTAGCACTTTTACCTTTTTTAAATTTATAACCTTCTTTAACATATATCAGTAATAAGTTCCTACGAAACTCATCAGAATCATTATTATCAGAACCATGTATTACGTGATTATGTAAGAATGTCACATCACCAGATTTTGCTGTTATATTGACTTTATCTTCATGAAACGGTGGTTTGTGACTTTTTGGTAAAACATAAATACAACCATTATCAATTGTTGCTTCATCAATGTGAACTAAAACATTTATTGTATTTCCAAATCCAGCTTCTGTCCAATAATCATCTTGATGATATGGGAATCCATGACTTGTTGGTGGTTTAAATCTTAACTGACTTTGTATAGGAAGATGATTACCAATAAACTTATCTATCATACCACTCAATACACCATCAAAAATTATTTCTTTGATTCGTGGTGATTTTTTATGTGGGTGCATTTCATCCATAAAATCTAATCCTATGGAATCAATCTCATCTCTCAAAGCACCCATATGTCTTTCGCTAAAGAATCCTCTTTCAGTATAAAATCCATTTGTTTCAAATTCACTTAACATTCTTATACCAATCTATTGTTTTTCTTAAACCTTCTGAAATATTTGTTTTAGCTTCCCAACCTAATTCAGTCTTCATTTTATTAACATCTAATAAACGAATAGGTATCATAGTCGGTGCCCATCTATTATATGTGATATCACTCCAAGACATTTCTATTTCCTGACAAAGTTTAACTATCTCTATCACACTTGTTGCAACTCCATTACCAACATTCCAAATCGAATACTTATCAACCTTTTTCATTATAGTAATACAAGCATCAACAAAATCTTCTATATAAATAAAATCTCTAACATCTTCTCCATTTCCCCACACAACCAAAGGATTTTGTTTATCTACAACTTTCATAATAGTAGCAGGTAAAACATGAGAACGTTCATCAAACTTATCACCTGGTCCATAAATATTTGATGGTCTAACAACTACACATTCCATTCCAAACTTTGAATATGTCTCACATAGTTTTTCAGTATACCTTTTCATCCAACCAACTGATTCATACTTTTCATAGATATCACCATAAGTAAACTCTTCTTCATTGTTTGGAATATTTCCTGTATAAGGATAGACAACACTACTTGACATAAAGATAAACTTCTTAACTCCATTATTATGACAAGCTTCCATCAACAATGCATTCATTACTATATTTGGTGTTATATGAGATAGTGGTGAATCATCCATCACTTTTGCACCTGAAGTTACTGCTGCACAATGAAATACTACATCAACATCTTTTGTTATATCATTACAAAATTTAGCATCGGTTAAATCACCATCTTTAGTAGATACACCTATTACATCACAACCATCATCTACTAAACGTTTATGAAGATTAGAACCAATTAATCCTGTTGAGCCTGTGACAAGTATCCTCAAACTGTATCCCCTATCTGATCTGCAATACACAATCTATTTAGTTCTGTTCCTCTATTCAAATCACCATATTCACCACCACCAAATGCAAATTGAACACAATCAGCTGGTATTAGATTATGTTTTTTACAATACTCTAATTGAGCATCTCTAAATCTATTCATAGCATAATCGGATGGAAACTCTTCAAGTAACTTAGTTCCAAGATATGCTGATATGTGATTGTACTGTTCCCACTCATTCATAATATCAATATTATCATCTCTAAAATATCTTGAGTATCTTATACCTGCTCTTAACTTATTTGCTTGATAGAACCCCTTACTTAAACTAAAAGTTATATCTTCTACACAAGTATAATCAGAAAAATCAAAATCTAAATCTTTAGCTATAACATAATAAGCACAATCAATCAATACAGGAACATTTTCCTGTTGACATCTATCCAATGTAGTTTTCATATTTGGATGTTCTTTACAAAAGTCACTAAATGGATAGCTAATGACTACTGCATCATTAACTTGAATATCTTCATTATCTATATATTCCCACTTATGAAATTTTTTCCAATTTGCTTTATGATAAAAAAACTCTCCTTCAAAACATTTAAATTTTCTATCGTGATGTCTCATCCAAAACGAATCAAATGCTTGACTTGTTCCTGCTGTAAAGGATTTATATTCATACTTATCTAAACCTTTTATATTGTTTAACTTAGAATCTCCAATCCATTTATCAAATGTATCTATGAATTTTTTTCCAACATTTTTATCGTATGTAAGAATATTACTTATTTCTGTAGTCTCTGTGTTTCCCCAAAACCACTTAACTTGTAAATCTGGTATTGCTCTTCCACCTCTGAATTTACTTATATCCATTTTGTATAACTCTTTTTCTCTTTTTTTAATACCAATATCATCTCTATCTGTTGAGATAACACATGGAATTTCAATTTCATCAATATTTGGTATTGTGTCTTTTAAACATACTAAACGTTTATAACCATCTGTTACTTCTAATCCTGATTTTTCTGAATAAATGTATATTGGTTCTTTTAAACCATGCTCTAAAATAAGTCTTCTCAAGTATAAATCTATTTCTGGCTTATACTCAGACATGGCTAAGTGTTTGAACTTGATGTATACAACTCTATCCCTAACCTCTTCAAAGATATTATCTATTAATAAAAGTTCTGACTTCATTTATGTCCCGTTAGTTGTAACGTATATCTATAACCTTTACCTATATTAGCTGCCATATGTTCTACATCACCAATCCACCAAGCATACGTTCCTGCTTTATAATCCATAATTGGATTTCCATCTACTTCGAAGTAATGACCACTTTTCCAATCTTCCATAAATAATAAAATTCTTTCCACTTGGTCTAATCTAAGATTAAACATCTCTGTATACTGTTTGTAGATATCACTATGTGCTGGAAGTATACATCCCGTTTCCATTCTATAATAGTTGACACCAACATCTTTCCAACCAAAATCTTTTTCTAACCACTCTACTATTTGAGGTGTCCAGCTTGGATGTTTTTCTCCATGCTTACACATCATGCCTGTATAAAGATATTCTGGATGAACGTAACCATCTTTTCTCCAAACATCTACTTTGTCTTGGTCATTAAATGGTTCTTTAATATAATGTAAGTCTTTATATTGTTCATCCCAAAATGGTTTGATATTGTCTATTTTATATTTACTCATCATATAACCTTGTGTGTGTATATTCATCAGAATCATAAATACTTCTATGTGGTGGATCGTTTTCATCATAATCACTTGAACTAACATAGTAAAATATTCTCAATGCAGTTCTTATTTCGTTTTTAGGACAAGTTAGTTTTTTTACCGAATGGTATGGTGACTCTTTTTTATTTTCAAACATCACAAATCTATTAAACATTGGTGCTACTTCATCAACCATCTCTCCATCTCTTGATTCCCAATATTGCTGATGACCACCCCAAGTTTCTTTCCAATTGGGATTTAAGAATAAGAAACAAGTTAGTTTTCTATGTAATCTTAATCTATCGTTCCAATTAAAATCGTGGTGGATTTTCAACTCTTTACCTTTTCTAAATCTACTAAATCCTGCACCAACCAAATGTGGGTCTGGCATTAAACCTACAATGCCTGTAAGTTGTTCTAACTCTAAAAGAAACTCTCCACTATGAAACAAATCGTATGTTGTTCTGTGTGCTACTTTGGAATAAAACAAATCATTATATTCTTCCATAGCAGAACCTGCTCTACTGAATAATGTCCATGCTCCTCTTGGCGCATTAAGACATTCATCGTGTAGTTCTAAACACGTATTTTTATCTAAAAAATTATCTATGTGAATAGATGGAACTTTGGATTCATCCCATTGTCTTTTTTTGTAAATCACTTTAATTTTCCACTATAGATTTGTAACGACCTTCTTTTCTTCCCCACCATAAAACTTCGGTAGCCCAGTTTATATAATCGCCGTTATAATCTTTATTAGTTTTTGAATTGATAGTTAACTCATACCCACCATTACATAATGGTTGATTATTTTCAATAACATCACCTATATTATATTGTAACTTAAATTTGTATGGGTATGTTAGATTTGGATTTAGTAGTGCATTTTTTTGAAAATCTATAACTGCATCTAAAACATCTACATTTTTTATTAAATCACTTTTTATAATAAACGATTTTATTTCTTGATAAAATAAATCTATCTTTTTCCAAATTTTAACAACAGAACCCTCATCAAATTCCCAAGTTCTTTTATCTTCTAAATACCATCCCCAATAACGATTGTCTGTAAATACTTCTTTTAAAGCTACTCTAAGTTCTTTTATTTCATTTCCTAAAACAGTATTTGGTTTGTTACTAAAATACTCTTGCAATTTTTCGTAAAAATCTTCATATTCTATATCAGAATGGTTCTTTAAAAATCTAGCAACAAATTGTGTCAATCCAAAAAAGTGATTTATCATCATAAACCATTTAAATTCATGTGCTTTGTATATATCATCAAAAGTCATTGTGGAAGTTTCTATTACAATGTTTTCTTCTTCACTCTCATCTATCTCACTCTCAGTTATATGATAATACAATGCTTTAGTTTTGGTATATTTTATTTTATATTTTTCAATATAAGTAGGATCACCAAATGGTGTATTAGGAAGAATACTTAATGGATAAATACCTGAATAGTTATGTAATCCCATTTCAATTAATTTATAAATACCACTCTTAAAACTATCAAGAGTTTCTTCAGGTAAGCCAACAATCAGTTCAGCATATAATGGTAAGTCTATATCGTTACACTTATTAATAAACTCTTCCATATTACCACTAATAATATTTTTTCTCATTATGGCTTTTAAAGTATCAGGATTTAATGATTGTAAAGCCATAGTCAAACCTTTTGCCATATCAGCATCTTTTAATTTTAATGCTATTGGAATTAAATCAGCACCTTTATCTTTTGCCCAATCGTTGCGAAATATAAGAGGAAAACCATATTTCTTTTTCAAAGAAATTAACAAGTCGACTATTTGCATATCTCTTTCTTCATATAAACCAAAGTTAGAATCTGCATTATCAATATACTCCACCTTATTTTTAGCCATCCACTCAAACTCTTTGTGCATTTTATCAAAACTTTGTGGTCTTAATTTTTGAAAATACAAACTTCCAATTTCACAATATGTGCATCTATAAGGACAACCCCTAACTGTTTCTACTGAGGCTGTAAATATATACTTATCTTTCCATTCCTCAACTAATTTATCCATTACTCCATCAAGATAAGGACTTGGCATTACATCAATATTCTCTATCCTTTTTCGTGTTGGTGTTGTTTTAAATTTATAATCTTTAGTTTGATAAGTTACACCTGCAATAGAATCCCAATTTTTATCTTTTAAGTTTTCTAATAAAATTTCTTCAAATGTAAGTTCTCCCTCACCATGAACTATAATATCAACATATGGGTTTTTTTTGAAAAAATCTTGTTCGTGTTTTAATCTTTCTACTGATGGTTGATGTTGTCCTCCATAAATGATAAGACAATCAGGATATTTTTCTTTTACTATTTTAGCAACTTCATTGTTAAATGCCCAATTCCAAACAAAACAAGAAAAACCAATTACTGTTGGATTGTGTATATTTTCAACAAACTTATCTATTTCATCACGAACAAATAAAATATCAGAAAGTTTATAGTTTTTTTCTATAATCTTATTTGTTTTACAATGAGACCAAAGCAAAGCTGTAGAATATGGTAAACGAATTTGTCTACCACCAAAAACATATGATGCTTCTAATAGATATAAATTATTAATTGTTATCTCCTATGCGTATTACTTTACAATTATAAATATCGGGAATAAATCTCCAGGGGTCAATAATTATAGAATCTTTTTCATATGGAAAGTTTACAAAATCGTCATGTTTAGTTCCAATAAAATAACATTGTGGTTCATCAAACTCACCATATTCTGTTGGAAACGGTCCATCAACATAAGGATCCCACATAAATACTGCGTGTCCTCTTTCCTCTAATATGTTATTTAATAATATAGATGGGCTTCCTGTAGTAATATTTGTTTGTGGTTTAAATGATTTACCGAGAATATTAATTGGTAATCCATTAGAATGTTCTTCTATCAAATCAGCTAACCATTCAGTTTGAACTTCTCTCTGTTTCATTATATTATCAAACCAATTAAAACTCAATCCTAACTTATCACTCAACCAGCTTAATGCTATATTATCTCTTGGATGACAACCACCACCATCTCCCATACCACCACTCAAATATTTATCTGAGATGATACGTTTGTTACACATCTTCAATCCATTCATTACTTCATCTACATTTGTGTTTGGTAAATGATGACACATCTCCATAAGTGTATTTACATACGCTATCTTAGTTCCAATAAAAGTATTATAAGCAACCTTAATTAGTTCTGCATTTTCAATACTTGTTTCGTAGAATGGTGCATGATTGATTGTTCTGTAAAACTTCTTTGCTTTATTTGCAGCTTCCTCATCATCCACACCAAACAAAATAATCTCTGGTCTAAGAAAATCTTCCATCACAGTTCCCATAGCAATAAAGAATGGGTTGTAACATAGTTTAGTATACTCACTTAGATTTGGTAAAATCTCTCTACGAATAGTTCCTGGCAATACTGTAGAGATTACGACTACAACAACTTCTTTCTTTTGTTTTTGTAGTTCAGTATCTAACTCTACCAATCCATTCTTCAAGTAAGTGTAATCAAAGTCTTCCCTTTCATCGGGTATTCTTGTTGTTCCCTCAAACTTCTCACCATGTGGTGTTTGTATGGGAACGAATATAATATCTGAATGTTCTGCTACTTCTTCTATACTTTTGATTTCTATGTTAGTTTTATCTAAATAATCTTGAGCCCATATTTCTTTATATGGAAGTTTCTTAGTATCAAGTATTTCCTTAATACTTGGTGAAGGATCGTAACCTATAACTTTATGACCTCTCATTTCGACTGCTAAAGCACAAGGTAATCCTAATTTTCCTAAACCCATAAATCCTATATTCATTTTTGTTTCTCCATTATATACTTTTTTACCCTCAAGGTTTTTAAATCAAAACTACGATTTTTACTATCAAATTTCGTTTCTCTATCTTTTAAAAATGATTCCATATCTAATACTTCAAAACCTAGTTGATTTTTTTTAGCCATCTCTTGAGACACCTCTTGCTTCCAATTATTAGCAAACCCAGAAAAAGTTGAAGAATTAGCGATAATACTTGCTTGCGTTTGCATAAGTATTAGTAAATCTATGAATGTACGTAAAATATCATCTTTTTCATTTTTTAATATTGAATCAAAAAAATCTTCTTTATTAATCAATTGTCTGGATGTTACTAAATTTTTTGGATATTTTTCAAACCAATGATTATAATCTTCATCAAAAGTATCATGAACTAAACATATTTTAGCATCTGAATCTGTTGCTATTATTTTATCAAATATTTCAAAGTATACTTCATCCTCATAAAATGGATGTAAGGGGGATTGATACACTTGATGGCATTCTAATGGTTTACCTTTTTCAGCTGCATCCAATACTATTTTTTTAGCAGGAATTATATTACTTAAAGATGCATCTTTAAGAGAAACTTTTAAATCTTTTTTATTTACAAAAAGCCTTTTACTTTTCTCCGACATAACCTCATCAAGATATTTTTGTGGGTGTATACATCCACTTCCTCTCCTCACATGAATAGTTGTTAAAATATCCTTTGCAATTTCACCAGTCTTGTGAAATAGTTCTTTATTAAACTCTATGTCTTTGATAAGAGGATGATTGTGATTATATCCCTCAAAAATCTTATAAGGACCAAATCCAAATATGTTAATAAAAATATCTTTTAACGGAAGTTTCTTGCCGTCATGAAAATATGGTAGCAACTCATCAACCATAGTCATATCAGTTTGGTTTTTAGTTGGATTCAATTCAAATACATCACTTGGAATCTCAGATTGCTTATAAGTGGATGTATTCGGAAGATTTACCAAACCACTTTTAACCCATTCGTAATCTGTCTCAAGTAGTTTAAGTTCAAAACGAAAATCATTTAAGCTATTTAAATGGTGAAACGTTTCCCAAAGGAATAATCTATTTCCAGTTGAACGGTCTCCGTTAAATCCAATAACTTCATCATACAAATATATATTCATTTTTGTTTACTCAGTATAATATTCAATTGATTTAATACAACATCAATTGGAATTTTTAAATTCATTAATGTTTTTCTATTATGTATACATTTCTCTTCAACACTTTCACATATTTTATGTAATTTTTTAATATCCATATTAGCTAATTTTTTAAAATCATTTATAAAGGTTTCATATCTCAATTTAAGTTCTGAACCTAATAAATCTTCATACCAGTTGTGATATTTATAAAGATCACCATATGGTTTTGAGCTTTTTAAATTATCATAACTTTCATCAAATAATTCAGGAAAGGTTTCAAATCCCCAATCTTTTAGTTTTTGTAACATACCTATCTTCTTTACATTCATATCCACTGCTGGATAAAATATAGTGAATGGGTGTCCGTGATACAAAGCTTTAACTGTTTTTTCTGATACATATATACCATTACTTGTTTCTGGCACAACAGAAAAATAGCTATCTTGATAGTATGAATTTAAATTATCCATTTGAGGACCTGATTCATATTTTAAAATTCTTTCCTTTAAAAAAGAAGACTTTAGTTCTTTTTGGTTTTCTGCAAATTTTCTATTATCTATCCAACTATTTGGTAATGTAATTTTTTTATGCAAATAAGAAATATATCCATTGTTTACTATATCTTTATTTTCTTCGAAGTAATTCCAAAATTTATCCCTAAACCAATTTTGACGACCCATCAAAGTTATAAAATGTTTAGTTGGTAATTTTTGTCTATCTTTGTATTTAACTATTTCATATGGATATTTCAACTCTCCATAATCTTGTACATAACCATAAATGAGAAATGGAAAAGAAATCATGTTAATTTTAGTTTTATATTTTGATTGTTTTGAGAACCATCTATCATATCGTTCATTTAAACTAATATCATTATTCAAATATACTATTCTATCTTCGGGTACTCCAGCTTGCTGACAACATTCATGTATTCTTTCATGATGTTTAAAATCTTCCCAATAACCCTCAACATCTTCCCAAATAAAAATTAATTTTTTGTTGCTGGTTTTCATATATTCATATGTATTTTTTAAAAGTTCTACATTTAAAGATTTAGTTAGCTCTTCATCATTAATTCTTGGATATGTGACTCCACAATATTTGAGATTTGCAATAAGTCTAGGTGGTACGCCAACACACTCCCACAATTGACTTTCATAAAATCCATAAGTATCATGTAAATATTTTAAATAATTTTTCTCATCCATTTAAATACCACTCAATCGTTTTTTGGATGCCATCATTTAAACTTGTTTTTGGTGTGAATCCAAAGTCATTAGCTCTCTTCATACTCATCAACCTTTTCATATCACCATTTGGTTTTGACTTATCATACTTAACTTCTTTATCAAAATGTCTTCCAATTGTATTTGCAATATCTGAAATCTTAACTCCCTCACCACTGCCAAGATTTACAGTATGATTGACTTTGTTTTCAACCATATGTAACATACCTCTTGCAACATCTTCTGCATATATGAAATCTCTTATAGGTGAACCATCTCCCCAAACATTTATTACATCATCCTCATAACCTTTTTTAATTAGTGCTGGTATCACCATAGAGTTTTTACCAAAGTTATCATTCGGTCCATAAATATTTGCAGGTCTTACAATAGAGATATTTTCATATCCATATGTAGCTCTAATCGCATAACAACTTAACTCACCCATTCTTTTTATATAGCCAGGAATTTTATCATTTTCACTTGGAACTTCATGCCAAACCTTATCTTCTTCATATACTTCCATTGGTGGATATACACCTATAGAACTTGTATATAGAAACCACTCTGGTTTGTATTTACCAACTGCCTCAATTATGTTTGTATCAAACTGTAACATCGGTAGATAATCTGCAGGTCTTTCTTTTGCTGTTTGTGGTGAACCTTTTTTTCCTGCTAAATGGTATATGTGATCGTAATCTTTAATGATTTCTGTATTAGATTTGATTGTCATATCGGTTTCGATATCAACTCCCTTAATACTAAAGTATGTTTTAGAACTACCAAGAACTTTCATTAGAGCAGTTCCTACCATTCCATTTGCACCTATAACAAGTGCACTTTTATTTTTCATTATAGTAGTCTCCATACTCTACCAATAAAGTTGACCTATCAGCATTGTAAGCACTTTGGAACTCTGTAAATATATTGTCAGGCTCTTCTAACAATACTACGTCTACTTCGTGTAACATTGATTTCAAACTCATAGTATAATCTTGTGTGTGTTGAATACCACCATCTAAAGGTTCTTTAGCACCAATAGAAGTTCTGATTATAACTTTAGGTTTGAATGTTCCCTCTGTCATATGTTGCATTTTATCCAAGTGGTTTACTAAACTATCCATACATCTTAACATAAAATCAAATCGTGGAAAACAACAAATAGGAACTAGCCCATTCAATGCCATGCCTGTGCACATACCCATTTGTATTTCTTCAAAGACAGGAACTTCAATTCGTTTTTCCTCATCTATAGTCTTTAACGTATTGTAAATAGCATTACCACTATGTAAAACAGATTGTCCTATAAAAGTGGTATCATTCTTTTCAGCTAACCACTCCATACTTTTTATTATTTCATCTTTATACTTCATTAGAATAACACCCAACTTCCTGTTCCATGATGTGGATACGTTCTTTCATATTGATAATAAAATACATCTGCTGGTGGTGTTTGCTTACCACCCCAAGTTTCTTCTGTAGGTGTATTGGTGGATAATCCATTGTCTTCTACTATAAGCTCTAAAGGTAATCCAAAGTTTCTACTGTATTTGTATGTCTCATAAAACAACCCACTCTCATAAGTCATATCACCAACAAAACACCAAACCTTATTGTTCTCACCTTTCATCTTGAGTGACATAGCAGTTCCAAGAGCTATAGGTAATATTCCACCAACTATAGAAGATGAATAGAAATTTGGTTCTTTTGAGTATATGCTCATACTCTTACCACGAACAATCATATCCATAAGTGTATCTCTTGGGATACCATGTAGTAATGCGTGATAATGATTTCTCCAACTACAAAATACCCAATCATCTTCAGCTACATTATTAAATATTTCTATAAGTTGGTCTTCATTACCACCACACAAATGAACAGGCGCTTTTATATCACCTGCTTCATATTTTTCTTTAACTTCAGTTTCGAAGTCTATTAAGTATTGTTTATCCATTTTGAAACTACCTCTTTTGCAAATGTTTTATGTGCTACATTAGATGGATGTTCATCTAATGCATTTCCATCGTCTGTTACCCTATCTCCTGTGATAAATCTTTCTTCGAATGGTAAGTTGTCTCTACTCCATTCTGATATTCCACCAAGTTTTTTATGAAACCAAAAGTTATCCCAATCAATCATTTTCCATAGATGTCTAACTTCAGTTGGATATCTTGGCATTTTTGGTAAAATAGAAAATATATTCCAACCACAGAACATTTTGTATTTAATATTATTAGATTTAAAATACCATTGTAATCTTAAAATATGTTCTAAAGTTTTAACTACAGAAAATTCATCATTATTATAATATTTGTAATAATACTTTAATAATGAATCTTGTCCATAACTATGTTTTAACCACATCTTGTTGTTATTGTCTTTTTTAATTTTTTCCCAATCTATACCATTCTCTAATCCACCATCTAATGTGGGTATGTGATGACACAATAAATTTTTATCTGTTTCACTACTAGCGTCATCTACATCTACTAAAATTTCTTCTCTATCACAAGCAGTTAATTGTATACAAACGTGATTAACATCTTCACCTTTACTTAATAATTCATTTACTTTATAAATTACTGCTCTTGATATAAAACCATTACCTGCTCCTGGCATAGCAGTATTATATACTTTAGAGTTTGGAACAATATCTTCTAAATGTAATGCCCAACTTTTATAACCACTCTCTGGTTGCATATCATCATAATCATCCATCATATCAAAACGATGATAATCTACACAATGTCTTGTTTCACTAAAGCTACATCCTCCTGTAACTATGTTCATCTATCCCTCTCACTTAATATTGGTTTAACTCCCGTAGGCCAGTCTATATCAAGCCTCACGTCATTCCATTTTAAAACATCTTGTCTTTCTACATCTACATAAGTAGTCGGATAAGATTGAGCATAATGAAATAAACATTCTTCACTCAAACAAATATGACCGTTGACAAATCCAGGTGGAATTAAAACACTTAAATGATTTCTATCTGTTACGGTAAAACTATCCCATTTTAGATAGTTTACTGAATGTGGTCTGTTATCTACCACCACTAAATAAATCTCTCCCCAAACACAACTGACGTGTTTCCAAGTTTCTTCATCTCCATGCAAACCACGAAGAACATTTTTTCTTGAACGAGTAAATTTAGATATTTTGAATTTGTGTCGTGGTGGTAATAAATCACATCCATCTTCCCAAAATGTCCACATCTCACCACGATAGTCATGAAATGGTTTTGGTTGTGCTAATTTCACTTCAGGAAGAACTTTTGATTCTGTAACTTTTATTTTAAACATAGATTTATCCGATAATAAATATTAGATTAGTTAGCCAAATTAAACAATTTATTATATAGTTCATAGAATGGATTCTCTTCATGATTTATAATCATTTTATGATTGTAGGTTAGTACATCTTGCATATCTTGATTGTAATACCAATCATGTATTTCTTTTTTTGACATAGAACACAACCTTGTTATTTCATTCACTATCATCATCATTCGTTTTTCACAGTCTTTTTCTGTATCATACGACTCATCTATAAAGGGTGAAAATGATTTGAAGCCCTTGTCTTTTAAATGTTGTATTCCGCCTGTTGGACCCAACCATATGAACGGATGAAACTGACCAAGTGGTTTCCAAAACTTTTCATCGGGATGTAGCCAGGGTGTATCAAAACTATTACCTGCAATTATTGAAAAGTATGCTTTATTGTAAGTCTTTGGGTGAATATTAATCCAACCTAATGTGTGGTCATCTCTCAAATCTTCTACATCATCATCTATTAATAGTGGACACATATTTTTAAATTCACTTATATGACGATGTAAATCAAGTTCTTTTATTTTCTTTTC
>Ga0308019_10000867_pt1 | contig 18827 bp, 11 predicted proteins | sample Neamet284_FD_203135 | JGI IMG/M metagenome (GOLD analysis project Ga0308019, IMG submission 203135) | Marine microbial communities from water near the shore, Antarctic Ocean - #284 | ecosystem: Environmental > Aquatic > Marine > Unclassified | place: Southern Ocean | collected 2014-10-01 | reverse complement strand
CGGCGGCTCCCGTCGCGCCCGCCGTGTTCTCCCCCTTGCCGGCAGGAACACCTAACGTCACCCCCCACCCCAGCCCCACGAAGAAGCAGAAAGTACTGTAGTTAGAAGAGCCCTAGACGTTCGCTCGCCGCGCCATGTCTTCGTCTGTCCCTTCTGTGATCTCCGTATCCATATCTGTCAACTCCACCTCGCTTACCTTGCTACCGCCCCTTTGTATCGGCGTGTACCTGTGTGCGCGCCTTTCTACCAGTTTTATCCCTTGCACGGTGGCAACTAAGAGTACCATGAAGACGAGAAACACAATCACGCTGTCGAAGTCGAACGGCACTCGCTCCTCATAGAACGTCACCCAGTCAGTCGCGTTGCCGCTCACTGCGCTGCTGTTTAGCTCGAGCACCCACTTTACGCGGTTTTCGTAGCTGCTGTTTGTAGGCATTGCCGTATAATCACGAGGACGAAGGCCGCACCCAAACCCTCTTATAACTCGATCGCCGAAACCAGCATCCACCCACCACTGCCACGCTCGAGCCAGTAGTCGAAGTCGGTGAATCGGGGCGTGAACTGCGACCTGCACTCTAGGTTGGCGATCACTAGAAGTTTGTGAAAGGCCTTCTGCGTGACGAGCTTGTACGGTTTCACCTGTCGGATGGTTGCTCTCTGAGCGGACCACTGCAGCCGCTCGGAAATCGTTTGTCGGTGCTCTTCGAACGCGGTCGGTATGCTCACGTTGAGCGGCGGAGCGGCAGCTCTTTCAATACGCTTCACCTTGTGCATGCACGAAATGACTATCGTCGCTGCTCCGGCTGCGGAGCAGTAGGAACCTCGCGGCAGCTCATCGAAGAATCGATGATCAACGCGTGTGCCGGTCCTCACCGCGAACGACACTGTGTTCTTAGCCCGGTTCGAGGTAGGGATCAAACCGAGTTCGCCTACCACCAGCTCGGCGACGACTGTGCACCAATCAGCCTCAGCCTTCTCCTGGCGACCGCGTTTTTTCGCCGAAGCTGGCATCGTATGAGACAACCCAAGCCGTATAGGTCAGCCCTGCAACCGAGAACAAACTTATAGCTGCGGACATGACTTGCAGAAAGCAGCTTGTCTCGCTGTTCTTAGGAAGGCGGACGGAGATGTTGCGAGTGTTCGGTTCGGCGGAGTTCGCGATGCCGACGAGCCGCCCACCCACCGAGCGAATTGCATCGTCGAGGGCGCTCAGGTCGACTTTGTTCTGGCCCACGGCGACGGTTATTGGAACGTTGAAGCTGAGGACATTCTCGAACAGCTCCTCTTGGTCGTACACCACGCCCTTGACTGAGTTGAGGACGCTCAGCTTATTGAGGACACCGTCGCGCTTCAGCGTCCTCCTCGATTTCCTGATAAAGTACGCCATTGTCAGCCCGATCAGCGATATCAGCGTGGACACGACCAGCTTCTCGGTCTCAACGTTGCTGATTGGTTGGTGCACGCGAGACCTCATCAGTGTGTGTGCTCGTATGCTCCCGACCCGAACAGCTCATCATATAAATAGAGGGTGGGTGTGCGGTTTGTTGTTGCGCGATGAGCGCGGCAGGGTACATCGCAGTCTTAGCGAGCAGCCTGGCGCCCCCCATCGGCTATACCACAATCAAGCTTGCTCACCTGTCCAAGCTCAAGCTCAGGACACAATCGGCGCAATGGCTGCTCTACATGGGGCGGTTCGTAGTCATGGTTGTTTACCCCATCCTCGTCGTCGTGGCCTACTTATACGGGGAGCGGTACCTCGTCCCTGTTTCGCACGCTGCGGGGATAATATGGCATACCGCACTCTCGTGGGTTTTCCTGCCCGAGGGGCGCGAGTACGGCCGCAGAGCGGTCCTCGGCGCGGCGGTCTACTCGAGCGGCGTCGCCCTGATTATTTACACAAACGTGGAGAGCAGGCATGAGGACGACTCGGGCGACTGGGACAGGCTGGCCACGTGGACGATAGTGTGGCAGCTGATCGGCATCGTTGCGCTCCACCGCGCTGCTGCGCAACTAAAGGGCGTGTGTCGCTGGTGGTTCGTCGTGTGTGGCATGCTCAAGTCCACTGAGATATTAATCTCTGCTGCTGCGTGGAATCTCGTCGAAAACGACTACGAGAGCGGGTGGGCGTTGACTGCGCTTTTCGTCATCCCATTGCTCGCGGCGGGGCTTTCGACAGTCCTTCTAACTGACAAGCTGGTGGGGCTGTATGAAATGTGCCAAATCATGCCGGCGCAGACGGCTGTGTTCGTGCTGGTTGGTGTTGGGGGGGACGTCTTTTTTTACGGCAGGTGGTCACACTGGACGCCGGAAGAAGGTGCGGTATTCACGACTGGGCTAGCGTGCGTAGTTGCGGGCATCTACCTGTTCAGGCCGGCGACAGACCCAAACGATCCATAGTGAGGGCGGGTAGGCCGGCCTGACGTTTGGCATCATACTCGTCTAAGACCTCCTCACAGTGGAATTCCACGATCTCCTTGTGGTCGACCGAGAGCCAGTTAGACGCGAGCACGAGCATGCTGATGTTGGCGATCTCGAACCACCCGACGCCGTAAGTCAGGAAGAGGAGCATGCTCAGAGTCGTTGCGGCGACATACACCGCATGAGCCGACCAATACCGCCGCCCGTGCCTGTGGATCAAAACCAACCACACCTCGATGTTGAGACCGACGAACATCACCGTCGCTGCGACGTAGTGCATGATCTTGTCGTATTTTAGCGTGAACAGGGCGACGAAGAAGGCACCCAACCAGCCGATCATGTGCGTGGCGATGATCAACCTCGGCAGCCCGCGCGCCGCCTCGGCGGGTGTGAACGCCAGGTACACGACGACCAAGTTGGCCAGCAGCGCCACAGTCAAGAGCATCGCGGAGAACGTATCAAGCCACCCCCACACAAGCATGGTCGAAAGCGTGCTGGGGTCGCCGCACCCGTCGTCTCGGGTGCAGCGCACGATGACGATGGTCCACACCGCCGCGACGATCACGGCGCTGCTTACAAAGTTGAAGCGGGAGTGCATGACGTACATAGCGGCAGTTGGTTCTCGACTGAGACTAAGAGTACCCGTCAACATATATGCATTCGCACCATGTTCGTCCTAACATGGGGAGCAGATCAAGCATAGTTGATGAATGTCCATTACCGCGAACAGGATATCCCCGCCATCTTCCACCGCTCCACCAACGCCAAGGGCGCAATCGTGCGGTCAATCGGAATGCACAACGGCGTCAGGTGCGTCCAGAAGGTCTACAAGCGCCACCCAAAAAACTTCGACAGGGAGGTCGAGATGCAAACGCTCGCGGGCGCCGCAGGCGTGGGGCCCCGAGTCGTCACCGCGCGCGCTGACCCGGGCTGCGACGCGTTCATCACCATGGAGCAGGTGTTTGCCCACGCGCCCACCGCCGACGACCTCGTGGACATCCACGCCCTCTACATCAAGCTCGACGCGCTCGGCATACTCCACAACCGTGCCGAGGTGCGCAACTTCATGAAAAAGCGCGACGGCTCGTGGGTCTTGGTGGACTACTCGGACTCGCGGAGGTGCCGAGAGTCAGACATCCCGCATTTTAACGTCGACGTGTCTTTCACGATTCTGTGCAGCCGCATCGGCCGCGTCGGTGGCAACGCCGGAGCGGCGTTCGTTAGTGGCATACCACAGCTGGGCAGCAAACCCCCCGACAGGCTCTCCGTTGTATCGTAGCGCCATCAAGTCCTCCAGGCTCGCTACGGCCGCGAGGTCAGGAGAGTAGAGCGACGAGCCCCCGATCGCCCCTGCGCTCATGGCCGCCGTCGCGGTGTCGAGGCACCGAGTCAGCTGCGTCGCCCGCGCCAAAAAAGCAGGCGTGCAGTAGATCGATTGCGTCATCTCGTCTTCGCTCGGCAAGGACAGGCGATTTACGACCCACGTCAGCTTGGTCACCACGGCGCAGCCACTGCGGCTCAGCTTGAAGACGGAGGAGCGCGGGGGTTTGCCTCCGCAGTGCTTTGCGCGCTTGTGCGCCAGGTACTCGGGCGGCACGATTGGGACTTTGACACCCGTTGGTAGGATCTGCGAGTTCAACCAATTAGTGCCTCCCCCACCCCCGTCCTGGGCTTGGTCCTTTGCGCGCACGAAGGCGCCCCATATTTGGTCACACTGGCGTATCGTGGCCTTAGTCAGCGCTGCGGGGGGGATCTCCAGCCAGGCCTCCACGGCGCAAAGATGGCCGGTGGGCGGCACTCCCACCTTGACCCAGCTCACATTCGACAACGAGAGTGAGCCGCTCCCATGAAAGGGCAGCCCCGACTTGATGACCTCGTACCTCGGAGCTGCCGTGTTCACCACATGCATGTATATTTATATAAGCACGATTAGACTATTAGCACTAGTAGCACCATAGCACTATTATAAGCGATGGATTTTTTCGCGGCGGAGTGCGACAAGCTGTGTCGAAAGCTGCAGGGCAAAAACTGCACGGTGCTGGAGTCCCCACAAACGGCGCAATCGACTAGTTTGAAGAGCCGGACGAGCCGCATCAGCGCCGTCGCGGTGGAGAGGATTTGCGACGTCCACCCAAGCATGCGGTTCTTCTTGGAGACAGCACTCGCCTTCTCTGGGATGTACAACGTCGGCATGCGCGGGACGGGGGAGTGCGACGCGTGCGGCCTGCGCGGCGATCATCTGCGGTTCGTGCGGTTCGTCTCCTGCGAGGCCCACCCCCACATGGCAGCGCGAGAGTTCGCCGTGCGCACTGACGTGCTGCAGTTGACGAGGTGGTTGCATTTTTACAAGCACATTTCAAACTGGCTAACACTCGAAATAGCGGACGACCACATGTTCAACATAGATGAGGCGCGGGGGGTTTTTGACTTCGTGGAGGCGCGCGTGTGCACTCTGACTATATAGTGCTAGTGTGTGTGTGTGAATCGCCGACAACCTACGACTAATTTTATTTCAAGACAAGCTTATCTTAAGAAAAGTCACAGTTCCCGAGGCCTGGTAAGATAAGAGAGGGCGTGGATCGACAGCTCAAGACAACAAGACAAGAAAAAATTAATAATATTATTTTTTGTGTTCGGAGTCTGAGTCTGAGTCCGGGGCTTGAGATTTAATATTAAATCTCGAGAGCCGGACTCAGATCCCGAACCCAAAAAATAATATTATTATTATTTTCTTGTCTTAAGACAAGCTTGTCTTAAGACAACCCTACCAACCCTAACCCTAACCCTAAACTCGCTCAAAGCGAGCACGCAAAAACTCTCAGAAACATGGAGCGCGGGATCTTGAACGCATCAGCGAGCGCGTCGAGCATCGCGCGAGCATTGACGCTCATCACCGACGCCGCGTTTGCGCCCTTCCTCTGTTGGGATGCGTCCGGTTGGCTCAAGGCCTGGCGCCAGCTCGGGGGGAGTATCATCTCGGTGGGGTCGGCGGCGATCTTAGCGACGGCGGCGCGCGCCTGCTCCTCGTTGATGAGGAGCATGAACCGGAAGAGCGAGCGAAATTGACGCGGCTGCACAATGCGCGCCTTGTCAATCAGCACCACGCCGTCTTCCATAAACAGCTTGAGCAACTCGCACCGGGTTCCAATGCCGTACGACAAGTTCGCGAGAAACAGGAGCCCGCCGCCCTGCACCCACGTCGCCGCCGGCTTCCAGTTTAGCACTTGCTTGGCGCGGCAGTAGAAGCGCTGGCGCTGGCACAGAAACAGGTCTGCCCACCACGCGTCCACGACCGCAGCAGGGATCCAAGAGCTCAGCTGCTCGCTGTGGATGCGCACGTAGTCGAGCCGCCCCACGAAGAAGTCCAGCACCTTTTCCACGGTGCTGGCCTTATGCAGGAATATCTCGCGGAGCTCGCTGTTCCAAGAGTCGATGGAGATGCGGGACCGCATGCTCTCGTCGCATACGTTCTGCACGACGGAGAACCCCATGTACGTGCTGCACCGGATGAGCTCGCCCATGCGCCGCCGCCAGAAGCGCATGAGCTGCAGCGCCGCCGAGCGGCCACCCGCGTCGCGCAGCAGCAGCGAGTAGACGTCAACGCTGTCGCGCAGAGCGCGGAGGCTCACGCCCGCGTTGCGCGAGAGGGGGAACAGCGACACGCGGCCCGGTTCGTCGTTTTCAACGCGCTCCAAGATCGACCCGACCACCATGACCTCGGGGATGGTCACGGAGCCGACGCCGGCGCGCTTCCGCTTACCCAGGCCCTCGAGGATGACGACGACGGACATCGAACTAGCTGATCGTGGCCCGACAGTGTCAACGGGCTATAAATAACGACTGTGTATTGATATTGGTAAAAAATGTGGTTGCTGTTTTGGGCGTCGCTCGTGTGCGCCGCGCCGTTCGCGGGAGCCTCACCGTACGATGTGTACGTAGACACGAGCGAAGTCAGCATCCGCACAGCGAGCGACGGCTACAATGAACCCTCATTGTGTCTCCTCAACTACATGTTCGATGCGACAACGAAGCAAGCCTGGTGCTCGAACAGGTTCAAAAACGACGGCCTGAATGTCGATTGCTCGCTGAATAGCGGCGGTGTGAAAGTGGGGGCGTACGACGCGGGTCAATCGATTGAAATGCAAAATCAACGCTGTCAGCTGTACTGCAGCAATAACGTTTACTTTAGTGGCGAGACTTGCGTGGGGTTCGCACACAACACCAACGGCGGCAGCACAGGTGGCATGGGGTGCTATTTCTTTAAAACCCTGACCTTTCAAGGGACGCACCTCGACAGCTGCTACGGGACGCCTACGTTTAGCGACCCGAGCGACCCGCCGTCTGTGGTTGGCGGCAAGCAGTACTACTACAAGCGATTGTTTACGCTCGAACCGACGAATAGCCCGTCGCTCTCGCCGTCGCACCCACCGACGGAGGAACCATCAAAAAGCCCAACGCACGCCCCAACCGCCCCAACTACGACCGCACCGCCGACGACGATCGACACGTGGACAGTTGTCAACGACCAAAAAGGTAACAACGATGGAAGCTGCTTGGGGCTTTTGAGTGATGCACAAACAAGTGAGATCACGGGGATTACTTTGGGTGATTGCAAGGACACGTGCAGCACGATGGTCGTACCAGGGGGTGAGTGCAAGGCCATCGCGTTCGAAATTGATGGGAGATGTCGATGCTACGGGAAAATTCATAACGAAGGGAGTTGCCGGTTTAACAACGCCTACGACGAGTGGATCAGTTACGCGCGCGTGCCGACCCCGTCACCGACGCCCTCGCCGTCAGCATGGCCGACGTTTAAGGCCGGCCATGGGCAGTGCTGCCGGCAATCGAACATCCCCATGACGCTGTCGCCCACCCCCCCGACGCACGCCCCGACGTACTCGCCGACTGACCCGACGCACGCCCCGACGAAATCCCCGACCACTCCGGACCCAACGGCGGCGCCGACCCAGCTGCACGAAACATTCGTGCACGTCGGCGCCTCGTCGACTGTGCCGAAGACCGTTTTGCAGCCGAACATCATCATCATCCATTTGGACGACTCGGGCCAGGGCGACTGGACCACCTACCACGACGCGCGCTACGAGTGGGTGGATTTAGCTACAGGCGGCGACACAGACGGCCGTGCGGCGGGCCGCAATTGGATCGACAACTTGTGGGCGGACAAGGACCACGACGGGAAAACCACCATCGGGCATCGCACCGGCTCGGACATCCCCTCTACCGAGAGGATTCTCGATTGCCCGAGCAACCCTGCCGACGAGCTAGACCCCCGCGTCTCGTCGAAGCCGTACCCAGCGAACCAAGCGCAAGGGCGAGACATCTTCAAGCGCACAACGGGTGACTACAAATGCGAGCACGACTACGTAAACCGCACGGAGTACGAGCTCAACCCCGCTTTCTACGACGGCATGTACAGGGAAGGGGTGAAAGGGGTTTTGGGGGACGCAGGCGGGGCCGGAGGCACCACGACCTGGAGTGGCTACGGCAGCCTAACTAGCTACGGAGGATCCGGCCCCCTAACAGCAAATCAGAACTACTCCATGGAGGGGTGGTCGTACGACGTCAACTTTGCTATGGGCACCAGCTTCAACAGTCACCTGGTGATGGCGGAGTACCCAGGCAACTGGGAGCTGGACGAATGGGATGGGATGTACGCCACAAACCCGCGTGCCGCGACCACCTACAGTTACGAAAGCTTGTACACCGTGACTGATTGGCGCGGCGACACCGGCGGGGCTTCTGCAGAGAACAACCACGAACGCAACAGGCGCGGCAGCGGTGGCGGGACCACCAAAGAAGGCATCGCTGACGCCAACACGTGGACGGAAGCCCACCCCAAACCACCCATGTACTTCGCAATGGTACGCAGCGCGGAAACCCCCCGCGTCGACGAGCTCGCCGCAGACGGTATCAGGTTCAACCATTTCCACTCCACGTCGCAAGTGTGTGCGCCGTCGCGACACGGCATCCTCACGGGGCGCACTGCGTCGCGGGACAAATTTGACTACGTCGACTTCGCGGGCAAAAACCAGGACGGCGAGGGCGCTGGCGCCGGTAAGTCGTCCCACGCCAAATGGTGCCCGGCGAAGACTGTGAACACGCTGGCATGGGAGGCGAAGAAATTCGGCTACAAAACGTGGTTCGGGGGCAAGTGGCACATCGGCGACCTGCACATCAAAACGTGCGGAGGTCTGCAGCGCTGCGGGCCGCACCCGCCGACTTTGACGACGCCGATCGAATACGGCTTCGACGAGTACTGGGGGACGTCGACCAACGCGGCGGGGAATAACCCAACGACCCACTGCATGGACCGCGACAACGACGGGCAGCAGCTGGACGACGCAACGAGCGTGGGGGTTCATTCACCCGGAGGGTTAGGACACTACGCAATGGCCACGAACGGCGCGATGTGTGCTGATGCAAACTACGACGGCCAGTCGACGTGGTCGAGCTGGCCCAAAAACGTCGACAACATTGTAATGAAGCGCGCGGCGGGCGAGGAGTTCAAAAACAAAGATGAATTCATCACCGACGTCCGCTACAACAACAAAAACCTCACCAATGCGGACCCCGACAACGTGTTCTCGAGCGGCAGCGGAGGAGGCAACGCTGCGGAATATCTCGTAAATGGAATGTTTGACTTCTGGTACAAAAGCAAATCGCTCACCGGGGGACCCGACGATGGTGACGACGTCGCCAAGTTATGGGACCCCAATGAGCCGCAGTTCGCGCTACTCAACATGTGGCACATGCACACACCGTTCACCGGCGAGAGTAAGTACGACGGGGATTCGATGCCCGAGTGCAACCCGCGGTTCGACCAACTCGCCGGGGGGGAGACCGGCGTCCCGGCCTTCCCGTGCGCCGTGTGCAAGTCATACTTCGTGGAGGCGGCTTCGCTTATCCCGAGCAGCGACTGGGGCAACTACGACACCGACGGCAACGTTCCCGACGTGGCCAAGCAATGCATGGAGAAAAATGCCACCTTCCACTGGGCCCCCCCCGACTCGGCAGCGACAGCGACCTGCAGCACCCACCCCCAGCTCTGCGTGTTCCACTGGCACGGCATGGGCGAGCACCGCATCGACGGCGTCAAGAACTACCGCGGCGGGCTCAAGCAGGTCGACGACGCCGTCGGGCATTTGATCGACACCCTCAAAACCTACGCAGTGAAGGGCGACGAAACCGAAGACCACGGCACCGCGTTTGACAACACCGTCATCATTTTCACGTCCGACAACGGCCATGAGCACCGCCACTGGGGCGCTGGTTCGCCGGGACAGTGGCAAGGCTGCAAGCGCGAAATGAAAGAGGGCGGCCACCGCATGCCCGGCCTGCTCAGCTGGCCTGCTGCCATCAATGGCGAGTTCAGCACGAACTTCACGGCGTCGGCGACAGACATTCTGCCCACCATCACCGACATGTTCAAGCGGGAGGGCGCGGAGAAGAAGTGCGGAGCCAGCCACCGCCGCCGCTACGAAGACGACGGCGTCACCGCCATCCCCCCCTCAAGCGAGCAGCTGATATGGGACCAGTGCCCCGAAGAGCGCATTACGATGCTCTACAACCCCGACGGCGCCAACAACGGCCCCGGCTGGCGCGAGTCAGACGGCGACCGCGATTGCGGCACCCATGACTGCATCGAGTACATGTCGCACCCCGACTACGCATCAGACCGTCGCGTGACCAGCGGCGTGTCGCTCATGGGCATCATCGACAAGGCGGCCGACGACGACGCGGACGAGTGGGCATCGGTCAACATCGCGCACCGCTCCAGCACGACCGGCGCGTCGGAGGACCGCGTTGCCAAACTCGAGAAGCCCGGGACGTCGCTGCAGCGCCTTTGCTACGGCGACGAGGACCCGAGCGCGGAGTGCCCGCTCTACGTCACAGCGTTCACTACCGGATGGAGGACGGAATGGGCTATCAATCAAGACTCCACGTTCCCCGAATCGTTGGTTGGTACCGCGTTCCCCGGCATTTGGGTTTTTTACAGCCTGGACGGCCGGTACAAGTATTACCCCGAGACAAACATCGGCAGCTACAAACACATCGAGAAGAAACACACGGGGCTGTACGACCTCTGGTACGACGCGAGGGAGAACCACGACTTGTCGAGCAACGTGGACATGGTGGGGTTGCTCGTGCAAATGAAGAACCGCGCTCACAAATTTATGACAATGGAGAGGGAGAGCAGGTTGTCCTCGCCCGGGAACGGACAGGGCGCCTGCGAGTGGCAGGCGCCGAGCGGCGGCGGCACGCCTGTCGATAAACCTGCCTACAACACAGAACAAGTCACAGAACAAGAATTGAACGGCAAAAACTGGGAGACCATGACGACGACCGTACCGCCAGAAGCACCCGTCGGTGTGGTCATCACCGCATGGTCGACCGACACCGATTTCAAACTGTGGACGTTCGAGAACGGCCGCGAGATGCTCGTCCGCGTCCCAGATAACTGTGTGAATGCTGCGTGCCACGCTCTCGTGTACCTGCATGGGCTGTACGACTACGACGATCAGACAACCAAGACCTTCGCCGAGGACGTGAAGCAGCAGCTCGGTGAAATAAAGGGTATTGATACCTGGAGTCCAACCGGTGTCGCCTCCGCAAATCTGGACCCGTTCATCATCCTGGCACCGCTCGCACCCCAGCACTCGAAGTGGTACTACCCATGGGAGGGCGGCGGCGCCGGGGGGTCATCACGACCATTCGGCGGCTGCTTCGTCGAGACGACCGTCCAGGAATACATCGAAATGCCTCGCTGGGAGTACTCCTTTTCACGACAAAATATTGCTGCAGGTCAAAAGCAGCAAACGTACTCGTGCATCGTAAACGACGACAGTAAATGCGAAACCAACAACCACGGCGTCCAAGACGTCTGCGAGGTCCGCGCGTGGAACGCCGTTGACTGCTGCGGGCAACCGCCCATGTGGCGCGAGACCATGCGCGGACAGGACGACGCCGCCTCGGTCGTGGCGATGCTGGAGAGGTTCCGAGGGTCCGTTGCCACGCACAACCACGTTGACGGGGTGTTTCTGGCGGGGTTCTCGAACGGCGGCTTTTTGGCCGACACGATCGCGCTGCGGTTCGCCAACGACCACATCGACCGTTTGGAGAACAAGCGCGACTGGATCAAAGGCAGCGCGACGTTCGGCGGGCACCGATGGGTGAACGACACCACGGCGTACACCGCCCCGGACGGCTTCAAGGTGTACAAAATGCACGCGAGCGGCGACACCGTGGTCAATCCCACCGAATGCTTGCGGGACGACGGCAGCAGCGGCGACACCGACTTCAAAAAACCCGCCGATTGTAAGGTTTGGTACAAGCTCAACCCGTACACACGAGCCGAGGCCGGCTCATCGCATACGAACTACCGCTCGTTTCAACAAATTATCAACTGGTGGGACCAAAAACTCGGGGGAAGTGGAGCAATCACGCTCAGCGACAAATTCATCATCGGTCCAACAAATGAGCAGCGAGGGAGATACTCTAGTGATTTCGCGCACGACTTCACATCCACCGCACAGCAGGGAGAGAGGCGCGATCTGCTCTTTGCAATGTTGGGAGGCGGCGGAGCGCCGAGCTCCTTGCGCCGACGCTCCCTTGCTACCACCCCCACCACGTCCTACCAGTTCGAGCACGACGGCTGCCACGAGCCCACCGACGAGGGGTTCCGCTGCATGCAAGGCACCCGCGGGTGGTTCCCGCACGAGCTCGACTTCTCGGTCCTGGACGCGTCGCACACGTGCGACAACACGCTCTTCCACGTCGACGGCGCCGTGGTTTCGCTGATCGACCCGGGCGACCGCGCCATGCCCATGTGCTCGCGGGGGTACAAGCCGCGCGGCTCCGTCGTGGCGGTCGGCGGCGTGGCGTGCGGCGCGAGTACCGAGAGTGACCAGTTCGCGGCATTCGACTACACCGAGATGGGCGGCGCGAACGTGAATCTGTGCGTGCCCGCGTCAACGGGCCGATTCAACAGTGGTGACGGCACAAGTATAAAAGCAGGCACCGGCGCATTCACAGCAAACGGTCGCATGTTCAACAGGCGGTTGATGTTCGCAGCAGGTGCTGTGGCGGTGACAGCGTCGTCCAGGCGGTTGGTACATGTCGGACTAGAGCATACAGAGATTGACGCGTGCAACGAGGACACAAACTGCTTCATGAGGCCGATTCTCGTCGCGGATTGCGCGAACGACCCTACCAGCGTTGATTGCCACGTCGACTGGGACCTGGCCCCAAGCAACGTTTTGAAGTTCAAGACTAAACCGGTGCGCATCGCGATGAACCTGCGCTATCACGAGTCGCTGGCTGGCTTCGTTTACATTTCAAAACCGACGGCGCGCGCGACCCGCGACGATGACGGCGATATTAACAACGAAAATTGCGTGAGGTCGTATACCGACGACAACCACGAGGAGGGTCTAACCAACCGGGGATGCCGCTCTATTGTGCCGTGCGACCTTGACCACATGGAGCTACTAACAGTGACCACTACAGGGGTCGACGGGGTCGACGACATGGAATTCACTGTCTCGTTTGGTGACGACGAGTGGGCTCAGTGTGCCGATAAAGTCGCACAAGAAGAAACAATTAAGTACATCTCACACGACGGCGCTGAGACCACACACGACGTTGATTACACTGGCGCCGACAAAGACTACGTCTGGTTCACCTTCGATGTGAACTTCGTCCACTGTGCGTACAATGCGGCGTTGGGGTGCGGTGTCGACCTCAACCCTCAAGGGGAGTGCCTTGACGCCAGTAAGCAACCCGTCCTCGTCGACTTCCTCATGTCGTATCTGCAGCAAGAGCGCAATAGCGATGATTGGTCCGATCCACACAAATCTACTTTGCAGAACTTTTTCTGTCCGGATTCCTACTCCAACGGGAAGAAGGACAACGATCGTGCGTGCTCATCCGACCCGCGCGACGGCATCTTCGAGTACCAGTACGTCTCGTACAACTTTATCAATTACCTGTGGCATGTCGAGCAAGGCGGCGACGATCATACCACGCAGACCGAAGAAAACTTCCCTGGTTTCAATTCGGAGAGCAACCACGACCGGGTCAATATCGGCATGGACCAGCGCTGCTTCCTCGTGCAGACGCCAGTCACAGTCAAGTGGCCGAAATCGACCGTCAACATAGGCCAGGAAAGTTTGCAGCAGCTCGAGTTCAGCGTGGGGCGCATGGAAAACATGCAGAAGCTCGTCACGCAGAAGTCAGACGCGCCTTTCGACGGCTCCGAGGAACAAAAGTGGCCCACGGCGCAGCAGCCGCTGTCGGAAATCCACTTCGACTGGGACTCGTGCTCGCACTGGCCGCGCAATCCAGACCCGCAGATAGTGTCTGATACTGATACAACCACCGACGCGTGCACTGTCGAATACGAGGGGAGCGCGTCTACAGTGGAGTGCGGCTGGAAGCGACCGCTGACCCAGGCAGAGTGCACCGACGCCTACCTGCGCGGCGACTTGCGGCCCGATGGTTCTGACGGTGGTGGTTCGACCGACAACGTCCCGCTGTGGAGCTACGACCAGCGCGGCGGGGCTTCGTATAAAACGTGGAAAGATGCAGCTGGCGAACAGAGTGCTGACTGGGAAGGCTATTTCTCAGACGAGCCTACAGGGGGTGGACACGGGCCGCTGTACATGGGCCAGCCGTTCCGATTCGATTACTGGCTCAACCCTAACGTCTGCGCGCTGGACTACAGCGGCCGCGCCGCTACTGGGTACGGCGACTCCGGCGGTGCTGAATATGACGACATCAGTGGCTCCAGCTCCTTGAAATGCTCTGGCGAACAGAAGAGCTTGTATGACCTGTTCACGGACACGACCGGTCAGGCAACCCACTACGATTTCGACGTGTTGGGCAAGCCGGCGTGCGTGTTGTATGATAAAAGTGAATGCACCACGGCACCATGCGCGACATCGGTAATCAAGGAGAAGTTCAAACGGAAGGTAACCCCGTGGGATTGCCCAATGTCAGTGATGTACATTAATAACGACGCGGACAACCCGGATTGTGCCGACTGCGAATCTTTGATGAGGGACAAATGCCCCACTCCATCCGTCTGGTGGAATTGTTCGGGTATTGATCAAGACAATATCGGGGTAAGCGTCGCAAAAGATCCCGATGACGTAATCTACGAGTACGCCTTCTACGCGCAGTTGTTCCCGTACGACACGTTTACGTGGGACGGCGTCGATTATGGCCCGCGTCGGGCGCTCCCGCCCGAGTTTTTCTCACCGATAACACTAGGCAGAGATACCGATTCCGACGACCATTACCCGGCCGAATTCGACAATCAATGCAACGACGGGGGGTCGGTCGACGCCCCATGCACACGAGCGGCCGTCGCCTCGTCGGGTAACGAGCAGCTAAGCTCGATAATGCGGATCAAGCACAATACGGGATTGAACAACGCCGCAGTGGTAGTTGTCCCCCCTGAGTGGACTGAAGCTATCAGGGGCGAATCCGATTTTTACCAGGTGAATTGGAGCGGCGAGAGCTCGGGTACACCTATTTCTGTCCCGCGTACACCAGAATCGTTGCATGGGTTCTCAGTAAGTGGGTGGATCGCGTCTCAGGGGTGGAGGCCGGCGTTTGCTGATGAAACGGAAACGTTGACAGCAGACTATCTTTGCAAGCTGGGCTGGAAGGGTGATGTTGATCCAGGAGACGATTGCGACGTCAGCAGCGACAACCCATTCGTCGCCTCTACTGCCTCCTCGGCTCCGGTACCGTACCGCTGGGGCCGCGCAAACCCAACGTTCATGAAGTTTGTGTTCCCCTTGAAAATCAATACGAAATACGCCGGCAGCCCCGTCCAGTCGCTGGCGGCAAGCGAGTCGTACGCCGCGTGCCAGGTGAACCGCGTGGCGTGGATTGACGACGACACGAGGACGGCGACAGCCGGAGATTTCACTCGAACACCTGCACTGATTATCAGCGACACGGACTACTGCGGCGACCCCCATCCCCGCTACGTGCCGCCGGGATCTCGCGCTATGAAAATGAAATTGATGGACGAATGCGTCGATTCGAGCACTGCTACTTGCCACCCAAGAACCAGCTCGCATGCAGCTATGCGGTGTATTGGCGGTACAGCAACCGCCGGCTGCTGTTTGTGTCAGAGAGGCCCTATTACGTGGACCTCCAATGTCTCATCTCAAAATGATCAACTCGTAAATGGCTTCATCAAACGCGGCGTAAACGACGGGGAATACAAACTGTACTCCCGTGAATCAATGGCCGTGGCGCCCATCAGTGACAGTACCGGCGTGCCGCAGTACATTGACGGCACGACTCTTGACGCGACGTGGTCGAACAACCCCGACAGCGACATGCACGGCGCCCTGTATGACTGCGACACAACCACGGACTGCTACGCGGGACACAGCTTATCCGTGTACCGAGTGTCGACAACGATCGATGGTACAGATCGCACGCTTCACTTCGGCTGGCGCTGCGGGCAGCGCAGCATCGGAGGCGGCATCGCGTTCATCGACCCGGGCTCGTCGCTCTATTTGAAGGGCGCGTTGAAGCAGGGGACCTTTTTGAGCACGTTCGACCGCGCCGTGATGAATAAGGTGCAGTCTGGGACCGCCGAAATCGATGACTCCCAGGCTGACACAGTGGACACGCCGAGCTCAACCGTTCGCGTTTGTGTGCCGTACTCCCTGGACCTTGAATTCTGGACGGGGATGAACGGGGTGGACAAATGGGAAGACTCGGACGAGTGGCACCAAACACCAACCTCCACCGACGCACGCCCGTACACGCGAGCGTTTTCGAAAAAAGTGCTGGGGCTGGAACCGGGCGCCGAATTCCTGACGAGCGACAACAAGTTCACGGAGCTGTACTGGCTGGACAACCGGGTGGAGGCCACCACCAGGAGACGCCGGCTGGGCGATGACACTAAGCGCGCGCCCCCGCCGCGCGCGCGCCAGCTCGTGGAGGTCAGCATCACGGCGCGCACTGCGTCTGGATCGGGTGCCGCGAACCTGCGCTCCCCCGTCTTCGTCACCCGCGAACGCGAGTGCTCGTCGTCCAAGTACGACGACGTCGTGTTCTACTGCATGCAAGACTGGCTTAACGCCCCCGGCGAGCTCACCCGCATCGGCCGCACTCTGCACCTGGCGACGAACACCATGAACTACACGACGGTCGTGACGCGCCTCGATGAGGTGTGCATCCCCCGCGCCGAGGACACATGCGACGAGCCTGCCATCATCGTGAGCCAAGCCGTGCTGCTCGGGGTAACTGCGTCTGTGGCTGGGTCGTTTTTGCTCGGCGTGCCTCTGCTGCTGCTCTACGCTCGCGTCCTGGTCGCCCGGAAACGCCGGCATGATATCAGGGTGGTCCAGACAGTGCGCGTGTGGAGGAGAAAAGGACAAACAAAAAAACACACAGGGAAGCAGAACACCAACGCCGCCAACGACAAAAACGACAACAAGGAGACGGTGCCGTTACTTATTCCCGGTGCCACGGCCGAGATGAAAGTCCGCTTTAGCTCCGACGCTGTGCTGCGCATGCCGTCTTCGTGGTCGGTTAGAAATCATGTTGTATAATAATATTGTGTTATAAGTACATTGAGTCCGCGATCACATACCGCGCCGAAATGAGCGACCCACCCCCGAGCATCCACCAACTAGCATCCTCCATTGTTGATGCTAACAGCGCCGCAGAAGAAGGCTCCCCCAAATCAGCTTATGTAAACTGGCTACCGGTAGTGACGCTGGCAGCGGCGCACTACAAAGCGGAGGGAGTGAAAGCCGCCGCTGCCAACGCCGTGCTGCCTGTTTGGGAGTGCTACACACAGGAACACACAGAGCTGCAGCGGTCGTCGGGGGACGGGAGGCTAGCGGCGCTGCGCGACGCGCTGAGCCACATGGACACCGAATACCCCCGCAGCGTCCACCAAAGGCAATTCCACGACGCGTTTACTGCGAGCTGCATCAGAAACATTTACAAGGAAGAGTACAGTGCCAATCATTTGCGGATTCTGGAAGAAAACGGGTGGGCCGAGTGCCGGCAGGAAGTGTTCATCTGCTGCCCGCGCAGGTTCGGGAAGACGTTCGCCGTCGCGATGTTCGTCGCAGCATACGCGTGGTCCCAGCCGAATCAGCGGGTGTGCATTTTCTCCCCCAGTCGGAGGCAGAGCAAGATGCTGCTCGACCAGATTAAAAAGTTCGTGTGCATGTTCACGGGGGCGAACGACGCCATAAAGAAGTACAACCAGGAAGAATTGTGGCTCCAGGGTGGTGATGATGTGAACGACATACGAGTAGTTTGCTCCTACCCCAGCAAGGTTTCGATAGGTGCCACGACTAAACGCGCGAGAGTGGGATACGAAACGGTCACTCTCTCCCTCCCACTCCACCCCCTAACGATTTTTCACACACGCGGGTCGAGCTTGACAGCGCCGCAGCCCGGACTGTTGCCAAATCCCAGCACACGTCTGTGGATTTTGACGCTGTAGCTCAGCGGTAGAGCGCCGGATTTTTGATCCGGTGGTCGCGGGTTCGAACCCCGCCAGCGTCATATCATCATCATGAGGTCGCGCAGCTTGCGGTTGCGGGCCCGGGTGGCTGTGCGCTTGGCTATAGCCGCGGCAGAATTTTTCTTGCCCTTCGCGGCCGCGCTCATTCGAGCCCGCGTCGCGGCAGAATGCGGCGCCCGCTTCTTCGCGGCCGCACTCATTCGAGCCCGCGTCGCGGCAGTGCACGGCGCCCGCTTCTTTTGCGCCGCGCTGATTCGAGCCCGCGTCGCGGCAGATACCGGCGCCCGCTTCTTCGCCGCCGCGCTGATTCGAGCCCGCGTCGCGGCAGATACCGGCCCCCGCTTCTTTTGCGCCGCGCTGAGCTTCGCACGAGTCGCGGCAGTGCACGGCGCCCGCTTCTCGTGACCCGCGATCGCCGCCGCGCTGAGCTTCGCACGAGTCGCGGCAGTGCACGGCGCCCGCTTCTTTTGCGCCGCGCTGAGCTTCGCACGAGTCGCGGCAGTGCACGGCGCCCGCTTCTCTTGACCCGCGCTCATCCGCGCTCGCGTCGCGGCCGAGCGCCGGCCACCCCCTCCCCCTTCCGTGCAATTGTAGCCCGGGCCGTGGCACGTGTTGTACAGCGCGATGTAGGCTTTTTCCCACTCGTCCAAATGCTGCTCGTCTGGTACGAGTCGCATCACCCGCATGTCCCACTCGTCCCATGCCGGGTACTTGCAAATCGCGTTCCACAAAGCTGTCTGGCATTTTATGCTACTTTTCCGTGAATATTCTCGGAACCGGCGCGCCAAATTCACACTCTGTCCGACGTACTTTTTCCCGCTGGGCGACGTCAGCATGTAAATTCCGCTGGTGGTTGGCCACGACATTCTGATCG
>Ga0308019_10000865_pt1 | contig 18859 bp, 18 predicted proteins | sample Neamet284_FD_203135 | JGI IMG/M metagenome (GOLD analysis project Ga0308019, IMG submission 203135) | Marine microbial communities from water near the shore, Antarctic Ocean - #284 | ecosystem: Environmental > Aquatic > Marine > Unclassified | place: Southern Ocean | collected 2014-10-01 | reverse complement strand
GCGATCATAAACGGGATAACGGCAAAAAAACTAAATTCTGCTGCAATATTCAACGCAATAGGAATTCCCAGACGCAGCGTATCAGCCATACTTTTAAGGTTGGGTGCGGCAAATTCATGGTAGAGATCGAGACTTTTCACGCTTGTTGAGCGTTGAGCATAGATAGCCATACAGGTAACTAAAAAGATCATGACGACCGCCGTTGCCCAGCCTGCGCCTACGCCGCCTAAGGCAGGCAGACCAAACTTACCAAAGACTAAGACATAATCAAGGATGCCGTTTAAAATAAAAGCCAAGCTGTTAAATACAAGTACTGGCCTAGTATCACCAATTCCCTCAAAAGTAGTGCGAAATGCGTAAAAGGCAGGAAAAATTAAGCCAGTGATAACAAAGGGGTAAAGATAGCCAGTGGTTATGAGATACACATTGTCAGTAATATCTAGCTGGCCGACAAGGTAAATGCCTAATAAAACTGCACTTATTACTACTAGACCAAGCGGCACTGCCAGCCATAGAACCTGTTGAAACTGAAAGCGTATTTTTTCAGGTTTGCCCGCACCCCAGAAATTTCCAACAATAGGACTATTGGCAATCATAATACCGACCACCATTAAATTAATCATCGACCAGATACTGCCACCTAGCTGTAATGCGGCTAGGGTATCTGCATCCACCTGACCCGCCATATAGATATCTGTAACGGTCATTCCCACAACAGCAATCTGGCCTAATATTAGAGGGGCAGCCAGGCGTAACAGTGATCGCGCATTATCAATAAATCTTGGCCGAGATACTGCTGATTGGGGGTCTGGGATGGACATCGAGGTATCTTTTCCTGTGTGGCCCACCATCTTCCTTGAATGAGCAATCCAAGGAAAGTTAAATTTCTCCTTTAGCTTAATTAGGGTACTCGCCGGAATGCCGAACAGGGCTGATATTTATTATCAGCGAGTAAATAACAATTCTGCTACACTCCGCGACCGCGAGAGGCTAAATTATTGATTAGCCGATAAATTTCTGTAAATTACTGTGTAAATTACCTTGACTGAAAAAAAAGTAGAAACACCTGTCCGTGAAACATCTGATGTTGTTGTTGAGCAGGAAAAGAAACCAGCCAATCGAACTCGAGGCAGTAATGGCAAGCCGTGGGATCTTTCGCAGTTTAAGGTTTCACCCGAGAAAGGTAAGGCCCGATTCCATGATTTTGACTTGCCACTAGAGTTGATGCGGGGTATTCAAGATGCAGGTTTTGAACATTGCACGCCTATCCAAGCGGCTTCGCTGCCCCATACATTAAATGGCCATGATATTGTTGGTAAAGCACAAACGGGTACGGGTAAAACAGCCGCCTTTTTGCTTAAAATTATCACTGACTTGCTTAATCACCCGATTGAGGGTGATCGCTTTATGGGTGAAGCGCGGGCGTTAATACTTGCGCCGACAAGAGAGCTGGCTATTCAAATTGGCGATGATGCTACTCAACTTTTAAAGCACACCAAGTTAAAAGCCCACACCCTGGTTGGCGGTATGGATTACGGCAAGCAGTTACAAAAAATTCAAAAGCATCACTGCGATATTTTGGTCGGCACGCCCGGCCGATTATTAGATTTTGCTAATAACCGCGATGTCTATCTTGATCAAGTTGAAGTGTTGGTTATCGATGAAGCTGACCGTATGCTAGACATGGGATTTATTCCTCAGGTTCGCCGTTTAGTAGGTTTGACACCCAAACGCGAAGACCGACAGTCACTATTATTCTCGGCGACTTTTACCCCTGAGATACTTCGCTTATCTAATAATTGGACTGACAACCCGGTTACCGTTGAGGTTGGCGCTGAACGTATTGCGACTGACACTGTTGATCAGAAAGTCTATATCACGACAGCGGCAGAAAAATTCACGCTGTTAAGTAATATCTTGTCTAAGGATGATGTTGACAATGTTATTGTTTTTGCAAATCGCAGAGATATCTGTCGCAGACTCGAAGAGAAGCTTGTTAAGCAGGGTTTCAAAACAGGTTTATTGTCTGGAGATGTGCCTCAAAACCGCAGAATGAAAACGTTGGACGCATTCAAATCGGGTTCTTTAAAGGTAATGGTAGCCACAGATGTCGCAGGGCGTGGTATTCATGTCGACGGAATCAGTCATGTTATTAACTATACGCTTCCAGAAGAGCCGGAAGACTATGTTCATCGTATAGGGCGAACAGGCCGTGCCGGTAAAACAGGCACATCAATAAGTTTTGCCTGTGAAGACGATGCGTTCTTATTAGAACCCATCGAAAAGTTGCTTGGTATGAAGCTGGCCTGCAATATGCCGGAGGAAAGTTTAGTACAAGCCCTCCCTAGCAGACAAAAGTCTGCGCCTAAAAATTCTGCTCCCAAAAAAGCTGCGCCTAAAAAACCAGCAACCAAGGCTACGCCCGTTCAGGCTGCCATCGTAGATAAGCAGCTTAAGCCTGACGGCGAAACAGTAAAAGAAGACTAGCTGTTCGTTTAATCACGGTGCTGGCGGCACCACAGCAAGCTGCCAGCGACGACTGACGCGGGCAGTATCACAAGGTTAACCAGCGGCACGGCTGAGGCCAGCATTGCGCTAATTCCGAATCCAATTGAATTCAACCTGTTGGCGCTAACTTTTTTGCGCAGATCTCGAAACTTAACACCATCGCTATCTGCGGCATAATCCAAATACTGTAAACACAGGCACCAAGCCGCCCAGCTAGTCACAATGATTGGCGCAAGAAGATTAACTACCGGAATAAAACTCAGTATTAAGCTAACAATACCGACCCCCACTGTTCTTGGCAGAAAATAACCAATCAAATGCACCTCCCGAAGCACACTCTGCCAAGCCGTTTTTAAAAAGTGTTGATTCACAGCGTCATTGCTCTGTTTGCCGTTAGTTTCTGAGGCTATTATTCGCTGGGCAATCACGCCATAAAATGGCGAGCCAATAAGGTTGGCTATAATAGTGAAGATAAAGGCATAAATCGCGAGGGCTAAGACGGCAAATAAAAACCAAATTATCCAAGCCAGCCACTGCAGCCATTCGGGAATAGAGGCGGTTATTGCAGTGATCCAGCTCTGCAACCACTGCGCGGCAAAACCGGTGGCAGATACAAACAGTACAATATTAATCAGCAGAGGAACGACAACCAACCAACGTATATCTGGCCGCCATAACAACCTAAAACCCTCAAGTATAAGAGAGGGCCCACCGGTCACGGTAGTCATCAATTGGGGTTGTCTGTCGATTATTCCCTCCTAAAAGCTTTTTAGCGTTGACTAACGTGGCTCTTATTGAGCGATGTTGCGATTACTAACCAGAGTGGCGCATCAGACGTTGTTTTTGACGATCCCAATCCCTCTCTTTGTCATCCATCCGTTTGTCATAGGTGGCCTTGCCCTTGGCGAGCGCAATCTCACATTTAATTAGGTGATTCTTCCAATAAAGGGCGGTGCAGACAGCGGTGTGACCTTTTTGATTAACGCCTTCTTCAAGCTTTTGCAGTTCCCGATGATTCAGCAATAACTTACGAGTTCGTTTGGCATCGGTGACGTAGTGAGTAGATGCAGATAACAGAGGTGTTATGTTGGTACCGATTAACCAAGCCTCACCATTCTTAATAAACACATAGGTGTCGGTGAGATTAACTTTGCTTTCGCGCAGGCTTTTAACTTCCCAGCCGAGCAACACCAGACCGGCCTCGAATTTCTCTTCGATAAAATAGTCATGCTTCACTTTTCTGTTCAGCGCGATGGTGCTTGATTGTTGCTTGGGTTTCTTTTTAGTCATGGTGCAATTATACGTTGCACCTGTCTTTTGTCATGAATTATTGTTAATTGACCCTAAAAACTAATTAGATCGGTCAATGATTAGGTTAGTTGGTTGTGAGTGAGTACAATTTCCACTGGTTTAATGGAGATACTCTTATGGGACTGCAGCAAAAAGGAATGCATGGTGCTTGGGCTAGTCGTTGGACGTTCATTATGGCAGCGACCGGCTCCGCAGTTGGACTTGGGAACATGTGGAAATTTCCTTATGTTGCCGGCAGTAACGGCGGCGGAGCATTTGTACTGATTTATCTTGGCTGCATATTATTGATTGGTGTTCCCGTGATGATGGCTGAGGTTTTAATTGGTCGCCATGGTCGTCAGAGCCCAATCAACTCTATGCGTGAGGCGGTTACCGATAGTGGCGCTAATAGTCGATGGCAGGTCGTAGGGTGGCTTGGTGTGCTAGCGGGCATGCTCATTTTGTCATTTTATTCTGTTATTGCCGGTTGGGCTTTAGATTATATCTTCTTAATTTCCTCAGGGGATTTACAGGGGATTAATGGTGCTGTAGCCAGCGATAAATTTTCAGAGCTGTTATCTGACCCTGGTCGATTAATCATGTGGCAATCTATCTTTATGGTTCTTTGCGTGGCCGTAGTCGTTGGGGGTGTTAAAAAAGGTCTTGGGATAGCCGTTGAGACATTGATGCCATTGTTGTTTTTAATGCTTCTGTTGCTATTAGTTTTTAGTATTTTAAAGGGAAATTTTAGCGCTGCAGCGAGCTTCTTATTTAGCTTTGATGTTGAGGCACTGACTTGGCGCGGTGTTCTAGAAGCCATGGGCCAAGCGTTCTTTACTCTGAGTATCGGGATGGGTGCGATTATGGCCTATGGTGCTTACATGCCGCAGAATGCCAATATTGGTAAGACCATTTTGATTGTTGCTTTGTTCGACAGTTCGGTGGCTATTATCTCTGGGCTTATTATTTTCTCAATTGTCTTTGCAACGCCCGGAATAGAACCTACCGAAGGTCCAGGCCTAATGTTCATTAGTTTGCCGGTAGCCTTTGGCAGCATGCCTGGAGGTCTTTTAATAGGGGCAATTTTCTTTGTGTTGGTATCCATCGCAGCGTGGAGCTCGGCTATCTCTCTACTGGAGCCCTGTGTTGCTTGGTTGATGGAAGCAAAAAATATAGGGCGAGCTCGAGCGAATATAGTCATTGCAGGGACTGCCTGGGTGTTGGGCTTAGGGAGCGTTTTTTCGTTTAATATTTGGGCTGACTACAAAATCGCTGGATTTACCTTCTTTGATTTTCTTGATTTCCTTACTGCTAATATCATGCTGCCGATAAGTGGCTTGCTGATTACCCTGTTCGTTGGTTATGTGCTTAAAAAGGATGTGATTAACTTTGAGATGGAGGGCTCCTCTAAAGAAGTGCTAGCTTTGTGGCAGGTGACCATAAGGTATATTGCTCCCGCTGCTATTGCGGTAGTATTTATAATGGGTGTATACGATAAATTTTTTGTGTAAAGGTGATATTTTTTGGCCAGAATTAAGCGCTCGGCGTTAGTAATATACTCTGATCGTGCAATGTATGATTTGGTTAACGACGTACCAAACTATCCGTTATTTATGGAAGGTTGCCGTTCAGTTGAAGTGCTAGAGTATACCGATGAGGTCATGGTGGCGCGTCTTGATTTAAAGAAGTCTGGCGTTGGTCTTAGTCTGGTGACGAAAAATTTTCTTAAGGCACCCAATGAAATTACTATGACGTTAGAAGACGGGCCTTTCAAAAGTTTTCGCGGCCTTTGGACTTTCACCGCCTTGACAGAAAATGCTTGTAAGGTCGAGCTTGATCTGAACTTTGAGTTCAAAAGTAAGGGTTTAAGTTTAGCGGCATCCAGTCTTTTTTCGGGGGTTGCTAACGGTTTGGTAGATTCATTGTGTCAACGGGCGGAGCAGGTTTATGGGACTAAACATGTCTGAAGATCCGTCTATGATTACGGTCGAAGTCGCTTATGCATTGCCTGAAAGGCAGGTTTTGTATGAGCTTTCGGTGTCCAAGGGCACCACAGCAATCGAAGCAATAGGACAATCTGGTGTTGTAGATAAATTTCCTGAAATCGATCTAGCGACTAGCAAAGTAGGGATATTTTCTCAGGTGTTGGGGGCGAAAGGGCTTGCCGGTCCCGAAGTCTACGAACTCAAAGCGTTAGATCGGGTGGAGATCTATCGGCCATTATTGTTAGACCCAAAAGAAATTCGGCGTCGTCGAGCCGAGCAGGCTAAAAAGAACAAGTAAATTTCGATTAGCATTACCTGTTAAACGAAAACCTGATTTTGCGGTTTAGTTTTTCGCTAATCTATCGGTTCAACTGGATGATGGGTCAGCTTGAGTCGATATTGAAGTTGGCGCGTAGTCGCCAGTAATGCGGTCGAGTTTATCTTCATTGTCAAAATAAACGGTCACGTTCTCTTCGGTTTTCTCTCCAGCTGCAGAAACCCTGCGGTAAATATAATCCCAGCGCGCTTGATTAAAGGTGTCTGCAATTAGGGGCGTACCTAAAACAAACCTGACCTGTGACTTCGTCATACCTGGCAATAGCTTATCAACCATATCTTGATCGAGAATATTACCTTGCTGAATGTCGACTTTGTGCACGCCAGGAAATTTAATCCAACTGCAGCCAGTGCTAATTACAGACAATAGGATTAGGCTGAGGGTAAGTTTTCGCATTGACGGGCTTCCAGTTAGTGTCGGGAAGGGTGATAATAACCAATTAGCGCACTATAAAGAAGAGTAAATATGAATCAAAAAGATCAGGAACTAAAAAAGGTTGGGCTCAAGGTTACATTGCCCCGAATAAAGATCTTACAGATTTTAGAGGACTGCCCTGATTGGCATATGACCGCTGAGGACATATACCAAACTTTACGAGATGCCCAAGAAGATGTCGGTATTGCGACAGTATATCGAGTGTTAACTCAATTCGAGGCGGCTGGTCTCATTACACGGCACAACTTTGATAGTGGCCCTGCCATTTATGAGCTTGATAAAGGTGATGGCCATGATCATATGATCTGTACAGAAACGGGTAAAGTCGTCGAGTTCCACGACCCTGAAATCCAAAAGAGGCAAGAGCAGATTGCCCTAGCAAACGGATTTAGTGTAGTAGGTCATAGTTTAGTCTTGTATGTAAAACCGATTACGTAAAGCTAACTCCCAATAACAAACACGCAAACGGATGAGCTAAATTCGCGCTTATGGTCACTCTGCAGCAACTAGAAGATTTTTTTAACGCATGGGCTGACATGATGTGGAGCACGCCATTGGTGGTGTTGCTTGTCGGAGGTGGCCTATTCTTTATGGTGTATTCGCGGTTTCAACCTTACCGTTACTTTGGCCATGCGATTGAACTTTTACGCGGTAAATTTAGTGACCCTAAAGATCCTGGTCACATCCCCCATTCACAGGCTCTTTCCACGGCACTATCAGGTACCTTGGGTCTAGGTAATATTGCCGGAGTTGCTATCGCTATTAGTGTTGGTGGTCCAGGCGCTGTGTTCTGGATGTGGGTTACCGCGATTGTGGGTGTAGCAACAAAGTTTTATACCGCCTCCCTTGCGGTTATGTATCGTGGCAAAGATTCGTCTGGAATCTTACATGGTGGTCCGATGTACGTGATCATGGAGGGCATGGGGAAGCGCTGGTACCCATTGGCAGCATTGTTTGCTGCTGCCTGTCTGATTGGTGCGCTGCCTATTTTTCAAGCCAACCAATTTATACAACTATTACGCGATGTCGTTGCAATTCCAGCTGGCTGGGCGAGCCCTGACGAGCACTTTACGTTTGACCTTGTAGCCAGCTCAATGGTAGCCATTTTAGTCAGTTTAGTGGTTGTTGGTCGTATTGAGCGGATTGGTCGTCTAACCGTACGTCTCGTGCCTTCAATGGTACTTTTGTATCTATTTATGACGGTGTCTGTCTTGTATACCTTTGCAGGTGACATTCCTGCAACACTATTATTAATTGTCACTGACGCCTTTACCGGTGAGGCCGCTGCTGGAGGTTCTATAGGGGCAGTCATTTTAATTGGTGTTCGTCGTGGCGCATTCTCCAATGAGGCGGGCATTGGCACTGAATCGCTGGCTCATGGCGCAGCCAAGACCACTGAGCCTATTCGTGAAGGAATCGTAGCGATGGTTGGACCGGTGATTGATACCTTGTTGGTCTGTACCTGCACTGCTTTAATTATTTTGCTTACCGGTGTCTGGGAGACCGACGCAGGCGTTCAGGGTGTGACGCTAACGGCCAGAGCTATTGAGCAGGTCTTTCCAGTGACGGGCATGTACCTGTTGCTGGTCATGGTTGGTCTACTGAGTTTTAGTACGATGGTTACTATGTGGTTCTATGGGGTGAAATGCATGGGTTTCCTGTTTGGAACGAAACGCCAGTATTGGTATTCCCCAATTTATCTAGCCTTGCTTGTGGGTGGTGCGGTGGTTTCTATGGATATAGTCAACGGCCTTATCTTGGCTACCTATGCAACGATGGCAATCCCTACCATGATCTCTGCGCTTTACTTGTCACCCAAGGTCAATCTTGCGGCAAAAGCCTACTTCGCGAAATTAGACAAACCAGACGAGTAGGCTTTTACGCACTTTTAGTCTTGGACTTGGATTTTCTAAAGCAGATTTTCGATATGTTTTTTAATCGATTTAGGCTTAGTCATCGGTGCAAAACGTTCTGTGACATTGCCTTCTCGGTCTACTAAAAATTTGGTGAAATTCCATTTAATACTGTCGGTTATTAAGCCCCCAGCTTCTTTAGTTAGATAGCGATAAAGGGGATGTTGCTGGCTTCCATTGACATCAACTTTTGCCATCACAGGGAAACTTAGGCCGTAGTTAAGTTGGCAGAAGTCTTGAATAGTTTCGTCACTACCAGGCTCCTGGGCACCAAATTGGTTGCAGGGCATGGCAATTATCACTAAGCCTTGCGTGTGGTATTTGTCATGAAGCGCCTGCAAACCCGTATATTGGGGCGTAAAGCCGCATTTGCTGGCGGTATTAACGATAAGTAATACCTTGCCGCGATAGTCTTCTAGGTCTTTATTCTCTCCAACGCTATTATTGACGCTAAAATCGTAGATTGAATGACTCTGACTCATATTGAATCTCCTGATTATTTAAAACAATGTTCCTTGGAGGGGAAGGTTCCATCTCTTACCTCATCACCATAAGCGGTGATTGCTTCTTGAATACTATTGTTGCCATCAAGAAAGTTTTTGGTAAAGCGTGGGAGTCGCTGAGAAATACCCAGCATGTCATGCAGTACCAGCACCTGACCGTCGGTATCTGGCCCTGCACCTATGCCTATCACTGGTATGGAGAGCGCCGCAGATAACTGGCCGCCAAGTTTGGATGGCACGCATTCAATAACAATCAGATCAGCACCCGCTTCCTCGAGTATTTGGGCTTCTTCGATCATCTGAGCAGCAGCTTCGTCTTCTTTGCCCTGTACTTTATAGCCACCCAGCTTATGGACTGACTGAGGCGTTAGACCCACATGACCGCAAACGGGAATCCCTCGTTCGCTTAATAAGTAAACCGTATCGGCAAGCCATTCCCCACCTTCTACTTTGACCATCTGAGCACCTGCCTGCATTAAAATAGCGGCGTTATCCAGCGCTTTAACTTCCGTGGAATATGACATAAAAGGCATATCGGCAATAAGTAGAGATCGATTATTACCTCGTTTCACAGCTGCTGTGTGATAGGCCATTTCATCAACGGTGACAGGAATGGTGCTGTCTCTCCCTTGGATGACATTCCCTAATGAATCACCTACCAATGATACTTCGATACTTGAGTTTTCGATTAATCGTGAAAAGGTATAGTCGTAAGCTGTAATGGCGGCGAACTTTTCACCACTGATTTTCATTCCATTTAAACTGCTTATGGAGATCGTTTTCATTGCTGACTAACTCCTCTGACTTGGTAAGGTCGGCAACAGTACTTAGTTTCGACTAGGATGACAAGGCGAGTTTCCCTTCTAGGGAATGCGGATTGTAGTAGTGCCGACCCGATTTGGTCTGCAATATATATCTAACCAAATTTTGGTAGTCATCTTCGCCCTTTGCCAAATTGATGACAGAAGTATTAACAATTAATAGAGGCGTATCATCATAGTGATAGAAAAATTGTGTATAGGCATCATTTAGTTGTTGTAAATAGGACTGCTCAATGGGCTTTTCAATGGCATTTCCACGCTTCTGAAGGCGTTCGTAAAGGGTGGCAGTAGGCGCTTGTAAGTAAATGACTAGATCAGGTTTTGGGAGGTCAGTAATAATATTATCGTAAACTGTTTGATAAAGCCGATATTCATCGTCATCTAAGGTGACTCTAGCAAATAATGGGTCTTTTTCGATTAAGAAGTCTGATACACGAACTTGCTGAAAGATATCGCCTTGGCGCAGCGCCTGCAGTTTTTGCAGTCTTTGGAATAAAAAATGTAGCTGAACCGGAAGGGCATGGGTGCGGCGATCTCTATAAAACCGCTCGAGAAATGGATTTGTCTCTGCCTCTTCAAGTAATGTTTCATAATTAAAGGAAGCGGCCAGGCGTTTAGCCAGCGTGGTTTTTCCAACGCCGATAGGCCCTTCAACGGCAATGTAACTAGGCAGCGATGCATCCGAAATTTCTATATCTAAATTCTTAAATAGACTCTCTTCCACGGTGAACCTCTGTTGCTCTTAGGGTTAAAACCTACAGTCTAAAGATACCTTGCTCGGGGCAGTTTGCCAAGAGCTTGGCGACACTTTGGCCATCAGGGAGTGATAAATCTGGGTTAAGGTCTAGCAGGGGCGCCAAGACAAAGGCGCGATCTGCAATTCTGGGGTGGGGAATGGTCAGTCTTGGTGTATTTATTGTTAGGTTCCCGTACATCAGCATGTCTAAATCAAGCGTTCTTGCGCCCCAGCGAATACCTCGTTCCCGATCATGTTGCTGTTCGATGAATTGTAACTGGTCTAGTAAGTCTAGAGGATCAAGCTGAGTCTCTATAAGCGCTGCTGCATTAATATAGTCAGGTTGAGCCCCAGGGCCAATAGCTTTAGTTCTATAGTTAGACGAAAGGTTTACAAGTGTTATTTGACTATGTGTTGCTAGAGTTTCGAGGGCTTGCTTAAGCTGCTCCACTGGTTTACCCATTGCTCCAGTAAGGTTGCTACCCAAGCCAATATAGACCGGTTGCATTAGTCTTGGGAATCCTTTTTACGCCGCGGACCTCTACTACGACGCCTCTTATTACCAGTATTACTTACTAACTCAGACATTTTCAGCTTTTGTTCCTCGTCAGCTTCCTGATATTGAGTCCACCAGTCACCGAGTCCGGCCAAATCTTCTCCAGCTTGCTCACGCAATAAAATAAAGTCATAGGCAGCTCGAAAGCGTGGATTTTCTGATAAGCGTTTGGCGCGATGTCCACCGCGGCGTGGCAATTGTAACTGCAAGTCCCATATTTCTCGCATCGGCATAGTAAAACGTCGAGGAATGGCGGTAACTGTAACTTGCTTGGCGATCACTTCACCTGCGGCTTTGCTTAGCGCGTAAGTAGCAGAATTGCCTCGATCAGCATATTGTGCGGCGAGTTTTTCAACGGCTGGCCACAATAGGGCGGCATATATAAATGCTGGGGTAACTCTTTTGTTCGAGCTAATACGAATATCAGTATTAATAAATGCTTGCTCTATTAATCGAGCGGCATTGTTACTTTTATCTTTGATTAAATGCGCAACTTGCGGAACCAATTGATCGAAAAGCTGGTATTCGCAAAGCAGCTTATACGTTGACGCACCGTTGCCACTCATAAAAAGTTTAAGCGTTTCATCAAAAAATCGAGGTGGCGAGACATGAGCAAGGTCGGCAGCGAGCTTGCTCATTGGTTTAGCTGTGCGTGGCTCGATACTAAATGAAAGCTTTGCAGTAAATCTAGCTACGCGAAGAAGTCGGACGGGATCTTCTCTAAAACGTGTTGCGGGATCGCCAATCATTCGTATCGTACGATTACTTATATCCTGTAGTCCGTCAGTAAAATCATGGATAGTGTTATCGCTGGGGTCGTAATAAAGCGCATTAACTGTAAGGTCTCTGCGTTCTGCATCATCGGTGACTGAACCAAAGACGTTATCTCGCGTCAACATGCCGCTCTTGCTTTGCTGACGAAGGGGTACATTCTTCTTCGATGTTTTAACTTCGCCATCTTGATTTGAGCGAAAGGTTGTAACCTCGATTAGCTCGCGACTGAATTGGACGTGAACAATCTGAAATCGTCGACCGATGATCCTGGACCGCCGAAATAATGCTTTGACCTCTGTTGGTTCTGCATTGGTGGCGACATCAAAATCTTTTGGCTTTAATCCTAACAAAAGGTCGCGCACAGAACCGCCAACAACATAGGCGTCAAATCCAGCATTTTGTAGTGTATCCACTACTTGATGGGCATTGCGGCTAATCATTTTAGAGGTTAGCCCATATTGTCCGGCGTCGGATACAGTTCGATCTGAAAACTCAGACTGCGACAGTTTTTTATCAAAAAACTTAATAATGCGTTCAAGCATTTATGGATTACCAATGGGTCAATTTGAAACAAGAGTTTAGCAGATGATGACAAGACAGATGCGAATTATTGGCAAGAGGGCGTATCTAGTCTGCTTTCTAAGTTATTGATCAGATAGTAAAAAGGGAATGTCTCTCGACATTCCCTTTCAATGAGCTTTAAGGCCTGAGCCTATCGAACCCTCGCAATCAACTACTATTTTTATTATTTATTGTTATTGTTATCCAGAAATTTAAACTGGCAGGCCCCATTTTAAGTAAAAATGAATTTACATCAAGTAATTACTGAAATATTTTTTTTTTACAGGTGTTCGATGCTTATTAACTGGCGTCGAAATTAAAATTTAGCCTTCAATAATGAGCGAGTCAATTAAGTTTTCTTTCTGTTGATACCTAATTTACTACGGCGTTGCCAAAGGCTCTTGCGGCTGATACCCAATTTCTTAGCTAGTTCTGTTTCGCTCATCTGGACCTGATTATTTAATACAAAGTTAGTAAAATAATCTTCCAAAGACAGATCCGCAGTGATAGGCGCAGCGACACTACTTTCGGTTAATTCTTGGGTTTCAATTTTATTTTCTGATGCCAGGCGAAGCATTGATGGAGAAATCAGGGTTTCAGGTTCGAGTAATATGGCCGCCTGATAGAGTACATTTTTAAGTTCACGAACATTTCCTGGCCAATCGTAATTTGTCAGCGCGCTCATACCCTTAGGAGAAAGGGCCACCGGCATGCCAAGTTCCACCGAAAAACGGGCCAGAAAAGATTCAGCAAGTTGCGGGATATCAGATTTATGATCTCGAAGTGTAGGCATTTGGATAGTCACCACGTTGATGGCGAAGAAAAGGTCTTCACGGAACTTACCTTCCTCACAACGCTCTTTTAAATCAGTCTCTGCCGAGATAAGGCAGCGCAATGACGTGTCTTTGACTAAGTTGCACACAGTCTTCTGGAAAAACATAGGCAGTTCGCCCACATTACTCAGGAACAAGCTACCAACTTTACCTTCCACCGCCAAAACATTTGTTTGCTTGAGTTGATCTTCAGTAACAGTCGCACAGTCAATAGTGATGAAAGGTTTATCCGCTGAGCCACCAATATTGTGGATGGTCCTGGCGATGGTTCGTTTCCCGCAGCCACTGGCGCCTAAAATAAGGACTGGTGCTCTGGTAGGAGCGGTCTTATGGATTGTCTTAAGAATATGAATAATGGCGGGGCTACTGCCGAGCAGAGGTTGATAATCGTCAATGTTAGTCAATGTCTTTTTTTGATGATCATTGGTTATGCGATTAACTGAATGCACTAATTCCTCATGATCAAAGGGTTTGGAAATGTAATCTACAGCCCCTTGTCGCATGATGTCGACAGCAGAACGCAGACTTGCATAGCTAGTCATAATAATAACAGGAACCTTGCCTGCTAGGCTTATAAGCTGTGCGCCAGAACCTCCCGGTAGTCTAAGATCGCTAATAATTAAGTCGAACTCGTTAAGGTTAAAAGTATTTAGCGCGGCTTTGACACTGACTGACTCGGACACTTCATAGCCGTTCCTTTCCAGTAGTTTAGCTAATGAACCGCGAATAATAGCTTCATCTTCGACCACCAAGATCTTTTTACTAAGACGCGTCATATAGCATCCTCAACCGCTTCCGGAGAGTAAGCGGTGAACCTTAGCGCAACTGTTGTGCCGCAGGTGCCATTTTCGGCTGGGCTTGATATTGATATATCAGCTCCAAGGCCTTTAACCAGTTTAAATACAATCCATAGGCCGAGTCCTGTTCCTTGTCCCGGTTCCTTGGTCGTTACGAAGGGCTCATATAACTGTGATTGAAGGCCTTGTTCGATGCCTGTTCCAGAATCATTGACGGTCACTCTAATAATCTCACAGTCTCGTTCGGCTAAAATTGTAACTTGGCTGTTGGCTGGTGATGCATCACGGCTATTGCTGAGCAAGTTAAGGAATATTTGAACCAATTGGTGATAATCCCCTAAAACTTCCATATCAGGCTCAATGTCAGCAGTGAAGATCACCTTAGATTCCAAATCTCCAAGGGTTAAAAGTTGTATAGCCTCCTCGGCGACATCCCGTAAGTTAACAGGAGTAAACAGCCCTTCTTTTGATTTGTCACCTTTCGAAAAATTTATTAAAGACTCAACGATTCGGTTAATTCGATCAGTTTGGGATAAAATATGTTGTGCAGATTCAAGAATTTGGCTGGGCTCAGTTTCATGTTGTAAGTTCTGTGCAAGACAGGCAATGCCAGTAACGGGATTTCCTATTTCATGGGCCACACCCGCGGCCAAGCGTCCAATAGATGCGAGCCTTTCATTATCGATCGACTTTTGTGTCAGCAATACAGCTTTAGTTTGCTCTTCTATTAGCAATATAACGTCGTCATTACTGGCCTCAAGCGAATCTTCGGTTGATTTTTGTAAGCTAAACCACCTGATACCGTTGCTGTTTTCTAGGCGAACATTATCTCTAGCCTTGTCATCACTCGCCAAGAATTCTCTAATTTGAGCTTTCCAAGGTTCAGGCAAATCCATGACCGAACTTCCAAGAGCAGAGTCTTTATCAATGTCTGTGTATGTTGATATAGCCGTATTCCATTTTAAAATCTCACCATTCTGATCAAGAGAAATAACACCTATGGGCAACTTATCCAGTACTTCTCTATGATGCACTCTAAGCTTGTTCAGTTCGCTTGCGATGCCGGTAAGTTGATCACCATGGACAGCAAGGACTGACTCAAGAAGATAAATATCCTCAGGCTCCGAGTGATTAGAAATAGCCCTTGGTAGGGAGTGACTCATAATTCGCTCTGCAGCGAGAATACCAAAGCGTAAGTTTAAAGATGCATTAATGGCGTCACGTAACTGTCGTAGTGAGGCGGGCCTAATCTCCTTGTCATCAAACCCTAATAATTTTAGTGCTGACTCCATTTCGATCTGAGCTTCGTCGCCCAGTGACAAGCCTAATCTTTCAGTTAGCTCTGCAACGCTTTTTTGATTAATTTCCACGCGAACAGGAATATAGACATTGTCGGCCATACAAATGGAAGCAAAGGATTTTTGCTCCTCATCCATTTTCCCAAAAAGAGAAAAAAGAGTACAAAGTGTTATGTTCAGCAGTAGTGCTTCAATCGACCAGACTTCCCATGCTTGCATGCCAAAAAGAAGTGTTTTGTCAATCAGGGGTACGTGCCAACTCCAATCGCCAAATAGCACAGGCAAAGCTAACGTTAACAGCCAGACTAGTATGCCGCCAGCAAGCCCTGCGATGAATGCGGGACGAGACATTTTAGGCAAATACATTGCGGCAATGATACCTGGCATTAGCTGTGCGAGGCCAGCAAAGCCAACTAAATACAGATCGGTAATACTGTGACTTTTGATGTTTAAGCAAAGTGCGATACTGAAAATAACCAGACTGACTGAGACTATAAAGGTACGCCGATTGATCCAAGCGGTTAGGTTTTTTTGATGGTAGAGATTCTTGTCGGGCAATACAACACTGTTGAGAACCATTTTTGCCGACAAAATAGTTAAGGCGCTACACAAGGCGATGCCAAGTAGGAGGATACTGGCGGCCCCTAGGCTGGAGACGATAGGGTGACCTACCATCATTGGCATAGTGTATAAATACTGTTGTAGCGACGAAGATGGCTGAAGCGCTAGGCCGCTCCATAACAGGGGGATTAGAGGGATACAAATTAACAATACTAAAAGAGGATAAACCCAGCATGACATGCTCGCTTGACGATCGGAGATGTCTTCGGAGACCAATATATCAAAATTTATAGGGTAAGAAAGGCTAGCGGCTAGAAATACAATAAAGAGACTATAGGATGAATTAAATCTTTTAATAATGTTTTGCTGGTTGCTATCAATAGCCCACTGATTCATTTCGCTGACGCCACCGAAGACGGTATCTGTCACAATCCATGCGGACAAGCCTATCGCGCAGAGCAATAAAATTCCCGCCGCAGCGAGCACCCATCTAAGGGGGTTACTCTCTCTAGCTTGTATAGATTTCCATGATATTAGGCTGATTATGCCAAGTACTGCCAAAATACTAAGCGTTTTTTTATCTTCTCCAAAGATAAAAGTGACCACTGATTCGATGGACAATAGCTGTGCAACTAGCAGCGGAATAACCGACAAAATTGTTACGCTACACGCCCAAATAGCAACGCTTTTGCCGCGATATCTAAAGGTTAAAAAGTCCACCGAGGTGGCAAATCTAACCAATTTGCTGAGACGCCGGATTGGAAACAAAATCAACGGTGCAATTACAAATACTAAAGTGAACGCGAATAACGCAAAAATTGCGCTATAGCCATAGCGTCCAGTCATTTCTATGGCTCCGGTTGCTAGTAATACGCCAGTACTGGCAAGCAACGCCAAAGATATTGTTATATTTTGATTTGTGCGATTAGGACTAGTCGCTAGGGCTCGAGATAAAACACAAGCTGCCATCATTACAAAAAGGGTAAAAATCCCTATATTACTGTTCATCAGTCGTCCGGTCGCGCTGCAGTATGTAGGTGGCAAATATCAGTAATGCCCAGACCAAAAAAGGCCTAAACCAGCTACCGCCAAGTTCCAATGCCCACTGGGTGGCAAGAGGAAACACTACAATGGAAAGTAAAAGTAGTGTTGCGACTAATCGGTAATTAAACATAAGCAGCGCATTCTAAAGTGTGTGTCTGAAAGTGACAGAACTGGTGATGTTATGCAAGGTGGCTAGGTAAAGCAAACTAGTCATAGGGATAAACTGGGATGACAAGATTAAAATCCTTCTGGCGCTGGCTTTGTTAAAGAGCGATTAACGTTGGTGGAGTCCCAATGCGAAATAGCCCAAGATAGAATCTCACTCACTGACCCTGTTTTTAAGTCGTTGGCGGGTGATTGATTTAGCCAATTCAGTGCAGCCCAAATATTAAGAGTCTCCTGACCAGGTATTAGGGCCGACGCGAGATTTTGTTTGCTTAGTTTTTGGCCTAAGGCGCTGGTTGCTAAGGGCAAATGAGCATATTGAGGCTGAGTGAACCCCAAGCAACGTTGTAAATAAATTTGTCGTGGGGTGGAATCTAAGAGATCTGAACCGCGCATCACATGAGTAATCTTTTGGTATTGATCATCGACGGTGACCGCTAATTGATAAGAAAATAAATTATCCCTACGGCGAATGATAAAATCGCCGACATCGTGAGCTAATGACTGAGCATGTGGTCCAGCGATTTGGTCCACGAATTCGATTAGATGATTAGGGTGATTCAACTGCACGCGGGTAGCATTGCCTGCCGAAGGGAGATGAGACCGCCGACAGTGATTATCATAAATACCCTGCAGTGCATTGACACGCTGGCGAGAACATTCGCAATGATAAGCGAGATTTTTTTGCTCAAGAATATTTAATGAGTCTTGGTACGCATTCAGTCGAGTGCTTTGAAATAGTACATCGCCGTCCCAGCATAATCCATGGGCTTCTAACTGTTTCAAGATGTGACTGCTCGCACCCTCTATTTCACGGGGTGGGTCTATATCTTCCATCCGAACCAGCCAGCTGCCACCCAATTTTTTGATATCTAAATAGCTAGCTAAAGCACAAGATAAGGACCCGAAATGGAGTGGCCCAGTGGGGGAGGGGGCAAAGCGACCTATGATATTTTCTGGTGACATAGCCTAGACCTACTAGCCTGAGTGTAGGAGGTCTTGCACTAAGCGTAAGACAGCCCAGTATCAATTCCCAGTTAGCTGCTTTTCTTTAATTTCATCAAGAGTTTTACAGTCAACGCAAAGGTCTGCCGTTGGTCGAGCTTCTAGTCTACGAATGCCTATCTCGATACCACACTGATCACAGAAACCATAGTCGTCGTCTTCCACTCTGACCAAAGTCTTGTCGATCTTCTTGATGAGCTTGCGCTCTCTATCTCTAGTCCTAAGCTCTAGACTAAATTCCTCTTCCTGCGTTGCACGATCGGCAGGATCAGGGAAGTTGGCTGCTTCGTCCTTCATGTGGGTCACGGTGCGGTCTACTTCTTCCATCAATTCATTGCGCCACGCCTTCAAAATGAGCTTGAAGTGACCGCGCTGATTTTGATTCATAAATTCTTCGTTTTTCTTCTCTACATAGGGGCTCAATCCATGGAGCGTTGCCGATCCCGGAGCTTTTGCCTTAGACTTAGTAGTGTTCTTTGTATTAACTTTTGCTTTTGCCGTAGCCATGAATTAATTCCGCTGTTGAAATTGACCTAAAATCGCGAGCCGCGTTTATAGAGAAATTTACGCCATTTATCAAGGAAAACTTTCCTTTTTAGGATATTTTTTTTAAAAACCGCTTATTTGAACTAAGTAATAGTAGACCATGGTTGCAATAACATTTTAATTATTGATACTTTAACCCCATCTTGAGGCTAAAGTGCGACCGAATCAGACATTTGAGGCTAGAATTAATG
>Ga0308019_10000862_pt1 | contig 18884 bp, 19 predicted proteins | sample Neamet284_FD_203135 | JGI IMG/M metagenome (GOLD analysis project Ga0308019, IMG submission 203135) | Marine microbial communities from water near the shore, Antarctic Ocean - #284 | ecosystem: Environmental > Aquatic > Marine > Unclassified | place: Southern Ocean | collected 2014-10-01 | reverse complement strand
AATCTCGCCACTTCTTGGTCGTCCATCAAAAGGCGCTCCTCTGTGATTACCGGTCGCTTCATCAGCAAGTAATTCAGTCCAACCGCACTGTAAAATCAGATGCGGACTAGCAACTTCCCACTCAGCTTGGCTTGGTCTGCGAACCTCATCCTCAAAATGTTCTGAAAGTTTGGCACATACTTCTGCAACACTCTCGTGTGTGATCATGTCTTTGAGCCCTTCAGAGGTACTTTCTTCCCCGATTATTGCAGCGAATTGCTCCTGCGAAATTGGACTTTCTAGAATCAAGAAAGAAGGTAATTCAACTCTATGCCTGGGCCGTTCGTTTGCATGAACCCAGCCTCCCTTATTTGTGCCTAAGAATACCTGAGACTCCTCAATTCTGATGAACCGAAGACCATGAGGGCCCTCGACATATTCCATTTTCACACCTTCAAGGTTGCCTCTACAGCATGATACCATTCCATTCCAATCTTGTGCTCGACGATTTGTGAAAACTGAGGGTAAGGTGAAATTGAGCGGACATAACCAAATGCTGCAAGATCGACTAAATCAGGAGACACTCCTCCGAAAAACTGCTTCCCATCGAAAGCTGTAATGAATTCACTTAGCAAATCATGCCACAACTGTTTAGGGGTTCTGCCATCCTTTTTCACCCTACTTCGAGCGATTATCCCCCACATGATTGGGAATCCAGCCCAAGCATATAGGCGCTTAGAAATAAATCCGAACTTTTCAAGTTTGGAAACTCTTGTTGTGGTTTTCAATGCCGAAAGTAGACTGCCATACAATATTGGAATCGTTGCTTTTGACATGTGTAGGTCGACCCATTCCATCCATTCGTCACGGCGCTCCTCATCATCACTAGCCCACAACTTTCCATCATTGTGAACCGAATCTATATGCTTCATGATTGGAGTAGAATTCACATGAACCTTATTTTCTGAATCAACCCATACCGGGACCTTTTTCCATTCAGGAGCACTTGGCAAAGTTTTCTTTGCCTTCATTGGATTAACTTGAACCCTTTCATGTTCAATATCAAGGTGTTCAAGAAGTCCACGAACCTTCCAACAGAATGGACATGTGTACAACATGTGTAACTGACCAGCGCTCCCCATGAATTACGGGGGCATGGCACTACTTCATCATTCATCCGTATCTCTGGACCCTTCTGGTCTCCACCCTGGACTCCAAAATTTTAGGTCATCTAACCATTGGGAAAACTCATCATCTGAGCAGTTTAATAGCCGGTAAGCACGCATATTGAGGCCTTCGAGGAGTGAATCATCCATCACCCCTTCCTCATGAGCATCCTTCCATTCTCCTACCATTTGCCGAATTTGTCTTCTTGCTTCTTCAGGGGTATCGAAGTTTCTTTCGCAAACCTCTTGTAAATCAGCAAGCCATGATCTAGTATCTCTACGAATCACATCTGGGATGGCTGGCCCCTTGGACCTGCTCTTGAATGGCCACCAACCCATGTCCATGGGTCAGGCCACACCATCAAGAGTCTTGGGGTTGAACCTCTTGGGCGGGTTATGGGGAGAATTATTGTCCACTTGCATGGCAAACCTTCTGACAAGAAGATGAGTGGCCTTATCGATGAATATTCTCAACGATTAAAGTCGAAAGTTAGAATTGAAATACATAGTGTCAAATTGTCAAATGATGAATATTTTTCAAAGATTCCTGAGAGTGCTATTTTACTTGATGAAGGAGGGGAAATGATGCCCTCACTTGAATTCTCAGAACGTTTCATGAAATGGGGTATAGCAACCGATGATACGCACCTAGCAATTGGGCCCGCTGATGGTTTCCCAAAGGGGCACGGGCGGCAATCTATCTCATTGTCACCCATGACATTTCCACATGAATTAGCCACTGTTTTGTTAATTGAGCAATTGTATAGATCTTATGAAATATCTCGCGGTAGTGCATATCATAGAGTTTGACAACAATCAAGAAGAAGGTCTGATTCCCTCAGGTTATGGAGACTTGGTGGTTCCTCGCTTTAGAGTTCGTAGTAGCGATTACTCTCATTGCGATGAGCAAATGGCAACCATTCCCTGGACCTTCCAAACGATATGGAATTCTGTTATTGATAATTTCACTTCTACTCCTCCTTGGTGAAACAGCACCAGCGCCAACCGCGGTGCAAGTTCACCTATTCGTTTTACTAATTTATGGTGCATTAGGATTGGTACGTGGTGTCCATAACATGCTAATTTCACGCGATGAAGTAATCGTAGCTCCCTTTGCAGGAATTTTGTTTTCAGTCGCAGCAACAGCCACGATGGCCGAACAATGGAATAATCTTTCAGTATTCGAAGAATACGCAGCCTTTGCAACAATAGTCGTAATTGGAGGGTGTCAAACATGGCTTGTCTTTAGAGGATTATTGATCGGTAGATTGCCACTCGCTTGGTCAAAAGCAGGATTAGTGGCCTTGGAGCGCGGGCAAATATCTGGTGAACACGGAGCGTTGGATTGTTTTGAGAAAGCCTGGGATTTGGAAGAGGAGCACTTGAACCCAATGGCATGGGTCGCTTTGGAAAGGATTGAACAGTTCTTAGGGAACGCCACAGAATCTAATCATTGGTCGAAAAGATTGGCTGAATCAGGCGGAGAAGGTGCTGTTGCAAAGGAATGGATTGAAGCGATTGAATCGGCAATTTCGCGCCTTGATACCGCAGAAGAGGAATAATTTATCTAAAAACAACATTTTATCTGATACAACAAAGGGTATCTCTTAAGTGGGTCGAAGTCAACTTAACACCATGAAGGGAACAAGTTTCAGAGAAGATTGGGCCTTATCGACGATTAGCTGGTATGCAGTTTTCGTATGGTTCGGAGCCTCACTGTTCTCCCAAGTAGGGTATATGGCAATCAACGGTGTGCCATATGATGCCAAGTTACTGCTAGCAGCAGCAGGCCCATTTGCTTGGGTGATAATCGGCTTGGAAGTTATTGTTTGGGCTATTATCGCAATTTTCATTACTGGGAAAGTCACAAATCGCCTAAATGTAAATGCACACGAAATGGTGCAATCTGATGTAATTTCACCACAGACTTGAAGGAGCCCCACTGATAGTGCTCCGTTCGTGCAGAACGAATGGAATCCGCCACCGCTTGCTGGTCAGCCGATGAAAGTCAGTGAACTACTTGATGAGATGGCACTGCTATCCTTGCCTGCGGGCTCAAGAGTTGTTACCATTGACGAAGCCAGAATCGAGTTACCATTAGCCATGAAACTCCTCATCAACTTGCAATCATTGCAAGACGAAGCCCATGACTTAACAGACGAATTAGAAGTTCTTGTCGAAGACCTCCCCCCGCATCATGAGCATGTTGTGGAAGTAGCTGAACAGTTAGGCGACTTGGTGAAAGAATGGCAAGCAACCGGCGACGATCTCGAAAAACTAGGTGCCAGAATAGCAGGATTTGACCCTGGACATTTGGAATGGCATGGTGTTGTCGACGGTTATCTTGTACTGTTTTCTTGGTCTCAAGGCGAGGACGATATTGAATGGTGGCATCCATTAGATACAGGAATCAACGGCCGCAGACCTCTTGTTGAGGCATGACCTCGGGTGCACATGGTCCGAATTACCAAGGTTCACACCGGGGGCGGAGATTCAGGTGAAACATCACTAGTCGATGGGAGCCGAGTTGCCAAGAGTGACGCACGCATCGAAATAGTAGGTACATGCGACGAGGTCAACGCTTTGTTAGGCATTGTACTCATGGAATCCGAGCGCCTTCCCGACACCCACCCAGATGGTGGCGGCAGGATCACTGTTCGAAGAGTTAAGGACGTCTGCTCTTCAGCAATTGGGCGACTTCAAAGCGAGTTGTTCGATTTGGGGGCAGAACTCGCTTGCCCTCCAGATCAGATTCCAGAATTTATGCAATTAATAGATCAAGAAGACTCAGATCGTCTTTGTGAAGAAATGGATGCTTGGAATGAGGAACTTCAACCCCTTGAGAGTTTCATTCTACCAACGGGCTCAGGGCCTATCGCATCAATGCATTTGGCGCGCACGGTTACCCGCCGCTTAGAGAGGTCAATGGTTGGAATGAAAGAGAATGTCAGACCCTTGACACTGCAATATGTAAATCGCTTATCCGATTGGCTTTTCGTCCTATCCCGTTGGGTATCATTCCGGTTAGGAGAAGAAGAGAATTTGTGGATCCCTAAAGGAAAAAGAGAACTCGGCACAGCAGGTATGACTCGACGCCAAAGTGCAAACCGTTAGTCAATCTCTTCCTATCGATTTCATGTGTAGACGAGCAGCAGTAAGTATGCCTCGACTTTCATCATGAGTTAATTGACTCATCGCACTTTCCCATTCTAGCCACAAATGTTCCCTGTGTTCATGGCTTATTTTGACTGTCATAGTTTCAGTTTCTGCGATATACCAAAACACCTGCTTGTCTATACGCTTTCCTTTATGCCTGAAATCATATACAGTTCGATATTCAAATCCATCAATAAATTCAATATCAGAAATACCGGTTTCTTCAGCAAGTTCCCTTGCAGCAGTAGCCTTGTGGTTGGAATCCTCATCCTCAATATGGCCCTTAGGAAAATCCCAATGGCCCTGTGGGTATTGTAGAAGTAGAATTGAACCAAAGTTCACTAGTACCACTCCACAAGAGGTCTCCATGGACATAGGGCTCAACTTCCCATTGATAGCCCCATCGCTTCTAATCCGCCCTATACATTCATGTCTTGAACACCCACGCAGATTGTAATGTCACCTCTGGATGGGATAGTAAGAGTCGTCGCAGACTCGGATTTAGACGGTCTGATGGCGGCAGCAGTTCTCAAAGCAAGAAACCCCGAAATAGAGGTTCATTTCAGCCATCCTGCCTTGATTAGATCGGGCAGTATTGATCATTTAATCGACCGCCATACAGCAATCTGTGATTTACCATTCCATCCAAATTGTGGATTATATTTGGACCACCATCTTACAAACCGCCCCTCCAAAGAAGAGCAAATAATCTTTGAAGAAGCAGGGGGTATCTGTCATTGGCGCGATACACCATCGGCTGCTAGAGCAGCATACGACTTGTTGAAAGATGAATTGGATTTATCTCATTTAGAAGAAGTAATGCCGATTGTTGATGCATTGGATTCGGGCGGAATTACTCTTGAGGAGTTTATGGAAGACGGTCCCGTGATACGTTTATCGAGGTCCTTATCGTTATCAGACCCAAATCATTTGCAAGTAGTATTGAATCAATTTGCAACCGGTTTACCACTTGCTGAAATTCTTGAAAGTCATGCAGTTAGGTTAGAAAAGTTAGGCTCTGACCGTGCAATGCAAAGTGAATTAGTCAACGAAAAAACAGTGATTGTTAATGGCTTGGCGATTTGTGACCTTAGTGAAACTGGAGTGAGAAGCAATGGATACCTTATCACTGCATTAGCTGGGCCAGAAGCCTATGCTTGTTGTGTAATTCATGGATTTATGGATGGAAGTATAGAAGATGCAAATCACCAAGCGCTTGGCGCCTCATTCTATGCAAATTCATTCCGTGGCGAAGAGAACCCCTTCGACCTTTCCCGAATGGCGACCCTGTTAGATGAAACCGGAGGCGGCCATGCAAATGCTTGCGGTTGCCGCATTCAACCATCTGATGGCTCCAAACGTGCATTGATTGAAGGAGACAAAGAATACAATCTGGAACAGTGGATAAATCTCTGGAAGAATCGAGAAACGACAATGCGTCGTTGAATCACTCTTCTTCAGAGGGAGCATCGTCTTCAGGCATTTTCCATTTTACAACGAATGCAGCAATCAGAGCAACACATCCAGCGACAAGACAGGCTCCAACCATGCCTTCAATGAATGATAGTTGCGCACTTAAAATCAATTCTCCACCATCATCGATTAAGGTTTGATCAGCCATTTCTTTACCCCTTCCAATCATTTCTCTACCAATTCTCATCGCATCTGGGAATGAACCTAGGATCTTTCCTGAGCTACCCATTGCAGATTGAGGGATTGAGATTGAATCTTGGTAAATTACGTTTAATACACTTCCACCAATTGCGATTCCTAGTGCACCTCCAATTTCTCGGCTTGCATCGTTAGTTGCACTTCCAACCCCTGCCTTGGATTCAGGAATAACATCCATTATCGCTGTAGTCGAAGGTGCCATAGTAAGGCCCATCCCCATTCCCAGTAGAACAAATGTTGCGGCTATTTGCCAATAATTTGTATCGATTTCCACCAAGGTAAACAAGAATAATCCAGCCGCTACTAGAACCAATCCAGCAGTAATGACATTCGGCCGTCCGAATTTAGCAACTAATTTGTCACTATTTGCAGCCGCAGGCATCAATCCTAATGGAAGTGGGAAAAACCTAATTGCAGCAGAAAGAGGAGAGAGCCCTCTCACCAATTGGAAATGTAGCATTTGCATGAACATAAATGAAAACATCACGAACATTGCTAGGGCTATTGCAACTAAACCAAGAGTGAACTTTCGGTTTTTGAAGAACTCAAGTGGCAGTAATGGGAATTCGGTTTTGTTTTGCCGTTGCACAAATCCGACCCCTGTTACAATAGCTATTGCAAATGCAGCAAGAACTTCTTTGTCAGTCCATCCAAGGTTAGGCCCTTCGATGATTCCGAATAACAACGATGCAAGAGCAATAACTGAAAGAACAGCGCCAATCATATCGAGCGGCCTCTTTTCTTTATCGCTAGACTTCGGAACGATTATCGCTCCAGCAATCAATGCAAATATGATAATTGGGACATTGATTAAGAACACCATTTCCCAATCATATGTCTCTACAGCCCAACCTCCAACTAGCAAACCAATCGGGGCTCCAACACCAGCCATGGCCGCCCATATTCCAATCGCTTTACCGCGTTCATCTGGTGGAAATACCACCAGTACTACGGATAGAGTAGAAGGCATGACCAATGCAGCACCTAGGCCCATTACAGCTCTAGCCAGAATTACATCAGTCGACGTATCGGCATATAATGCAGTCCAGGCAGATGCCGCTCCGACAATTATCAAACCGATCTGTAATGCACCCTTACGGCCAAATCTGTCACCCAATGCACCCATTACAAGAAGCGTCCCCCCGAATACTAGGGCATAGGAATCCATAATCCACTGCAATTCGGAATTATCTGCGCCCAAATCAAGAGATAATTCAGGTAAAGCGACATTGAGTGTGACATTGTTTAACATTACAATGATTAAACTCAAACCCATTACTGCAAGAATAAGCCAACGATTGGCAGGATACCTCTCACTTGCGCTATCTTCTTCGTCCATGTGCCTGTGATGTTTTTTTGGTATTTAGAAAATATGTCTGCGGGGGTAACCATTAACTGAAATACTATGTTTTTAGCGAGCGACTATGGAAGGCGTCACCAACCCAATGATGCTTGAAGGTCGCTCCTTCTACAAGTTGGGTGAGTTTACCTATGATCATAGAAAGAAAGTATTGGTCATCGGGATACTTGCCTGTTTTGCTATGGCATCATTGATGACCATGGGGCCTAATTGGGCTGAATCTTGGGGTGAGGGGGACCTTGAATCGATGAATGCATCCAAGTTGTACAATGATGCATTTACCTCCGAAGAAGGCTCTCAGTCATTCACTTATCTTGTCTATCACCCGACCTTAACTGACACTTCTACAGATTGGCAGGTTTCTGTTACCGAAGCATTGAGTGTATTTGCTAGTCTAGATGATGTTAACATTGAATATTCATGGGAGAAGACAGATGACGAGAGGGGCGAATTCATACATGAAGATGGTGAAGGGTTTTGGGCATTGAATGTTGTAACCATCAATTTAGAACGCTCTCAAGCAAAGGAATTGTATGCTGAAAACTGGGAAGACGTAGAAATTGACGGTGACGGTTTTGAGACTTGGCGAACCGGCGGGGTTGCAATTGACGTAATTTTCGATAAGAGAATCCAAGATGATCTCATCACAGCAGAAATTGTTTCAGGACCATTGTCGCTGATAATTTTGGTTATTGTATTTGGGACAATTATTGCCGCACTTTTACCAATTGGTATTGCATTTTTAACAGTCCTATCGGCGATGGGAATTACCATTTGGCTATCGAATGTAACGGACGTCACTCAATATGCTGTGAATATTATTTCATTGATTGGAATAGGGGTGTCGATAGATTATTCCTTGTTCATGGTCAACCGCTTCCGTGAAGAAATGAACCGAGGCCATGATGTTAGAACATCCACTGCGATGACCGTTGCAACAGCGGGCAAAGCGGTATTCTTCAGTGGAGTTACTGTTGGTATTGGTTTAATGGGAATGTTATTCTTTGAAAATACAGGAATCCCAAGTCTTGGAATTGGTGGTACTTTGGCGGTTTCCGTTGCTATGATTTATTCATTGATTGTTCTACCTTCTATACTTGCTATGCTTGGTACCAGGGTTAGTGACGGTTGGAAATTACCTTACTCCTTCAAGACAGAAAACGATACAGAGGATGGCATTTGGTCAAAGATAGCGAAGACTGTAATGGACCGTCCTTGGACGGTATTAATTCCAACATTGATTATATTGCTGGGAGCTGGCTTACCTTTCTTCCAAGCAGAATTTTCTATGGCCTCTAGAGATGCTTTACCTCCTGATGATGAAACTCGTGTTGGGTATGAACACTTAGATGAGAAATGGCCAGAAAGTGCAGCAAATTCTGCATTGATTGTAATCGACTTTGATGGAGAGGACCCTCTGGATGAAAACAATATTCGCCTGATGTATAAGTGGGCGACTAGCCAGGTCGATGACTCTCGAGTCCTCGAAGGATTCGGTTATGCTTTAGGGCCAATTAATGGTATGTCTGAAGAGGAAGTAGTAGACTTCTGGCAAAGTGAGGAATTATCCCCTCAAATGAATGCAACTCGAGAATATTACCGTCAACAATTTTTAGCGAACAGTACCACGTTCTTCATCTTCTCTTTAGATGGTCCAATGACTGGGGTAGATAGTAGGGAATTTGTCAGTGATATTCGCGATGAAAGAAGTTCACTAACCGATGATCTAGTAATCGGTGAAGACGGTTCGCTACTAGTGGCTGGTTTTGCAGCATACAGCCTAGATACTCTAGGGGCAATCGAGGAAAACTTGCCTATGGCCTTGGCATTCATTTTCATCTCGACAATAATCCTAATTTTCATTCAAGTTCGTAGTATAATCATTCCAATCAAAGCAATTGTCATGAATATTCTATCCATTTCTGCTTCGTTTGGAATGTTAGTGTTTGTTTTCCAGTGGGGTTATGGTGCTGATTTGCTAAACTTTACACCTCAGCCTATTGAAGCAACTAACCCGGTGATTATGTTCTGTATTGTATTTGGATTATCTATGGATTATGAAGTCTTGATGCTATCGCGAATTCATGAAGAATGGGAGAGGACTGGTGACAATACCTTAGCGGTTGCAAATGGATTGCAAAGGACTGGTCGACTAATTACCGGTGCTGCGGCAATCATGGTAGTCGTGTTTGGTGCATTCGGGCTTTCCTCCGTGGTAATATTGAAACAGATAGGGCTTGGTCTTGCACTTGCGATTCTAATCGATGCAACAATTGTGCGAGCGCTTGTAGTCCCAGCAACCATGAGGTTGATGGGCAAGTGGAATTGGTGGTCCCCTGCTTGGCTTGGTGGTTCAAAGAACACTGAAGATGTTAATGAATCCGAGGAATGAATGGAAAAACATCAGGGCGATTAGCAAATCAGCTGCCCTTCCATGCCTTTTCTTCTCAACACGGTCTTTACGAGATTTTCGGCCCCATCTTGCAGTAATCCACAGCAGTGTAATTCCGAGCGGGCCAGTGAATCCATGTAGACTTCCTGGGATGAGTCCTAATCCTGTATACCACCTTGCTAAAAATGCGATTAGAACGGAAAGAATTGCTGCTTGAAGAATCCGTTCACCCACCCTTTCGTGGCGCTCTAACTCCTCTCGGCGGCTCATGCCCTTCAGTTCTACACTCTTACGTTTCCAACCATATTGCCACCACATCCAAGCAAGTATTGCTATCGCTGTGATGGGATGCAGCAATAGGATAACGGCCCGAAGCACCTCCATTAATCTGTGTTGAGATGGCCACCCATCATTGTTGTTTGGAATATTTTATGGCGCCGGTGGCTCTAAAGGCGTCCGACTAAGCGCCTCACCCCATAGGGGTGAGTGAAGATGGACGAAAATAACCTCGCAGTTTGCCTAAATTCTGGCATGAAGGAGAACCTTCCAACCGCCACTCGTCAGCGCATTGTAGCCAAGACTGCAGAGTGGAGAATGTTAGACAAGCCTTGGAAATCTCTTCTTCTCATCGCATTGAATGAATTGCAAGTCCCAGGCGATGATAATGAAGGCCAGTCATCATCTATGATGCGCGGCCGACGTTCCCCTCGTGGCCGACGTGGCGCTCGATCCTCAAGCGGTCCAATGGAATGGTTACCCGAGGCTAGTGAGGTTTTATTGGAAGATGACTCACCAACCGCATTTAGGCTCGCAGTATTACTAATCCGCAAGACATTATTCGCTGACGACTGGGAAGAATCTAGCGATAGCATCGTTGATGATTTACGCGAGTTAGCCTCCACAAACGGGGTTCATCCCGTATGGTCTAAGATGGCAGAAGCAACTCCTATACTTGCTCAATTCGCCGCGTTCCCTCAAAACGAAATAAGCGAGCAAGAAGCGGATTCGTTTGATTTGGGCGCTGGTTGGATCGACCCTTCAGTTGGCAAATCACTAGCCAATGCTCTTTCAAACCTTGAATCCAATGTGACTAATGCAACTGTAAGGATGGCCATGCAGAAAGCAAAAGCACAATTGAATGGAAAGAGGGGCCTTAGAGACATTAATGGCATTGAATCGCTAGAAGGAGAAGCTAGTATTGTCAGTGTTTTGTTGAATATTCACCTAAAGAACGATGCAACCGATTCGTTGAAAGAACTCGCAAAGAGCGATTCAGATTTGGCTAATGCTTTGACTGATTTACTACAACTTCGTGAAGGCAACCCCTCGGATTGGAACACCTCCCGTTCTTTGTCTGGTGATGATGAACTATCCATGGCTCGAAAGAAGGCTGCTTGGGATTTGATGCCAGAACAGGCATCAGAACTTACGAGTGAAGAACTCGCAGAAGGTCTTAATTTAGCAACAACCCCTCAACAGAAGGAGACCTTGACTTGGTGGAGATTAGCAGCTCTATTGAACGAGGGGTCATCCGGCACCGCACTAGAATTACTCATGTCATTGTCCGTAGAATCAGATGCAGACATGGGCGTCTTGATGCCACTGGTCAAGAAATTAGGCGAAGATGCATTTTCTTGGCTTGCTTCACAAATTGAAAATCTAGCACAGGATTCACTTTCAGACCTGGTGGGAGACGAGGACGTTGGAATCACTCTGAGGGCTGCAGCAGCCCGTCGTCTTCACGACATTGGGGCTTCGGTTGGAATCGACGCATCGATAGATATCTTCACCCGAGGTCTTGATTTGTCTCGTTTAGCCCAAGTATTACTCATCGATGAACAGAGATGTGCCGATAATCCATACGCTACATTACTAGTGGCTCATCTACTTCCTGCTCGAACCAAAGGATGGGATTTTGAAACCATTCGCAATGCACGCAGAAACGCTCTTTCGACAGTCGAAGAAGCAGAGGTTCCAAGCGCATTCTCCCCGGTTAGCCGTGAACTAATTCTGATGCTTGATGGAGCGGCACAAGCAGATGACGATTGGGTAGTTGATACACTTGATAAAAATGGAATTAAGGCGTTCAATAATTGCCGACAAGCTTTGAAAGATGGAGGCGATGGTCTTGCAGATTCTAAAGTAATAGATGCCTTGGCAAAGAGTGTCAAGAATGCAGATCTCAGTGATGTAGAATCACGTTTATTCAATGCCGTCATCGACACATTGCGCTTGAACAGGGCATCCTGGGCACTCCAAACTGGCAAATCTTCAGGCGTGAATAAATTACTCGATGGCCTTCTTTCTGGAGAAGTAACAGCAATGCCAATGATGCAAGCGGTACGCCACCTAGTCCTAGAGTATGATATCGGTTTAGCAAACCTTGTCACTTGGTATCAGGAAAATGACCCACAGTCTCCATGGCACACACTTGCTCGGGCCGCAGTGCACGTCAGCAATGATGATGAATTAAACGCGGCTAGAGACTATCGAAGAGCGGGCGACCACGAAGATTTCGATTATGAGCATCGAATCTTGTTGCACCGTAAGGCGCTAATCCACCTTGCTCACGCAGAACAATGGTCCGAAGCAGTTGCTCTACTAGAGCAAGAACCAGCCCTAAGGTCTGCATTAACTCGCAGATTCCAATTATACCTCAATGTATCACATATTGCATCTAGTAAAGGCAGTACCGATGATGCTACAAGAATACTGAAGAATTTCGTTAAGAGAACCGAAATGGTAAATCAAGAAGACCAACAAGGAAATACCCAGTTGGTCGAGAGAGTCAAGCACTCTGAAGAAGAACTTGATCTGTTGCGCAATTATCCTAGTTCCCACCCTAGACCGCTTCCACACGAACCATTCGCTGGTAGAGTAAAGGCTGCACTCAATACATTACAACGAGAGAGAAGACGTAACCGACATACTTTCGAGAATCGTTATGCTCAAGCTATGATACACGAACCATCAGGTGAAGAAATCTACGAGATTGCTCTCGAAGCATCTGCGGAAAAACCACTTGAAGGAATGATGTTACTTGAAAGAGCACAGAATTCCGGGAAATTTTCAATACTTGACATCAAGAGACTTGCAGATGCGGAGCGCAGTTTGTTTGCAACCTATCGGCATAACTTACCAGTTAAGTTGCGCTCGTATTTGCGAAATCTAGCACTGGCTCCTTTGGTAATTATTGACACCAATATTCTAATTGATGAATTACAGCATCGTATTTCTGAAAAATTAGGAATTAATGCAGAAGCATCTCTCGACATAGGTGGCCGTGGGCGCTTCCATCGAATCCTCAAACACCGTGCCGAAGAAGGGGTCATTGAATTATGGATACCTAAGGTCGTCAGGAATGAATTGGAGGCGATAGCAGGAGACCTGGACCGTATCCGAGGTAGATTTGTAGATACACTCGTCGGCTCAGATGAGTTGGACAAGGTCCTAACTCAAGATGTTCTCAAAGGCATCGTAACTGAAATAATTAGTGACTTCTCTACATGGAAGCCAATGGATCTCCATCTTGAAGATGAAGCAGATGATGAAGAAATCAGAAGTGACCTCAAGTCTTTCTTCATTGAGCATACAGAAGTCTATGATGAGATTACTGCAATGAAGAGAATGCATGGCGAACCGATGAGAACGGTCATCGACAAGAAGGATATTTACCCCGAAACAGCAGACCAGACTCTGATGTGTCTTGCATCTGCTATGGCAAATCGGCCACTTGGAGAGATTGGTAGCGTTCTAATAGCCACTAGAGATTCTGATTTTACTCTGGTCGCTAGAGGAATAGAAGAAAGATTCGGGTTTGGTGTAACTGCAAATAGCCGTACTCTCAATTCTTGGCTAAGATAATTCTCTTAGCCTGCCAATATTTGGTAAACTTTAATTTTCGTTGAAAGTATTACGGTTAGCAGATTATTCTCACATGTGAGAAATCATAGCATCGCCGAATGCTGAGCAAGAGAGTAGTTCTGCATCGTCCATCTGTCTTTCAAAATCATAGGTGACTGTCTTTGCAGAGATTGCTCCTTCCATACCTGTTACAATTAGGTCAGCGGCTTCTTCCCAGCCCATATGGCGCAACATCATCTCTGCTGATAGAATTAGAGAACCAGGGTTTACCTTGTTCATTCCAGCATATTTTGGAGCAGTTCCATGTGTCGCTTCAAAGATTGAAATTCCAGTATCGTAGTTGATATTAGCACCAGGTGCGATACCAATTCCACCGACTTGAGCCGCTAAAGCATCAGAAATATAGTCGCCATTGAGATTCATTGTTGTCAATACGCCATATTCAGCAGGGCGGGTTAGGATCTGTTGTAGCATAGCATCAGCGATTACATCTTTTACAGTAATTGTATTGCCCGTATTTGGGTTTTTGAAAGTACACCATGGTCCACCATCTATTTCGGTAGCTCCAAATTCATCTTTAGCCAGTTGATATCCCCAATCACGGAATCCACCTTCTGTGAATTTCATGATGTTCCCTTTGTGAACTAGAGTAACACTGTCTTTGTCGTTGTCAACTGCATATTTCATTGCTGCACGTACAATACGAGCAGTTCCTTCTTGGCTAATCGGCTTGATACCGATACCAGATGTGTTCGGGAATCTAATTTTGTCAACACCCATTTCATTGATTAAGAAATCCATAACTTTGGCAACATCAGCAGACCCAGCTTCCCATTCAATTCCAGCATAGACATCTTCGCTGTTCTCTCTGAAGATGATCATATCTACATTCTCAGGTGACTTTACCGGGGAAGGAGTTCCTTCATACCAGCGAACTGGCCTTACACATGCAAACAAATCTAATTTCTGTCTTAGTGCAACATTGAGGGAACGGATTCCACCTCCAACCGGGGTGGTAAGTGGGCCTTTGATAGAGACCAATCCAGTACTCATGGCCTCGAGTGTTGCTTCTGGCAACCATTCTCCAGTATTCTTGAATGCTTTTTCTCCAGCAAGTGTTTCGACCCATACAATTGCTTTATTACCTGAATAAGCCTTTGAAATTGCAGCATCTACGACCTTGATCATTACGGGAGTAATATCGACTCCAATCCCATCTCCTTCGATATAATGGACAATTGGATCGTTTGGGACTACAAGAGTTCCGTTCTCCATGGTGATTGGGGTGCCTGACATAGTGCTCATGCCGGCCCAACTTGAGCCCCTTCATCAACACAGCGGTCAACGGTGGTTTCATCTCTGAGCACCTATTGGGGCAAATATGCAAGGAAGTGTTGAGTGGACTGGAGCCAAAAACATGGTCGGAATAACCGCTAACGGTCAAAGAACTGAGATGGAATGGGACGATGGCCCGGGGCCAATGCAGATCACATTACAGATGGTCGGCGCCTGCTCGCTTGTCGACGTAATTCTTGGCCTCAAAGACCGTGAGTTCAGCAAAGTTTGGGTCGAAATGGATGCAACCCGTTCAGAAGAACCGACTCGACACTTTACTTCCATGCATTTGGTGTACCATGTCACAGGAAATATTCCTCAAAAACTCGTTGAAAGAGTTGTAGATAAATCTCATGAGAAATATTGCGGCGTATCTAACAGTATTCGTAAGGATTGTAAAATTACAACCGGGGTTGTAATTCACTCTGAATAATTACAATTACGCTATGTCGTGAACGACCCATTCACCATCGATTTCAGGTGCTTGAATACTAACTTCACATCCACCTGCTAGCAATAATTGCCGAGGTAATGTCTCTAGCCCAGTGATTAGCAAACCAGCAAGAGCATCGTGAATCATGACCCAGTTATCGGAGATACCCGCGGGTGCAGGCACAATACTAGGCTGACCTTCTACTGTGACTGAAGCCCATGGGCGAACCAATCCAGCACCACCTAAATCTACAATCATGGATAGTGTCATTGTATTTCCATCGGTAATCAATTCACTAGAAGAAGGCATCAAACGACAATTGTCTGGTAAACCCACCAGGCCGTCTTCTCCTCTATCTTTCCTCATAGCCACTAATCTTCTAATCCAGGCCAAGAGGACAGATTTGGAATAAACCATTGAACGGGATGGCATCTCAGAATCAGGTTCGGCTTCATCTTCCCATCCCCACTCACATCCTTCAGAATCGATTGGAAGGAGATTGGGCATCCAAGAAAGGCGTGTTGGCTTGGCATCAGGATGTTTTATCGAAACAAATGCGGTCCCATCACTAAATTTGGATACCTTTTCAGTAGCCATACTTGGCATAGATATGACCAAGCCCAGAATAATTGCAAGGGGGTCTAATGCCGGAGGCCAATCCTTCAAGGGTTCAGCTTCCTTTTCCAGCCAGACTCCCTCTGCCAATTCATCCCCAAGGCCAAGACCTTCTGCAAATTGAATTGCCTCTTTCCAACCAACTTTCGAGAGACCAACGTCTAATGCCGCTCTCCCCAATGATCGAACAGCAGGCGCAAGGCTTTCATGGTCGTCTAGACCTTCAAGCCACTCGCGTAAAATCAGGTCACCATCGCCGAAAGACCTTCTTTCAGGTTTTGAAATATCAACTAGCCAAGCTTGTTCTTGCTCTGCTCTTTCACTATCACTTATGCCCAACTGCGTCTGCAGGGTTTCAAGCATGATTGCTCCATTACGAGATAAAGCACCATCGGACCAAGCCAAGGCGAGGCCATGTTCGAAGGGCGTTGGAGACATTGGTTCAGCCTCCGATAATTGCTCGGACCAGTTGCAGGTGTCTCTCAAAAGACAACCCGAGTTCACTTCTCTTACGGGCCAATAATTCAACTTCAGAAGGGTCCAATATATCGTCTACCCAAACCGTTTCAAGAAGAAGTTTGTAGGTTGCCTCAGCAGTATTTATTGTAGAAGCAGTAGAGTCTTCTAGGGCAGGAAGGTCGTCGTCATCGAAGGAGATAACCACTTCATCCATGATTGTTTCATCGTCATCGGTAAATGCCGATAAAAGGTCCTCCTCATCATCACCGAAAGCAGCAAGGGCATCATCCCCACTCTTAGAAGGGGTGCGAGAGACCACTTCTAGTTCAGCGAAAGGATCGATATCCTCTTCATCTTCTTCCGGTAATTCATTCGTTTCAAACGGTAACATTCAGTTCACCTATATTCTCGAAACCTGCAATAGTTATTGAAATCATGTATTGATGCATCTATGGTCAAAGCCATTTACCATGAATACCTAATGCCAGTGTGAGGGCGAAGTAGCATGCTTGGACGTGAGGTTTGGGGTTGGCGACTACTGGCATTGATGCTAGTGCTCTTGCTCATTCCAACAATTCCTCAAATTGAAACCATAGAGAATGAATGGCGGGAATCGATTGAGTCAACCTCCATTGAGGAAAACGAGCCATCTACAGAAGAGGATGACTCTACAGTTGAAGAGCCGATGGCACAGGATTCAGAAGAGGATTCAGCAGAGGATTCAGCAGAGGTTTCGGCAGCCGAGGATTCTGATGTTCAAGAGTCGTCAGCGCCACCCGAATCACCAGAGGATAAGGTTGCAAGTGATACTGAGGACGGACCACAAACCAATAATCAGCAGGAATGGATTCTACCGGCAACTCAAGTCATAGTTCTGACAATGATGGCGATAATGGCAGTCGGTCTAATCACATCGACAGCAACCGCATTATTGGCTAGTGAAGCAGCCCGATTTACTATTCTTTTAGCGGTGTTCGGCCCGCTGATAGCCATAACGCAAAGAGGAGAAGGGGGTGTTTTTACCAGGGGTCGAATACTTGGTTTTGCTGAAGCGCATCCAGGGATTCATTTTTCTGCACTTAGGGATGCATTGCAATTAGGGAATGGAGTGACAGCACATCATATTCAGGTCCTAGAAAAGGAAGGACGGATCATCTCATGGATGGATGGCAGAGTACGACGCTTTGCATCATCGGGGGTAAATCAAAAACGGCTAAAGGAAATCCAAAACCCAGTGACTGGTATGCAAATTGCAATTTTGCAAGTACTTTCTGAGAGCGGAAAATTAGGGATTCAATCTGGGGAGCTCAGGGTCAAACTTGAGACGAGCAGACAATTATTATCATACCACATGAAGCAATTAACGGAGCGGGATTTTGTCGCATCAACCGGTAAAGGCCGTGCTTTGAAGTGGTCATTGTTGGAAGAAGGTAAGAAGCAACTCGATAATTCAACACATCTTGCTGAAATCTCATGATTAACATTGAAGGTGAGTGGCTTACAGGATTAATTGTGAGGCGATTATTACCATTCTTGTTTTTATTTGCCTTGGTTAGTCAAAGCCAAGCCTTGCCAACAGGTATCGATAGTAGAGCCGATGATGGATGTCTATGTCATGGCGGTGCAGATGAGACCACAGTGGTAACTCTTTCAGGACTGCCTGAGCAATATAATTCATCTCAAGAGTACAATATTACATTGACAATCGATTCCCCGGTTGGGGAAGATGCGGTTCAAGGGGGTTTTAGAATAATCATTTCAGATGGAGAAATAGTTGGTGATGGTTGGCAATTACTCGATAATGGATACACTCACACCTCAGAAATCAATGATAGACGAGTATGGAATGCTGCTTGGACTGCACCAGAGGAAACCGACCAGTTGGCTACTTTCATCATTCACGGTAATGCTGTAAACGGAGATAATTCACCAAATGGCGATGAATGGAATTCACAATCCCTTGCAATTCCTGGGCCCGATTATACAGGAGATGAATCTGCACCTGAATTATCAAATTCACTCACAAATAGTGAATTGGCAGTTGGTGGTCTAGCGCTTGCACTAATCACAGGATTAGCAATCCTTGCAGTAAGAGATTAATCAATTCACAAATTCAATATTTCGTGATTTCAGAGCACGTAATTGCCTGTTCTCGCTAGCGCCATGAATCTGTTCAGACCTAACTCCAGTAAGGACTAACATAACACGAATATCTTCTCCAAGGCTTTCATCGACAGCAGCGCCCCAAATGATACGCGCATTGTCAGAGATTTTACCTTGAATCAATTGAGCACACTTTTCTGCTTCACCTAATGTGAGGCTAGGGCCACCGACTACGTTGATGAGTGCGCCTCTTGCATCGGTTACATCCAAATCGAGGAGTGGTGAATGTAGTGCTTCAAGCGTTGCAGCCTCAGCTCTACCTGGTCCACTAGCAGCGCCCAGTCCAATCAT
>Ga0308019_10000861_pt1 | contig 18900 bp, 17 predicted proteins | sample Neamet284_FD_203135 | JGI IMG/M metagenome (GOLD analysis project Ga0308019, IMG submission 203135) | Marine microbial communities from water near the shore, Antarctic Ocean - #284 | ecosystem: Environmental > Aquatic > Marine > Unclassified | place: Southern Ocean | collected 2014-10-01 | reverse complement strand
ATGCATCCGTCCTTAATTTTCCCGCCCCATGCCAACGGCCATCGCATATGGCGGCACAGACCTTCGGTAGCGAAGTACTCATCATCAAGTTGGCCAACCATGACGGTTTTGAGGCCAAAGGTCACCATTTTGGTTTTCCCAGGCTTGAGTCGTTTTATTTTCATTGCATTTTTCCAAACCATATCATCACCCATTTATTTTAGACATTCCACCGTCGAGATGGAATATTTGACCCGTTATATTGTCTGGTGCTGTGCACAACAGCCATTCCATTGTTGAAGCAATTTCTTCAGACTGATTGATTCTCTTCAATGGAATTTTGTTTACTGCGGCTTCCCGCATTGCATCAGAACGCAACAACGTTTCTGCTAATCGCGTATCAGTCAATCCTGGAGCGACTGCATTGACTCGGATGTTGCGTTGGCTGTAGGTTGCTGCTGCCGAGCGAACCATAGATTCAATTCCACCTTTCGCAGCAGCAATGGCTTCATGATTCATCAACCCTAGAGTCGCTGCTACACTTGACGTGAAAACCATACGGCCCCCTCCATTGCGGAGCATCGACTTACCTGATACAGAGAGCGTCAGAAAAGCGCTGGAAAGATTGGTCTGAATGACTTCATTGAAGGCTTCTAAACTCAATGCGTGAGGAGGGCGTAATACGAGAGAACCAACTAAGTGAGCGACTCCAGAGATTTTTCCGCCACCGTTCTCGTTCGCTAGATCCACTGCTTTTTGAATACATTCTTTGTCTAATGCATCACCTTCAATGAGATGTGCTCCTTTCGACACTAAACCCTTGACACGATCTGTATCGCGAGCAAGTAGCGTGATAGAATGGCCGTTTTCAAGGAGTTTAGAACCAAGCTCCAGAGCAATATCGCTGCTCGCCCCTATGATCAGGTAGGATTGGCCCATATGCTCAGTTCCCCCTAAGCGCACTTATACTTCTGTTTTGAAATCGGCTGGAAAATCGGTCGTTCAAACAGCACTTTCTCTTGGGAGTCCGACGAGGGTGAAGAGGTAAGTACCTCGTTATGGCAAACCTTTGGGGGTTCTCCAAGGGTCATTTTCACTGGAAGTCGAGTCATGTTCGGGCATTCCGGACTTGGTTCGTGAAAAGGGAGTTTTCTCTGTACCCTGGGCGTTGCTACTGTTTTTCCTTGACAAGTACTCTCCACCTTTTTTACGAGCAAATGTTTCTGCAAATGCGACAACAATAAGCAGTGTGGAAAGGGCAATGTGGCCCTCAAAAACATAATTGCCAAACGGTTGAATATACAGCGTTTGTTCGGTAATGATGCCTTGGCTTACCGTCGTGTTGAAGCGGTAAGTTCCGGGTTTTAATTCACCTTTCCAGCCGGAGGATTCATTCAATTCGCCCGACCATTGTGCTACAACTACATCTTTGTCATCGAATATTTTCCACCCGACTGTACCTTCTTCGGTAGTGAGTCCACGAAATTCGACTTCAAACACTGAAGGCATCGGTTTGTCTTGATCAAATACGCCCGCCAACGTAATCGTTCGTTCTTCGATGGCATGGTCAAAGTCATTGATTTCATGTGGAGCGGCATTATCAGAAATTCCAAACCAAAGGGAGTTGAGGAGTATGAGGGCGACAGGCCACAAAATCTTATTGAGTTTTTTGCGTTCCATATTGTCCCCTTTTCTGTGTTTCGTTTTAGTAATGTGTTTTCATTTCTTAATGAAATGCCCAAACCCTAACTCTGAAACGATTCGCTCCATCCATTCGAGTTTTTTGAGTTTCGTTTCAGCAACTGTGACGCCTGACCATTGCCCTACTCGATTGAGTGAGAAGCCAACGAGTTCGATGGTTTTTGGATCGCAGCCTAACGAAAGTACGAAGCAAAGGGCTCGGTCGCCATCGGTAAATCCGCCGAAATTGTGCATTCCAGGTATGACCTGATTCACTTGGTGAGTGAGTATGAGCGGTGGGGAGGGGGTGCATTGTTGCCATGAAGCAAGTGTTTTTTGCCATTGCTGTACATTATCGCCATGAGCATGAACGACGATTGTTTGTCCTTGCTTAGCTGCTGCATCCAAATAATCCCCACCATCAAGATCAGAAACGATACAAGCCAATTGAGAATACCCTTGAAGTGCGCCTACTGCACCATCGGCTGCCACAAAAACATCTCCAGGTTGAGCGTATGGTTTGAGTTCATTTTCCTCAACTCCAGCGCCAATGATGATGACGCGTTGAGCGTTCAAAAGTTGTTTTGTAACTCGCTTTAGAGTCTTTTCTCGATGAAGAAAGGACCATCGGTCATGATGTTGCAGAAAGCGTTGGAGTTGCAATGCACTCTCGGCATCGTCTGCCTCGGACCATCCAAAGGCTTGACGGACCTCATTTTGAATGAGCAATGCATTCAGTGTTGGGGCCTCATGCATGCTTTGGGGGTTGGACTCGTGCACATGAACCATCCGTTGTTTCGTTGAAGTTCTTATGCAGTTGGCGCGCATGGCCATGTCATGCCCGTCCCAAGTTCCCTCCCGGTTCTTGACGACGAAGTGACGTTTGCTCGCTATCCTTTTCTGCCTCAAGCAGGTGAGTGGATTCGCAGTATGGCGGTCGAACACAACATCGATCTCGATGAATTGTTAGACGGCGTGTGGATGGAGAAAGCGCGCTCACGGGCACGTATTCGACTGATTGATTCGATACAATCAAAGGAGGGAGTCGAGGTTGTTGGAGGGGATTTATTCACTGAAGAAGGCCGTATCATCGAGGCTTTTTCATTCTATTATGCACGCCTGGTTGTTTGCGCCTCCGAAGATGAACGCCTAATCGCCCGTTGGGCTCAAGCCGAAGCGGCGCGTGCGGAACAAATCCTCATCAAGGACCATAAAAATCTCAGCGTCATTGCGAGAACCTACATTGCAAACATCGAAGAAATTGATCATCAGAATGCGCCATTATCTTCTGACATGTCGGCAAATTATGGTGGTGCACTTCAACAGCGACGGCGCTCTCAATCGGGGCCTTTGTGGAAAATTGGGCTCAGCGATTTTATCGAAATATGTCCCAAAATTACCGGGTCTCGGTGGAGACTGCCAAATTGTGATGTCCACAAAGGTTGGGTCGCGTTATTTGAAGAACCGCAATACGGTTCATCTGCAAAACTTTCTCGGTTGCTTCGAGAGCGGATAAAGGCAGGTGTCGAGGCGGAGGCTTTGGAAAAAATGGGAGAGATTACTATGGATTTGGCAGTCCGACTCGCTGAACCGGTTGGCATGGTTCGCAATCTCATGGCCACCAAGGCGTCAGAGGCTATTTCGTTGGTTGGAGCTGATGAAAATGATTGGCCGCCCTGCATGAGAAAGGCGGTGGCGGAATTGTCAAACGGTGTCAACCTGAATCACTTTGGAAGGTTGTTCCTTGCCTCGATGGCTGCAACATTGGCTCTACCGAAAGAAGCGTGCGTCAGTTTTTTCCGGGGTGCGCCGGATTTCAGTGAAAGTACAACGTCATACCAAGTGGACCATGTATACCAGCATGGATACACGCCTTCGGGATGTGGTAAACTCAAAGTGAATCACAACTGTCCTGTACTTCCTGGTGATGACCGATTGTGCGACCAACCATGGCTGGATCACCCCCTCAAATATATCCGCGCTACACAGCGTTGGAAAGCAAAGAACCAACGAGCAGAGGCGGAGGCATTAGCCTTAGTTTCAACTCCAAACGAGGACGGGGGAAAACAACCCGATTCAGCGGAATAACGGGCTTTCGCGCGAAGACTTTGAAACGGAGGGGTGCTTAGGTTCCATCAGCCACAGGTGATTCTCAATGACTCGAACGCTCGTTTTGACAGTTGACCGAGATAATGACCTTGGTGTTAAAACTGGCATCCGGGGCCCGGTTGTTGGACGTCGTCAAGTCATGGCTGCAGCCCTTAAACTCGGCATTGCAGACCCTGAAGAGAGTGATACAAACGCTATTCTTGGAGCTCTTTCTCAACACGACAACTTGGCCGAAAATAATGCCGAGGAAGATGAGGTCGAGATTGCAATTTTAACCGGTGATGAGAAAGTTGGCATTCGGTCAGACCGAGCGGTTGCTGCACAATTAGAGGAAGTTGTAGCTGCTTTTCAACCGGATACCGCGATTCTCGTTACAGATGGAGCAGAAGATGAATCCGTCCTCCCTATTCTTCAATCGCAAGTTCGAATCGACCATGTTGAGAAAATTATAGTGAAGCAATCGAAAGGTATCGAAGGAACCTACTACTACATTGTCAAGGCTCTTGAAGATCCAAAATGGCGTTCAAAGGTTATGATTCCTGTGGGCCTCGTGTTAGCACTGTTCGGACTTGGCGTCATGCTACCAAACGAAATTGGCGGAGTGGTTATCGGCGTTTTACCATTGGTTACTGGATTGTATTTAATCAGTAAAGGCGCAGGAATCGATGCGACCGTCGACAAAGTGATTCAAGAAATGCGCGACAATGCTGATGCTGCAATGTTCTCTTCCTTATTGTGGACAGCGACGGTATTCAGTGCTATTTTTGCCGTTGCAGAAGGATATAGAGAATACAATATCCATGTAACTACGGTAAGTTCATCGGTTCTGTGGTTGGAAGTGGTGCATTCCGCTCTTGCATGGATCGTTATCGCCTTCTTGACCTCGACTGCGGGCTTCATGTTGTTACGACTCAAACGGGGTTCTTTCTCTGGCCGGTTGTTAATTCTCGGTATTTTTGCTATGGTGGTATATTCTTTCGTCGATACTGCATTGGTAATCTCTATCCGTGTTTTACGAGGGGAGTCCTATGAATTCAGTGTCCCTGGAATTATCGGCGACCTTCAATACCCAATGACCTGGGTGGTTGTTTTGTGGATGGCTATGACCATCGTTCGCTCATTGAGGACTCGTCAAGCGCAAACTGAGCGTTACTGGGGAATCTGAGTTCAAAGAATGAACTTCGGCATCTTTCGAGCCATTGTATTGTGGCCAACAACACCAATCAATGCCCCATTACGGTCGACTACACCAACCTGATTCAAGTCATGAGCCAGCATCAAAGCACCGGCTTTGAGAAGAGGTGTGGATTCTGTTACAGTGATTGGAGGTTGGTTGACTAATTGTTGAGCGGGAATGCCGTGCATCCATGCAATGTCGCGATTGACTGTTTTTCGAGCGATGATTTTCAAGACATCGACAGCGTGAATCCGCCCTTGTGGGGCACCTTCGCTGTTGATTACGAAAATGTGGTCCCAGTTGTTTTCAGTCAAATGTTCGATGACTTCGACCATGGAACTGTCGTCCCAAATCCAATGCGCTTGGGTCATTGTTTCTCCGCATGTGAGCGAACGCGCTGTAGCAGAACGTTCTGTTGCTGACATCCGCGACAAATCTTCCCGGGTATACTTTCTCGGCTTGGATTGACCCATCTTAATTACTCCTTCATTCCGCCGGCGAACGCGCACTCCTTTCAAGGGTTTCGGCCACATGATAAATTCCTCATCCGAGTCTTTGCTTTCCGGCATCCGGCGAAACCAGTCGACTCAATATAAGTGAACACTCAAAACGCAGAAGTTCATGAGAACAACATGGCAGGCATTCCGGAGCACGAAATCTCAGCGTTACGAGCCCTTTCTGGCTATGAGCAAATGCTTGAAATAGACCGTATAACCAAACAATATAACGTCACAGAAGAAGAGATTCTTGCTTCTCTTCAACCAGCCTCTCAGAACCAGCAGCAAGCCACTCCTGCAATACCAGTGGAATACGACCCAAGTGCGGCCCCTTTCATTCCAGACTCGAAAGAAACACCACGTCTTCCATCGACTGCTACAATGTTGGATAAATCGAATTTTCGATTTGAATACGACCCTTCACAAGAGGCTGCTGAACGACGAACTGCTGTCGCTCAAGCAATCCTTTGCCCGAGCTGTGGGGTCGCTCTGGGAATACCGGATATTCGACCGATCAAAATAACTTGTCCGGAATGTCTTCAGGAAACCGTGTTCGATGCTTGAGCGTTGAATTGATGAGGAAGAGAGTGGAGGCGCGGACATGGAGAGCACCACGCCTCGGCTTTGGCCCTATACGCCATCGAATTCACCCATCGCTTTGCCGAAAGACTCTATTTTTTTCTGTTCGAGTGAAATACTTCCTCTTCAATTTCCTTCTCAAACCAGTGATGAAATACTTTCAGGGCAACCACTGCAAGCATATTGTTCAACGTTTACCAGTGATTCGGGAACGGTTGACGAATTGCTTGCAGCGCACGATGCGCCCCCAATGCAGGAACGTAAACCCTTTCTTTTGTTAGGTGAATTAGCGAATCCTTACCGATTACAGGACATAGGAATTGGACCTTTGCCGATCTATACAGTGCGACTTTCGGGATTGTGCCGAACCTATGTAGACGCTCTTGACAACCGAGAAGTGAAACCTGGAGTAATCCATATTACATTGGCTCGGACGGCTGGTTGGTGGGAAAAATCTCATCTCGCACTCGCAACAATTGACCAAATGAAACAGATGGTTTTTTGGCTTGACAAGGGTCGAAAAGGTAGTTGGAAAGCAGTGAAGCCTGCCGAAGGCATGTTACATTTTGAGACACAACAACTCATGCCACCAACACCTGAGAATCTCACTTGGGATGGGCATGTCGAATCTGTTGACGTTCAAGCACCAGCATTCAATGGCTCACAAATTGATTTGAAACAGGTCATGGTACCAATACATGCTGACTACGGCTGCTATGATAATCGCGGGCGTTTGGCGCGATGTGTTCACATCGGCCAGCGTGCATTTCATGAGAATTTGTTTCGTCGGGGCTCCTCAAAAAAATGGTCCGACATCCTTGATATTTGTTGATTGTGAGGGTCAAAGAGTGGGCCCCCAAGGCGGTCCCTCACCGGATTGTTATACCGGTTCGGACATAATGAATATGATAACAATGAAAGGATACGGCGTTCAGAAACAAGCTCGGTTAAATCGATTGAAAAATGAGATCATAGAATATGTGGCATCCCAACCACAATGTTCAGCAGCAGATATTGTTGACCATTTATCGAACGAAAGAAAAATGCGGAATCATGGCCTTACGACACGCAAGGTTGGATTTTTTATTCCGCGCTATCTCCCAGAACTGATAGGTTTCACACTCGATAATTCTACGGGAAAGCGACTTTATCACCTTGCGGCTTGATTTGAGCATTAAGTTCATGCAAGAGAGGCCGGTGCATCAGCCATGGAATGGCCGGATTCGCTCCCATCGGCATCGGAACTTTTCCCCTCTTTGTACTCTACTGATGCACCAGAAGGATTCTGTCCGACCTTGCCTGACTCGAATGCAGTCTTTACTTTCTTACAACCGAAGAGTTCTGATGGACTCAAAGCCCAACTTCTTACTGTGCTCGAACGCTTTCAATCATCACCACAAAACGCGACTGATTCGGGCGCTACCGTCGATGAGTCGCAGGGAAAAGTCATTGTCGAAGCATCGGCTCGAATTGAAGTCGGTGCTCATTTGATCGGGCCATGTTATGTTGGCCCGAGAGCGGAGATTCGCCATGGAGCATATGTTCGCCCATATTCTTGGATTTGTGCTGAAGCGGTCGTTGGCCATGCGAGTGAAACGAAACATTCTGTCCTTCTCCCTGGGGCTAAGGCTCCGCATTTCAACTATGTCGGAGATTCAGTGCTTGGAAAAGACGTCAACCTCGGAGCGGGAACAAAAATCAGTAATCTCCGAAACGATGGTGGAGAAGTTCAACTTCGAATCGGTGAAGAACGTATTGCCAGTGGGCTGAGGAAATTCGGTGCACTTCTCGGAGAAGGTTGCCAATTGGGGTGCAACAGCGTCACAAACCCTGGTGTAATTCTTGGTTGTAACAGCGTCGTTTGGCCAAATATTACCGTGACAGGCGTACATGCTGCAGGATCCAAACACAGGTGAGTTGATGGTGCAACGTTTGTTCGGTACCGACGGTATTCGTGGGAAAATTGTCCCAGCAAATCCTGATGAAAAAGCGGCATTAGCATCGTTGCATGAAGAAAGAAGCGTTTGTCCAACTCTCATGCGTTTGGTGGGAGAGGCTCTTGGGCATCTTATTGACACACTCCCTTGTGAAGGAGAACTCGTCGTCATTGGCTGGGATGAACGGCCAGGAAACCAAGCATTAGTTGATGGTGTTACGCTCGGCCTACGCCTTGCGGGTTGTTCGGTAACGCATGTTGGAATATGTGCGACACCGGCTCTCCATTACGCAGTATTATGGCATAAGGCACGCCTTGGATGTATGATTACTGCTAGCCATAACCCAGCATCGGATTCAGGCATCAAGGTGTTCGATGCTGAAGGTTACAAAACATCGCCCGAACTTGAAGACCGGATTTCTGAACTTGTCTACGCACTGTGTGAAGAAGAACGTGAAATCGATGAAATCGACCATGCTGAACTGTCTCAGCCAAATGAAAACGCCTCCCTTGAATGGGGGAGGACCAATCATCCCTTGTGGCTCTCCCAACGATTTACCCACTTCAAGCACCTGTTTGGAACTGAGGCGCTCTCAACGAATTTCATTCAGCAACCTTTGCTTTTGGATTGTTCGAAAGGTTCCGCAAGTTCTTGGTTTGCTGAATGGCTCACCCATCATGGAGTCGAGACTCAAGAAATGAGTCGTGGGGCTGCGGAATTAAACAAGTCTTGCGGAGCTGGTGAATTTTCTCCTACCGATGCATGGACATTTGAAGAAGCGGCTGCATCGGAACATGTACTGTTGAAAAATCTCAAACAGGCACCTTGCGGAACCATTGTCGGTGCTGCACTCGATGGCGATGGCGACCGGTGTTTAGTGATTGAATCAACGGAATCCGGATTCAGAGTAATCGATGGTGATGCGATGGCGGACGCATTCATCGTTGCTGGAACTCAACAGCAAAGCCCGTGGCTCATTGCTGCAAGTATCGAATCCGATTTGGCTTTGCTTTCTTCCCTCGACCGATTACCTGTAAAGGTCACAACGATTGAAACGGCTGTTGGAGACCGTTGGCTCTCTCACGCTTTACGCGCTTTCCTCGCTTTAGACTCTCACATGCCGCGGATGGTTGGTGTTGAAGATTCTGGCCATGCCGTCTTACCTTCACCGCACCCCCATAATGAACTGCATTGGAGTTTGGTTGGTGATGGGTCTGCTACATTGGTTGCGTATCTCTTAGCCCGGGGTGTTGCTAAAAAGGAATTGTTGATGAATCGAGGTTGGAAACAACGGATTTCAGTTCAAAATGTTCATCGTGAGTTATGGAATGGGGTCAATGACCTTTCAGATGAAATTGAAAACATTGCCCGCACCCACTTTGAACTGTGCGGTAAAGTAACACAATGGAATCGCCACGGACTTGAAGGCGAAGAAAATCTCATGCTCATTGAAGCACTTTTCAACGGTGAACCGCTCTCTTTAGGGATTCGTAACAGTGGGACTCAAGCCAAAATCAGTATTTCGCTTCGCTTATCTTCTGCTCTCGAACATGAATCGCTTGCTTCGGTAATGCAGGGCCTTGCCGACCATTTGGCTGAAGCAATGTGTTGAATGCTATTCTCAACCTTGGCGTCCTTCGATTGCTGAACTCAAGATGGCCATAGCAGCGATGACTCGGCGGTCTAATGGATGGCCGGGTGGAATCATAACATCGGTTCGCTTAATGATGGGATTGAAGCGCTGTTGCATCAATATCGGTTGCTGACCTGCAATTTCAAAATGATATTTTGCGGGGATGAATGGTATGAACCTACGTAGAATCGCAATGCTATCTTCGATAAATTGAGCATATGGATTACCGGCTGGGTCGTTGATTGTCCATGAATCTTTGAACAGTGATTTCATGAAATTCCGCTTTAGAGAACCAAGATTAACACCGGTTTGTGAATCGATAATGTCGTAGGTGGTTCCCAAATCCATGATCGAACGCGCTTTGATTTGGACCAAGGCTACAGTGCAACTTTCATCAGTGTAAAGGATAATGTCTTCTTTTAATTTAAAGCGCTTCTGCCTTGAATAAGCAACGAGGTTCCCTTCGAGGTCTTCAAAGTAAAATGCTCCTCCAAAAATCCGCCAAAATTTCGTGCGTACTAGATATCGGTCCATCTCAAACAACTGTGACATAAAATGACCATGTTCGGCTCAGTATATACCATTTGTTCCGTTAAATGAAGTATTTTGTTTGAGGGGTGCCTTTAAAATAGGGTCGGGGGGTATAATCGGTAAAGAGGAAGAGAAATGCAAAATACCACATTGAGACCTGTCGCCGAAGAGGAAATACCAGTGCTCATAGAATTTGAAGAAGGGCATGAGAAAAACGGCATTCGGGTACTCTCCGATGGACGTAAAGCCACATGTTTTGTTGCGAATCCAGGATGGAGAAGTCAAAAAATCGTCATCCTTTACGATGATGAAGAGGACCCTATGATGGCTTTTTCAACCAAGCATTACCTGTTCGATGAGCCAGGGAAAATGTCATGGGGCCATCAAGGTGCTGTTATGGAAATGTATCACCTTGAGTGATCATTCGTTCGCCATTTCACCCTCATAGGTCTGCGTGAGATAGGTTACCAGACCGAGTAAGATTGCGGATGCAATCAGTATGGCGAGTAAGACTTCGACCGCTGCGCCTTGAATAATGATTACTGCGGCAAGAATCCAACTGAGTACAAGGTCAAGGGCGCCAACAACTCTCCATGTTTTACGAAGTGTGAGGACTCCGGTCACCCAAGATACGGTTGATGCAAGGAGTATGAAGAAGACTGCAAACAAGAGGGTTCCATGGCCGAAACTTGAACCGATGAGCAGAAGATGCATCGCCCATAGGCCTGCAGGTAGCCAAAGTCCTTGTCGGGCTTGGACTGTCCAAGCTACAAAAGCGGCAGAAATAAGGCCAAGAGACGTAGCGATTATCCCCATTGTTGGGAGTGGTAATGTCAAAGCATCGGCCAGCCAAATCGCTGCTGATTGGTAGACGAACGGAATCAGGAGCCACGCCATCAGAACAACGGCAGGTTGGGTCCACCAGACACCTCTACGCGCTGATAAAGCAAGTACAATAATCCCTGCTGGTCCGAACGAAAGCATAGCAACCATCACCATCCAAACCGTTCGCCCTCCTGCGCCTCGATGGTCAGGGAGTTCGTGTTGGATTCGCTTACCTTCGACCCAATCGAAGATGAGAACGGCGATAATTGCAAGCGTTTCAATACCAATCAACGGTAATGTCCAGACGAGGAATGAACCTTCAAAGGGATTGGTCGCAAACGGAATAGGTACTTCACCACCAACAAGGATGGAGAGGACGCGGTCAAGGGCTGCGAGATAAATCACGCCTTCTACGGCATTTGGTATACGCATTCCAAGGTCGTTACGACCCAGAAGTCCGAGCCCAGCAAGCATGGTGAGTCCACCGATGAAAATGAGTAAATGCGAAGCATCACCCAATTCGACAACCGAATTTGATGCGCGTCCTGCTACGTGAACCAAGACCAAACCGATCATACCAACGGCTATAGGGGCCTCGATGCCGAGAATATCCGGTAACCTGAGTCCAATTTGATTTGCCCTGATACGTGAAAGCCCGACAAAAAGCATCGATATCAAAACGCTAAATGAAAGCGCCAAAAATGTAGCACCTGTGGTAAATGAAAAGAATGTCGTGGCAAGAATTGTTGTTCCAAGGAACAATAAAACAATTGTCGGTTGGTGGTGTATATCACCAATGTGTAAATCATGTTGTCCGATTGAACCCGCGCGCTTTTGCCGTTTCCTTTGCTTTTCTACGAGCGTCAATAATTCAGTATCGATAAGGCGGAGTGTTGAACGAGAGGTGGTTGTCGTTTCATCGCCTTCCTTGGTTTCCATCATATGGCTGGTATCGGCTGTTTCCATCCCACTCGATTCAATGAATGCTTGAATCCTCTCTTGTTTCTCACTGAGGCGTTGTAAACGGTTTTCCTTTTTGGTAAGTGCACGGATTCCTGCGCGGAATTCGCCCTGTACTGCAAGGTAAGCGCCTGAGCCAACAAACGCAATCACAGCGGCCAAAACAACCAATTCAACATCGATTGATTGACCTGCCAAAGCCATAGCAACAATGAGCCCAACAGCACTTACCGCTGGAGGTAGCAATTTCTCAAGGGTTGCTGCGCGCAAGAGATACAGTACCAAAGCAGCCAAACCGATGACCATCAAGAACAATAAATTGGTTTCTTTGTCAAGCATATGTTCTGTACCCGTCAATGGAATTGTGGTGAGAGGGTTGAGTGCGATCATCACAAAGAAAGCGGTCATGAAGCCCATCATCATGGTCAAGAGTTGTCCGGGGAGCGCTTCGAGTCGCTCCAATTCGCTTTCTGTAGCACCTGCGGAACGTCTACGGTCCGACGCTTTCAACAAAATTCCAGATGAAACAACCAAAGAAAGTGCCCATAATGAAGATTGGCCGTATGTCCACGAAAGTAGGAGGGCGAAGATACCCCAGAAAGTCATCAAAGTCTGAGGTTTTCCAAGATGTCGTTCAAAGTAAACCATGAGCGAATGGCCGATGAGCAGACCTCCAAGAATGATTACCAATCCGAACATTGGCAATGCGCCTGGCCGAACGATTGCCCAAGTGACGACGACCGAGAAAAGGAAACTCAAGTTCCAAAGTTTTGCTAAGCCTGAATCGCGGAACCTTGCGCCGACTTCAGAAAACCCAACCAAACGTGCAGCAAGGTTCAATCCTACTTCACCGTGACGGATGTTGACCCATATTTGTTGCACGACAAGCAGACTCATCCACAAAAATAAATCGAATTCGTTCACCGAAATGGGGATGAAGTCTGCAGATATCAGTCGGGCATCTGCATCGGTAGCAAACAATAGAAGCCAAACCCAAGGGCCCAAAACAGCCGTTCCTGCTATGGAAGGTGAAGAACGGTAAACCGCCAACCCAGAAAGACCAATCCAGACTATTCCTTGAGTAATCAAAAGAAGACGTGCACCGTTCTTTGCATCTCCTGCTGGAATGAGGAGGGTGAGTAGAATGACGATTGAGAGTCCTCCCAGCCAAATCACATGGTCGGAGACTGCGGTTTGGTTTCGTAAAAGTGCAACAACGGTGAACAGCGCTGTGAGTACAGCATACAGACTGTAGCCATCAAGATTCAATGGCAATGTAATAGCAAGCACACCTGAGGTATACAACGAAAGACCGATCAAAAGAAACGGTGCTGGGAAGATGAGGTAGGGAGCTAATTTCTTCACATCTACGCCACGGACAACCAGATATGAGCCGCTAAAAGCAGAAATGAGAAGCATTAATTGTGCAAGTGCATAACCGGTTTCCAAACGGTGTGCTGTAATTGCCAGCAATGCACCAATCATTCCAAGGCTAACCGATACCGACCAAAGTGCAGGTTTTCCAAGCCCCATTGCTTCAAAGGCTTTGGAAAACCAATTCTCAGCCCGAACAAATCTCGCTGCAATAATTGCATTGGTCACCGTCACACAGGTCATCAACAAAAACAACAGCAATTCGTCTTCGAATGGAACGATGTCAAGACCGAATAAGGACCAGTTCCTTGAGAGGGCATGGACCCCGACCCAAAGATAGGATGAAGCAATACCAAGACTCGCAAGGTTTCCTGAATTTCGATAAAGAGCGAGACCGTGCATTAACAGGGTCCCCAAACCGATCATTGTTGCGATTCCGATTTCCCCATACAATGCACCTGCTGCGCTACCAACCAACAGAAGAATCAGGGTTGCTTGGGCTGCAATCGCATCTTCATTATGGCGTTGTGCGAGGTATATATTCAATGAAACAATACCGATGAGGCTTGCACCAAATGTTTCGCTGGCCCCATAAGGAGATACATCGAACCACCCCCAATGCCATGCATCAATAGCAAGGCCGTAGAACAATTTCATCGAAATAATAACCCAAGTCACACCCAAAATGCGCATGTTGGGGTTTGAAATCCACCGTTCACCGAGATAGAGGCCGAAGACACCCATGGCCAAAAGGCCCAATCCACTGGGAATTTCAGGGAGTACTGTTCCGACAATGGCTCCAATAGCCGACCATGTCAAAACCATGGCTATTAAGAGCCCAAAACTCAATCGTTTCTCGCCGTGAACTGCAATATCTGTGACGCTGTCCATTTCCGGCTCTAAGAGAACTGTACCATCTGATTGAACGGCGCCAGGGGCATGATGCTCGTCATTTCCTGAAGAAAACAATGATGTGACTTTTCCAACGGCGATATCCTCTGATTCCGGCGAGGACGGAGGAGGTATCTCGGGGGGTGTTTCTTGATTTTGTTCGACCATGAATGAATGAATGTCGACTCCTTGGGCGCGTTGGAATTCGCGTTTGCGAACGACATCGTCTCTCGGTTGAAGCGGGGCTTCTCCAGATTCTCCGTCATCCGACTCCCCAGTCATGAAACCTTACCCGTTCCAATTCACCTTCAATGCTTTCGATGGTTGATGGATTCGGCCGCGCTTTTCCGAGTCGCTCACTGTTTTTCGAATTGAAGCCAATCAAGCCGCAATGTGTTGATTTTAAAGAATAAAACCCGTCTTTCAAGAAGTGCTACCGCCAAAAGGGACAAAGAGGGTCCGCGAAAGGAGGTGGTATGGCGGCCACCCATGGGACTCCAACCGGAGACCTCAGCGCGCATGGAATTACTCCCTCAGGAGAGGTGTATTGGAATCAAGAGGCTACCACCCTCATCGAGTTAGCTGTGGCCCGTAAAGAAGGGGTCTACAGTTCTAATCGAGCACTGGTCACCGAGACTGGGGAACGTACTGGGCGTTCGCCGAACGACAAATTCATCGTCGATGAAGAAACGACTTCTGAAGACATCAATTGGGGTAACATAAATGTTTCAACTGATTTGGCTACGTTTAACAAAATGAGAGCAAAGATTGCTGATTATCTTTCAGCCCAAGATACGTTATTTGTTCAAGACCTCTACTGTGGAGCAGATTTTAGCGAGGCATTACCGATTCGAGTCATCAATCAAACCGCATGGCATAATGCCTTTGCACGTAATATGTTCATTCGACCGGATGCTGAACGACTCGCCACTCATTCTCCCAAATTTACCGTGCTTCACGCACCCCACTTTGAAGCTGAAGCAGACGAAGATGGTTTGAATTCTCAATGTTTTGTCATCGTCAATTATGCTGCAAAGGAAGTTATCATTGGAGGCACTCGCTACGCTGGAGAAGTCAAAAAGTCGATTTTCTCAGTGATGAATCTTCTTCTACCAAAGAAGGGCATTCTCCCAATGCACTGTTCAGCCAACACAACTGGGGAAAACACAGCCATCTTCTTTGGACTTTCTGGAACTGGAAAGACAACCCTTTCCGCAGACCCGAAGCGCGCACTCATCGGTGATGATGAACACGGCTGGGGCGCAAATGGCGTCTTCAATTTCGAAGGGGGATGTTATGCAAAACTCATCGACCTGTCTGAAGAAGATGAGCCTGAAATTTTTGCCACGACTCAAAAGTTCGGAACCGTCCTTGAAAACATCGTGATGGATGAAAATGGAGTCCCGGACTTTGCCGATGTCAGCAAAACGCAAAACACTCGTGGCTCATACCCGATTGAATTCATCGAAAACCGTACCATGGATTCCAAAGGCGGACATCCGCAAAATGTCATCTTCTTGACATGCGATGCTTTTGGCGTCTTACCACCAATTTCTCGCTTAACCCCTGAACAAGCCGCCTACCACTTTATCTCGGGTTACACAGCAAAAGTAGCTGGAACTGAAATCGGTGTCAAAGAACCACAAGCCACATTCTCTGCATGCTTCGGTGAACCGTTCATGCCAATGCATCCTGGTGTTTACGCTGACCTTCTCTCAAAGAAAATGGAGGAACATGGTGCAAATGCTTGGCTCATCAACACCGGCTGGTCCGGTGGTGCATACGGTGTAGGCAAGAGAATGAAGATCCGATACACCCGTGCCATGCTGAATGCAGCCATGAATGGAGATTTGGACAACGTCGAATACATCATTGACCCTCGCTTCGGATTTGAAGTTCCTGTCGAATGCCCGAATGTCCCTGAAGAAGTTCTCCAACCTCGCAAAACTTGGGCTGATACTGCAAGTTTCGATACGACTGCTGACAAACTCGCAGCAATGTTCAATGAAAACTTTGCACGTTACGAAGCAGGCGTTTCTGCTGAAGTAAATGCAGCAGCACCTCAACCTCTCGATTGAGTGGGTTTAGGCGTTGCAAGGGTTACCGTTCCAACACCGTATGTTTGAAGGGGTTCTTTTGAATTAAAAACAATACTTGAGGGTTTGATGGTAGATTAAAGAAATTATTCATCGCGCAAGAGAGGTGATGGCAACTTCAATCGCCCGTTTGAATCCCAAGGTAATTCTTGCCCATCAATTGGCTCAAATTCATCAAACCATGCTACATGTTCATCAAACTTGGCGAAGAATGGACGCCCTACCAACTCGGGTTCACGGCATTGAAGAAATCTCAAAACGAAAACTTTGACCCCATTAATCACTGAGGTCCCATCAACGGAAACTTTGCCAGGGGTACAGGACATCGATGGTCCGCGAACAGTTCTCGCGAGGCCTGTGACATTGGACATCGCCTCTTGAAAAATATCAACTGCATCCGAAAGTGATACTTTGAAATAATCTTGCGCACCTGTATCTCTTGCGATGAACATATAATATGGGACGATGCCTAAGTTGACCTCTAATATCCACTTCTGTATCCAAAGGTCTGCCGAATCATTGAATCCAGCGATGAGGGGGGCCTGAGACCGGATCACTGCGCCGGTGTTTTGTATCCGTTTTACAGCCTTTTTGAATATGGGTGATTCTAATTCTCTAGGATGCCCGATATGGGCCATAAATGCTACGTGCCTTCCGGCAGATATCAGTCGGCTAAACAAGGCGAGTAATTTATCCGAATCTTCATTTTCGGTGAATCGTTTCGGCCAGAAGGTCAAGGCCCTGCTTCCAAACCTGATGGTATTGATGTGAGGTAGAAATTCCGAATCACAGAACGGCTCCAAGTATTTCTGAAGCATCTTCGTTTTCATCACCATCGGGTCGCCACCCGTGACAAGTATATCTGTTATCTCTTCATGTTCTCGTAGATACGAGAAGAAGTATTCCGCCTCATTCTGTGCAAATCTCAAATCTGAATCACCGATGAATTGCGCCCAGCGGAAACAGTATGTGCAATAGGCATGACAAGTCTGACCGGCGGACGGAAACAACAGAACTGTTTCCGGATACTTGTGCTGAACGCCATTGAGGTTGTCCTCCTCATCTGGTGTGTTCAAGGTCATCTGACCCGCAGGATGGGGATTCAAGTCGGCCTGAATTGTTTTGACTACTGTTGAAATTATTGACTCATCACCACTGAGGCACGCCTTTTTCAAGGCTTCACGATGTCTCTCTTCTAGCATCTTCAAGGTTGGGATAAGCAAGTGAAAGAAGGGGTCCTCTTCGAGATTCTCCCATCTGATCAGATTGTCAATCACATGGGATGAAAGACGGAAAGGGAACACTCGCGACGCCATTTGCACATCGGCCAGTACTTCTGAGAAGATAGGGTGTTTATCTGCCAATTCAGCAAGTTGGTTTCTTGTCCATGGCCGATATTTCTGAAAGGATTCGGATATGGATACATTTTCAGTATCCTTCACAGTTGATGCCCTCCCTTCATCCCGTCACCAACAATTTACATTTCGGGAGACTACTATATGAGGCACATGGTTGGATTACAATGCATAAACAAATTATTTCGCTTGAGGTTTGAGCGGCTCATGCTCAAACTCATTTAGCTCCAATTGAGATTTCAAGGGTCTGTTGAGTTTCAGAGTTGGATGAATTAACTGATCGTATTTGGATAGGTTGGAAGAGTTTATCCGAAAACCCATCCAACTGAATCTGGTGATTTGATGGGCTTTGTGTGGGTCGGTTTTCTCGCTATTCATCGCATACCCTTCATATCGGAATACCTTGTGATTTGAATCGAACTGAATGAAATTCATTTGAAATAGAAATAAATTATTTGTTTGAGGTTATATTTGGATAAAATTGATTAAATCAGACCCAAACCGATGACTATGCAACCAGGCGTAGATCCAAACTCTCAGCCAAATGTCCAATCGCCCCCTCCTCAACAAATTATTCATGGCGAAATACAAAATCCTCAATTTGCAAGTCATCAACAACCGATAGTTTATATTAAATTAAAATATAAACCTGAAAGGAATTATCGCCATATATCTTACCTCATTTTGGGTATTGGAATTCTATTATACATCGGATTCTTTATATTTTCAATGTTGGGTGATTCTCCCCTAATATCGATGGTGGGGCAGTCTTTATGTTGTTTTTCTTTTGGTATAGGATTTATACTTGATGCCACGTTCTACAAAGGCAAATCAAACTGGGAAGTATCAACAGGTCAGTCAAACGGAGGTTCAATTACTGGAATGATTTTCGATATCATTTTTGCGCTAATTGCGATTGTTATTGCAATATTTGCGGTTATTACAATTGTTTTAGTAAATCCAGCGTATCTCTAGATATAAGGCGCAAGGGTTATCCGAAATCCTCTGTCTTTTCTTAGTCAATACGATGGGCTTTGCTTAGGTTCTTCTCACCGTTGGCGATTCATTCAATACCCCCGGCATTACTGTGAGTAACATGGGAAAGTGGTTTTATTGGTGGGCTGCCTGGTTGTTTACTTCTCTTACATGTATTTGGGCATCAAAAGATATACTGGCTGATTACTTTGAAAAAGGGAGTTTACTTTATGCTCTTTCAATAGTGGCCGGCACATTCGGTTTAGGCGTTTCAATTCTCTTCATTCACGATAGATTTCAAA
>Ga0308019_10000860_pt1 | contig 18900 bp, 12 predicted proteins | sample Neamet284_FD_203135 | JGI IMG/M metagenome (GOLD analysis project Ga0308019, IMG submission 203135) | Marine microbial communities from water near the shore, Antarctic Ocean - #284 | ecosystem: Environmental > Aquatic > Marine > Unclassified | place: Southern Ocean | collected 2014-10-01 | reverse complement strand
GCTGGTTGTATGGATGCAACTGCATTAAACTACAACGATATAGCTACAGTTTCTGATGACTCTTGTGAATACCCATTCGTTTGTGATGGTGTAACTGCTCAAGTTGTTGCTACAACAGGTTCATTCGGTTATGAAATGGGATGGTCTATTTCTAATGCTGAAGGTGTTGTTGCTTCTGCAGCTGCTGGAGATTATAACGACGACTACACAGCATATTTAGCTGATGTATGTTTAGTTGATGGTGCTGACTATAGCTTTACTATGACCGATGATTACGGTGATGGTTGGTCTGGTGGTAGCTTTACACTTACTGCAGATTGTGGTGTGTTAGCTGAAGGTACTCTTGCTGATGGTGATTCTGATGTAATTGACTTTACTGCTTGTGGTACTGTTGCTTGTGCAATCCCTGCTTCTTGGGATGTTACAGTAACTGGATCTAATCATACTATTATGATTCCTGCTGATGCTGCTATTACTGTAGATGATGTACAAGTTGCTAATGGTTCTGTTGTTGGTGTATTCTTTACAAATTCTAATGGTGATTTACAGTGTGCTGGTTCTGCTGTTGTTTCAGGAGAAATGATTCAAGTAGCTGCAATGGGTGATGATACTACAACTGAAGAAGTTGATGGTTTAGTTGCTGGTGAAGCTTTAACTTGGATGATTTGGGACGGTGTAAACTGTACTGAAGTTGCTGCAACTGCTATTTATAGTGGTGGTGCTGAAGAATATACTACAAACGGACTTACGTTTGTTGAATCTATCTCTTCTGTTCCTGCAGGTCCTACTTGTCAAACTATCGACATCCCTGCTGGTTGGTCTATGTTCTCTACGTACATGATCGCTGCTGATATGGACTTAGCTGCTGTTTTAGCTCCTGTAGTTGAAAACGTTATTATTGCTAAAGACAACGATGGTAATGCTTACCTAGTTGAATGGGCATATAATGGTGTTGGTGCAATGGTTGTTGGTCAAGGTTACCAAATCAAAACTGATGCAGCTGTTTCTGTAGAGATTTGTGGAGACTACGCGTTCCCAGAAGATAACTCTATCGACTTAACTGCTGGTTGGAACATGATTGGTTACTTACGTACTGAACCTTCTGATGCTGCTGCAGTATTAGCTGATATCAATGCAACTGGTAACTTAACTATCGCTAAAGACTACGCAGGTAATGCTTATTTACCTGAATGGGCTTACAACGGTATTGGAGATATGGTTCCTGGTCAAGGTTACCAATTGAAAACTATCGATGCTGATGTTCTTACTTTCTTATCTAACGATGAGTCTTACAGAACATCTTCTTTAGAAGTTTCTACTAAAGCTGTTGCTCACTTTGCAAAAGTTGCTGCTACTGATAACAACATGACTGTTGTTATTGAAGACGCTGCTTGGGATGTACTTCCTACAGAAGGTGCAGAAATCGCTGCTTTTGATAAAGTTGGAAACCTAATTGGTTCTGCAGTTTATGCTTCTCCACTTACAGTACTATCTGTTTGGGGTGATGATGCAACTACAGTTACTAAAGACGGTTTAGCTATTGCAGAAAACGTAACGTTTAAAGTTTGGTCTAACAACCAAACAGCTTCTTTCGAAGTAAGTAACTGGACTGAAGGTTCAGCTTCTTACGACGTAAATGCTATAAACGTAGCTTCTGCAATCGTAACTAACGTACTTGCTGATGTTATCGCTGTAGAGCGTGTATTAGTAAAAGTTATTAATGTATTAGGTCAAGAAGTAATCTCGAATGAGGAATCATTTAAAGGTGAAATTCTTTTCAATGTATATGATAACGGTACTGTTGAGAAAATAGTTAAGTAATTCATACTTAACCAACTATTTAAAGGGCTCCATTTTGGAGCCCTTTTTTTTGTGATTTACTTTTTATTTTCACGTAGATTACTATCTTTGCCACCGCAAACACTCCTCCTTAGCTCAGTTGGTTAGAGCATCTGACTGTTAATCAGAGGGTCCTAGGTTCGAGTCCTAGAGGGGGAGCCAGTTTTAAAGCCTTGACGTAAGTCAAGGCTTTTTTTTGCTCGGAATTTGCACGGTCTATGTTGGGTTTTAATATTCTAATCGTACTGATTTCGACTTGCATTCTTACTTTCTATAGCAAGCCTTTTACCGCACTTAAAGATCTTTACTGTAAAGACGTTCTAATTATTGTTTAAGTCTCTAGTTGAATGCATAAACACTCCTTGTTTCGTTTTTGCAGCTCTCTTCATAAGTCAAAGTTCAAAATCATTCAGCATTTGATTAGTTACCTAAATATGATTTTAAGCTATTGGAGACTTACAACTTGATTTGGCTTATCAGATCTAACTTAACGATGGCTTACCTGATGTTGTTGATTATGGAGCTTGAAGTGTTTTAGATTTCTATTATTATATTTAGTTCCTTAGTACAATATACTTAAATATGGATTTAGTTTATTCTTAGTCCTTATCTGTAAATATTTGTTTGTAGGTTAGCGTACTGTTTTCACCTTTTTAATAAAGTGAGCTCCCAATAAATATTACTTAATAAAACAAGAACATGCATAAACTCTCCATTCTCTTAATTGGTTTATTATTCGCCAACTACTCATTTGCTCAAACTGAGACTTTAAGCCAGGAAGAACAATATTATCAATTTTTAGTTGATAGTATAGAAAATAGCTTCCATTACGAATATGGTGAAGTATCCATTATAGAAAACGTTGCAACCATTACTGTACCGTCAGGATTTAAGTATTTAAATGCTGAACAGAGTTATTATGTAATGACTGATCTTTGGGAAAACCCTCCAAGTGAAACTTTAGGGCTCTTGTTCCCTATTGATAACAGCCCTTTAAGTGACTATTTTACTTATGCTGTAGAAATCTCCTACTCAGAAGATGGTTACATTAAAGATGAAGATGCTGCAGACCTTGATTACAACGATTTATTAGAAGAGATGCAGGACGATGCCTCCGACGCAAATGCTGAAAGAATCGACTTAGGTTATGAGTCAATTGAACTTGTAGGTTGGGCTTCAGATCCATTCTACGATGCTACCAATAAAAAACTACATTGGGCTAAAGAGCTTAAATTTGGAGAGTCTGAAAGTCATACACTCAATTATAACATACGAATACTAGGGCGAAAAGGTTATTTAAATCTTAATGCTATTGGAATGATGAATATTCTCCCATTGGTTAACGAGGATATCAATAAGATTATTGGTTGTGTAGAGTTCGATGAAGGAAATACTTATTTCGACTTCAATCCAGACATGGATGACATCGCATCTTATGGTATTGGGGGGTTAATAGCTGGTAAAATTCTTGCAAAAGTTGGTTTTTTTGCTGTACTCTTAAAATTCTGGAAATTAATTGCGATTGCTGCTGTAGGTTTATTCAGTGCATTTAGAAAAAAAATATTTGGTTCCAAAGAAGAGCCTATAGATTAGTAAGTTTAAGTAATACTTACTAAATTCTCAAGATTAATAACCCAAGTACACAACCATGAAATCAAATCTAATAATACGAACATCAATATTAGTTCTTCTTTTTTCTGTTTCACTCCAAGCTCAACAAACTATTGAATACGATAGTGGAGATGTTTACGTAGGGAAATTAAAGGATGGATCATTTCATGGTAAAGGTGTTTATACTTTTGAAAGCGGTTCTGTGTATACAGGAAAGTTCAAAAATAATGACTTCAATGGAAAGGGAACTTTAACTTATGATAACGGCTCTTCAATTATAGGGAAATTTACAGATGGATATTTAACTGGAAAAGGAGTAGCTTATTATACTAGTGGAACTGTCTGCACAGGGCTCTTTAAGAATAATATACCCGAAGGGGAGGTTGTGTTGGCTTATTCAGATGGTTCTAAGTACAGTGGAGGGATTTTAGACAATAAATTTGAAGGCCACGGCCTTTACACTTTTACTGATGGTAGTTATTATTTAGGTGATTTTGTAAATGATTTTTATTGTGGAAAAGGTGAATTAAGGTATAATAACGGCAATAAATATATTGGAGATTTCAGAAACGATATGCTACATGGTTGGGGTATTTATGAGTATAGTAATGGTGATGTTTACGAGGGAGAGTTTGAAGAGAATGAGTTTAATGGTTTTGGTACAGTAACCTATAAGACAGGAAATAAATTTGTAGGTTCATTTGTCGATGGATTATTTGAAGGGGCAGGAGTTTATTATTTTGTGAATGGCACCAAAGTAGTTGCTAATTATACGGCTGATATCAAAGACTTAAAAAGTATTATTTATTATAACTCTGGGGATATATATATTGGCGATGTAGTAAATGTAGAACCTCATGGTATTGGTACAATGAATTATAGTTTTGGAACTGTATATGAAGGAGGATTTGAAGACGGCATTTTGTCTGGCTCTGCAACTGTAACGTGGTTAGATGGCGATGTATATACAGGTTTGTTTTCTGAAGGGTTTAAAAATGGTTCCGGTACTTGGTATTACAATTCTGGAGAGATTAAAGAAGTGGAATTTAATATGGGAGTTGAAGTAGTAGTTTCAAATGGCGAAAAACCGGAACAATGCGCTATATCTTCTTCCCTTGATGAGGTAACTAATTACATCTCAAATAATAATATTACAGAAGCTGATTTAATTATTTCAAAGCTAATTAATTCAAATGAAATTAAATCTCTCCAACAAATAAGAACTTATTTGTATAGTGTACCATATTCTGTTAAAAGAGACCTTGGATTGACTTATTCAGCCATCAATAGTCTTGACTTGATTAATTGGTTTGAATATAAGAATCCAAACCAAACCTTAGAGAAGTTAGATGTAGTCGTTCCATTAGATACTATTGATGATTTAATAAGTGATGGTTTGTGCGATGAAGAAATTGATGAGTACAGTTTTGCCATAGTAGAAGATAAACCAATTTTCCCAGGATGTGATGATGTTTCTGAAGAAGAGCGTTATATGTGTTTTCAGCAAGGTGTAATGAACCACATTCGTGAAAACTTTAAGTATCCTCTTATCCCAAAACTAATGGGAGTTTCTGAAAAGATATTTGTTAAATTTGTAATAGATATATCTGGAAATATAATTAATGCTTTGGTTGTTAGGGGTGAAGATCCTTATTTAAAGGCTGAAGCACTTTACTTGATAAATTCAATCCCTAAACTACAACCTGCACAGCAAAAGGGTAAACCTGTTCCTTGTAGCTTTACAGTTCCAATAAATTTCAAACTAAACTAATCATTCTTTACTTTTTGTGTAAATCCACAATCAGTGGTTCTGCTTGCCTTATTTCGGCAAACATTTGTTTATCTGCTGGCATAGGAATGCTCATTTTATCTCGTTCAAATTTCAATTAATTTTTGATTTTGTCCTTGGTATATTTGAAGTTTGTACCCTTACGAAAACTAAAATAGTTCTCTCTTATATACATCAGCCACAAATGTAGATTTGTGTATTCCTACTATGAAATATTAATTGCTGAATAATATGACTGAGTCAACCAATCTTTTTTGACTTAATTATTTACGCATAAAAAAACTCCACCGAAGTGGAGCTTTTAATCTAAATCCCTAAAACTTGAAATGAAATACTTTAAAAAGTAACACCTTTCAAACTTAGTAGTGTGTAAAACAAAGATGATGCCAAAGCCTATAGTACTATAGTTTGCTAGTGTTTCTTGTTCTTACATAAAGTGATTACGCCGTTTGATTCATAAAAATTAAAGGCTTTAACTCCTAATGGAGCCTGTTATCTATATAGCTTGTGTAAGGTGTTTTGATTTTTACAATAATTGTTTATACCAAAAAAAAAGCCATCTCTAAGGAGATAGCTTTTTTGAAATAGATAAATAACTAGTCGGTTATAACAACCTTCTTAGTCATTGTAGTTCCATTTTGTTCTAGTTGAATAAAATAAACCCCAGCTTTAAGATTAGGGTAAAGACTATTCAGTTGAACACTGTTTTTAGTAGCATCTAGATTCAATACTTCGGTAGCTAAAGTAGCTCCGTATACATTACTTAATGCAATTTTTACAGTAGCTTTTTTGTAAAGCTCAAATTCTATTGTTACATCTCCTTGAGATGGATTTGGGTAAATAGCTAAATCTCCAAAGATTGTTTCTGATAATGAAACTTCATTTGAATTACTCACAATAAAGTTATCCATATACAACCAGTTTCCATTTTCACCAATCAATTCAAATTTAATTTGAACGTTCTTTTCTCCTGCAAGAGTACTTAAACTCACTTGGAATCTTTCCCATTCATCTTCTGTAGGTACAAATGGTAAGAAGATAGTAGAACCGTCATTAGTGATTAAAGACTCTGTGTCGTAGTTTTTCTTAGAGACCCAAGTTCTACCACAGTCATCACTTATATACACTCTTAAGTTATCGTTAGTACCCATATTCTTTTGAGCATATGCGATGTCATAATAAGCATTAATAGGTGCAGTAGCATTACTTAAATCAATCGTTGGAGTAATAAGAGTATGTCTATCACCTTCACTAGTAAATGAGGCACTTCTAATTCTAAGAGCTGCATTATTAACACCTCCATCAATTCCAGTAATTGTTGGGCTTGCTGCTTCAGTGGTTCTGTTCCATGTAGGATCTATTTGTGAACTTACCAACCAGTTCCAGCTTTCTGTAGGGAAAGTAGGGAATTCAGTAGATTCAAAATTCTGTATATAAGGGAAAGACATATTTGCCTCATCATCAGTAACGGTGATATAAGCTTCTTTTAATAAAGATCTTTCACCTGCAGAATTAGTAGAGCTTAAAGTAATAGGAAAGAATCCTGCTTCTAAGAAAATAATATCTTCTGGATTTTCTTCTGTAGAAGTTGCTGGAGTTCCTCCTTCAAAGGTCCATTCGTAAGTCACTACACTGTCTAAAGAATAATCTACATTGTAAGTTTCGTTAAAGAACGAATAAGCATCTCCAGGGCATCCATAAATATAGTCTGCAGTAAATTCTGGTGTAGGTATACATACTGATGAAATATAGTCATCATTTGTCCCCGTAGCAATTAAGTTAGTTTCCGAAACCAATACTGATCTAAATTCATCTATTGCAGAACGCATTCTGTCTCCTTGTAATAAAGAGAACATGTTCATGCAGTTATCGTCGCTATAATCCATGTAATTCATAAACATTTCTCCATTTAGTTGAGAAATGATCTGAGTCGTTGCGTCTGGTGTACATCCAGAGTTAATAGTGTCTCCACCAATTACGCTAATACGGTATGGGTAGTCATTTAAACAAATCCCAAAGTTTGGTTCTTCTGCAGCTGGTGTATCATTTACATGATCTGTACCACATGTAGCATCTCCCCAAATATGACGTAAGTTTAACCAGTGACCAGCTTCGTGCGTTAATGTTCTACCTACTTGAGAAGAGGCAGTACCAATAGATCCACAATAATCATCTCTTAATATAACTCCATCAGTTGCAGCATTACTCCACAATTCGTCAGGAAATTGTGCATATCCTAAAATTGTACCGTAGCTAGTTTCTTTGTCTATTTCCTTTACTACCCAAACATTAAAGTATTTGTATGGATCCCATTGGATAAGTTCTTTAACGTTGTTGTTTGCAGTTGAAGTAAGTTGAGAAAATGTACGAGTTACCCCTTGTGTACAATTTCCTTCTGGATCTAACTGAGCTAATCTGAATTCGATTTTTGCATCTCCAGCATATGCTTTAAAAGCATCAGGAGTTAACTCGCTATCCTCATTTAAATAAGCAAAATCCTCATTTAAACTTCTCATTTGATCTTCAATCTGTGCAAATGAAATGTTTTCATTTCCTCCTTTATGGATGATATGGAAAACTACAGGGATCACATAATGATCAGAATTCTTCACTCCACTCGCTTCATTTTCTTGTTGAAGCTTGTTAAAAGCGTTAAACTTTCTTTCTATTTCCTTGGCTACTTCGGGTCGTTCAGAGTTTAATTCGTCACGATGTTCCATAGAACCACACCAGTTTTGAGCCGATGCTGTTGAGATAACCGTAAATAAGCTAAATGTAATTGCTATAAGCTTTTTCATTTGTTATGAGATAGTTACTTGTTGATTAATTGTATTGCTCACTATGTGGAGCAGTCCGCATATTAAGGATTTCAAATATACATATTCTTAATAAATTGACTGCTAAGTTCATTTAATTTTTATTCTTAGCATACCAAGCGCTATAAACCTCGTATTTTTTCTATTTTTACATACAATGAGAAAGAAGATAAAAAACAAAGAACAAACGGCTAAGTCACCTAATTTAAAGGAACTTAAAAGCACAATTATCGATTTGTGTAATGCAACAGTTAAGCCTGTAACGTTTAAAGATATCTGTAGCGAGCTACAGGTTAAAGATAAAATTGCCAAACACCAGACCTCGTTTATCATAAAAAACCTTGTTATTGAAGGTGCAATTAAAGAAATTGGGCATGGTAAGTATGGTGCAAATAGTACCCAAGAATTTTACGAAGGTAAAATAGAAAAAATTACTTCTGGTGCTGGTTATGTGATTTGCGATGGTATGGATCAAGATGTTTTTGTGTCTGCAAGAAATGCAGGGCAAACATTAGGTGGCGACATTGTTCGTATTGTACTTACTGGAAACCATACCGGAAAAAACCCTGAAGGTGTTGTAGTTTCAATCGTAAAACGTGGAAGAACTACTTTTGTAGGGAATATGAGAGTAGACGCTCGTCATAGTTTTATGACGCCTGACAATTCTAGAGTTGGAACTGATTTTTACGTTCCTAAAGATAAATTGAATGGTGCTAAAAATGGAGATAAAGTACTTGTTACCTTATTAGATTGGCCTAAAAATGCAAAGAGCCCTTTTGCTGAAGTTACCACTGTAATGGGTGCTGCAGGAGAGCATAATGCTGAAATTCACGCTATTTTAGCAGAATTTGGTTTGCCTTATGAATTTCCAGAGTCTGTAGAGGCTTTTGTAGAATCTATCCCAGAAACTATTTCGGAGGAGGAAATTAGCAAGCGTAGAGATATGCGTGAGGTTTTAACCTTTACAATTGATCCGCACGATGCAAAAGATTTTGATGATGCGCTTTCTATTCAAAAACTTGAAGATGGAAATTGGGAAATTGGTATTCATATAGCCGATGTTTCTCATTACGTACAAGAGGGAACTTTATTAAACGACGAAGCTTACGAAAGAGCTACTTCCGTATATCTGGTAGATCGTGTGGTTCCTATGTTACCCGAAAAATTATCTAACAAGGTCTGCTCACTTCGACCTAATGAAGAGAAACTTTGTTTTTCTGCCATTTTCACCATCAACGATAAAGCAGAAGTGCTAAACGAATGGTTCGGTAGAACGGTTATTTATTCTGATCACAGATTTACCTACGAAGACGCTCAAGAGGTAATTGAGAAGAAAGAAGGGAAGTTTGCAGATGAAATTTTACTAATGGATAAGCTCGCTAAAATTATGCGGGCTAAACGTATAGAGGAAGGAGCAATTACTTTCGATAGAGTAGAGGTGAAGTTTCAGTTAGACGAAAAGAAAAACCCAACGGGTGTTTACTTTAAGCAAGCCAAAGACGCTAATAAACTCATTGAAGAGTATATGCTGTTGGCCAATAGAAAAGTGGCTGCATTTATTGGAAAAGCAGCAGATGGAACGCCAAGTAAAAAACCTTTTGTTTATCGTATTCACGACGATCCGGATCCAGAGAAAATTAACAATTTCTCAACTTTTGTAAATCAGTTTGGTCATAAAATGAATTTGCAAACGCCAAAGGATATTGCGAACTCTATGAATAGAGTATTGGCAGATGTTTCTGGTAAGCGAGAAGAAAATATGGTGGAACTTTTAGCTATACGTACTATGAGTAAAGCTAAATACACCATAGAAAACATAGGACACTATGGATTAGGCTTCGATTATTACTCTCACTTTACTTCTCCTATTCGCCGTTGGCCAGATGTTATGGTGCATAGATTATTGCAGCGTTATTTAGATGGAGAAAAGGTTACCGAAAAAGAAGCTATAGAAGAGCAGTGTAAACATTCTTCAGCAATGGAGAAATTGTCTACCGATGCTGAGCGTTCGTCTATTAAATACATGCAAGTAAAATATTTAATGGGTAAAGTAGGTCAGGAGTTTATGGGTGCTGTTTCTGGAGTTACCGAGTTCGGGATGTTTATAGAACTTAAAGAAAGTCTTTGTGAGGGATTAGTTTCTATGCGCGATCTTAAAGACGATCATTACGAATTACACAAAGAGACTTTTAGTCTTGTAGGTAAAAGAACTAAAAAACGTTTCCAATTGGGAGATTCTATAAAAGTTCGGGTTCGCAATGTAGATTTAGTTAAAAAGCAAATCGATTTCCAGTTGGTTAAATAATTAGATACAACTATTTATAGCAAAAAAAAATCACTCGAAAGAGTGATTTTTTTTGTTTTAACTTTATGTTAAGCGTTTGTAAACTGTTCCAAAAAGCGAATGTCATTTTCGAAAAATAGTCTTAAATCTTTAATTTGATATTTAAGCATGGTGATTCTTTCTATCCCCATTCCAAAAGCAAAACCACTGTATTTTTTAGAGTCTATCCCACAGTTTTCCAATACGTTTGGATCTACCATACCACAACCTAAAATTTCTACCCAGCCTGTATATTTACATATATTACATCCTTTGCTTTTACAAATATTACAAGAAATATCTACTTCGGCACTAGGTTCGGTAAAAGGAAAGTAAGAGGGACGTAATCTGATTTCGGTTTCTTTCCCGAAAAATTCTTGCGCAAAGTGTAAAAGTGTTTGTTTTAAATCGGCAAAAGAAACATTCTCATCAATATAAAGTCCTTCAATTTGGTGGAATATACAATGCGCTCGAGCCGAAATTGCTTCATTACGGAATACTCTACCGGGAGAAAGTGTACGTATAGGAGCGGGGTTCTTTTCCATATACCTTACCTGTACAGATGATGTATGTGTTCTTAATAATACATCTGGATTGGTTTGTATAAAGAAAGTGTCTTGCATATCTCTTGCAGGATGTTCTTCGGGTAAATTTAAGGCACTAAAGTTATGCCAGTCGTCTTCAATTTCTGGTCCTTCGGAAATTGTAAAACCTAAACGAGCAAAAATCTCAACAATTTCATTTTTCACAATAGAAAGCGGATGCCTCGAGCCTAATCGCATCGATTCTGCGCTCATAGTAAGATCTAAACCAGAGCCTACATTTTCTTGCGATTGCTCTAAGTTTTCTTTGAGTTGATTAACTTTTTCTTGAGCTTTGTTTTTAAGCTCATTTACAAATTGACCAAATTCTTTTTTTTCGGTATTAGGAACCTCTTTAAAGGCTGCAAAAAAGTCATTCAAAACCCCTTTTTTTCCTAAATAATCGATTCTAAACTTTTCAACAAGCTCTAGTGACTTAGCCTCAAAATTTTCTACTAGAAGTATGTGTTCTTTAATCTTGTTTAGCATGTTTTGAGCTTTATCTCACCGATTTAAATTTGATGAGTGAAAATTTGTATATTTGGCTTTTATCAACGGACAATATTACTAAATATTAAGGACATATGAAACGTAAATTATTTGGCATTATGAGCTTGTTTGTAGCTCTTATAACTGTGTTATCTTTAAATTCTTGTGAAGAAGTAATTCATTTCTACACTGCAGAAGTTACCATTATAGATAACCAAGGAAACTTAATGAGTGGCTTTAAAGTTACCACCGATGTAGATGTTAACGATGTACATGTAGTTGACCGTGAAGCATATACTGATTCTACTGGTGTTGTGTCATTTGAGTTCAAAAATGAAGCGATAATGAAAGTCGTTGCAGAACAAGATAATTATCGTGGAGAAGGTCTAATAGTTTTAGAAGAGGATAAAAACGTAAAAGTCACAGTAGTCGTTTACGAATAGTACAATTTTTATAATTGTATTCCGCTTGCTTCAAAATATACTATCGCAGCTTCTTTCATTAAAATAGTCTGTTCGCCAGGTTTTAATGGAGGGAGTTTTTCATTTGTTGTATAGTGTGGCCATCCTTCTTTGTCTCTTCCTTCTAGTTCATAGAATCCATAGTTACTAAGGAGTCTGCAAATAGCAATGTGGAGTAGGTCTGTTTTTTCTTCTTTAGAAAATTCGCGGTAACCTTTTCCTAGTTCTTGTATTCCAATAAGAAATAAAATTGATTGGAGGTCTAGCGTTTCACCTTCTCCAAATTCTTTTGAGACAAAGGCAACTAGATTATCCCACTTTTCTTTTGATTCTTGATTTCTCATCTGTTTATTTTGGACAAAAATACAAAGTTCTTTGCAATCTCATTTCTACTTTATAAATTATCCTATGAATTATTTCGATTACATTTTAATATTCCCAATTTTATACGGTTTGTATAGAGGTTTTACGAAAGGTCTTATTTTAGAACTTGCGTCTTTAGTAGCTTTGGTGGCTGGAATTTATGGTGCTATGCATTTTTCTTCTATCACCTTTGGGTACTTAAATGAGGTGCTAGATATAGAAGCTTCTTATTTACAACTAGCGTCTTATGGGCTTACCTTTTTGCTTATTGTATTAACGATTACCTTAACAGGTAAGGTTTTAACAATGTTGGTGAAATTAGTTGCACTTGGATTTGTGAATCGTTTAATGGGTGCTCTCTTTGGAGGAATAAAAGCCTTATTAATTCTTTCGGTTTTGCTTCTGTTTTTCGATCGTATAAATAATCAATTTGGAATTGTGAAAGATGAAATTGTTAATGCGTCTGTTTTGTATAATCCTATTCTTACTCAGTCTCAAGCTATTTATCCATCGATATTAGAAGGGTTTGAAAAGAAAAAAGAAGAAGAGAAAGAGCAATAGAAGCTATTTAAACCAAAAAAACCCTTCGAGTTATCGAAGGGTTTTTTGTTATAATGAACCTGTATTAACTATTTATAGCTTTTACACCAGGTAATTCTTTTCCTTCTAGATACTCTAGCATAGCTCCACCACCTGTAGAAACATAACTTACCTTGTCTTGCATGTTAAATTTCTTAACAGCTGCAACAGAATCTCCACCACCAACTAAAGAAAAAGCTCCTCTCGTTGTAGCATCTGCAATTGCATTGGCAACAAATTTTGTACCCTCAGCAAATTTATCCATTTCGAATACTCCCATAGGCCCATTCCAAAGAATTGTTTTAGAACTTAAAATTGCTTCTCTGTAAATCGTTTTTGTTTTATCGCCTATGTCTAATCCCATCCATCCATCTTCAATTTTGTCGATGTCTGTAACCACAGTATTTGCATCCTTCGAAAATGCATCTGCGTTTATCGAATCCACAGGAATTAATAACTCAACTCCTTTTTCTTTTGCTTCAGCGATTAATGAAAGTGCTAATTCTAATTTATCATCTTCTACTAAGGAGTCTCCTACTTTACCGCCCATTGCTTTTACAAAAGTATAGGACATTCCACCACCAATAATTATTTTATCAACCTTGTCCATTAATTTGGTGATGATGGTAATTTTGGAAGATACTTTTGCGCCACCCATAATTGCTGTAATTGGTCTCTCACCTTCATTTACAATCTTTTCAAGGTTTGCAATTTCATTTGCCATTACATAGCCAAAGCACTTATTGTCGCCAACAAAATCTGCAATTATAGACGTAGATGCATGCGCTCTGTGTGCAGTACCGAAAGCATCGTTTACATATACATCAGCTAACTTAGCTAGTTTTTTAGCAAACTCAGTATCTCCGATTTGTTCTTCAGCATAATAGCGTAAATTTTCTAATAAGAGTACCTCTCCAGCTTTTAACTTACTTACAGTCGTTTCTACTTCAGAACCTATACAATCCTGAGTAAACTTTACCGTTAAGTTTAGCTTAGTCGATAAGTGTTTTACTAGGTGCTTAAGCGAGTATTTATCTTCTGGACCATTTTTAGGTCTTCCTAAATGCGACATTAAAATTACCGAACCTCCATCTTTAAGAATCTTTGTTATGGTAGGTATTGCAGCTGCAATTCTAGTATCGTCTCTGATTTCGAATTTATCGTTTAAGGGTACGTTAAAGTCTACTCTTATTAAGGCTTTTTTGCCTTCAAAATTTACTTGGTCTATTGTTTTCATTTAGCAAAAGTAAGTCTTCTAGTAGTTAAAAGCTGAATGTTATTGGTTAAAAATTTAATAGCCTTTATATTGTGAGCTAGTCTTTAAAAGTGGCTGTTATAGAAGTTTATATTTAAAGACTTTTAAGTAAAATTCACTTGTTTAGACTTCGAAAAAGTACTAGATAAACTGGGTTTAAGAAGTGAGGAAGAATAGATGGAAATTCATAGCAAAGTGTATCTTTGAAGTATGTTATTTAAAGAAGTCTTAGGGCAACAAAAAAGTAAACAATTGTTAATGCAAATGGTACGTGAAGAACGTGTGCCACATGCGCAGTTGTTTTTAGGTTCTCACGGTAGTGGGAATTTAGCCTTAGCCTTAGCTTTTGCGCAATTTGTAGGCTGTACAGACAAACAAGTTGCAGATTCTTGTGGTTATTGTTCATCTTGTGTGAAACACACAAAATATGTACATCCAGATTTGCACTTTGTATTCCCTGTGGCTACAACACCTTCAGTAAAAGCAAAGCCAATAAGTAAGAATTTTTTAAGCGAATGGAGATTAGTTTTAAAGGAGAATGCTTATTTTTCTCTTTTCGATTGGATTAAGTATATTGGTGTTGAAAATAAACAAGGGATAATTTCTGTAGAAGAAAGCACTCATATTGTAAAAGATTTGAGTTTGAAGCCCTATGAAAGTGACACAAAAGTGATGCTTATTTGGATGCCTGAAAAAATGAATATTCAAGCGGCAAATAAGTTGTTAAAGATTATTGAAGAGCCTCCACATAAAACTCTCTTTTTGCTTGTCGCAGAAAGTGAGGAAAATATGTTGGCAACTGTTTTGTCTCGAACGCAATTATTTAAGGTACCACGCTATTCTGATGCTGAGGTAACTAACTATTTGATAAATCGTGATGTTGAACAGGGCAATGCTCAAATGATTTCGGCTTTAGTAGAGGGTAATATCAATGAGGCCCTTAAATTAGCTGAATACTCTCAAGATGCCGAGGAGAATTCTTTGCGTTTTGTGCAGTGGATGCGCTTGTGTTTTAGCGCCTTACAAGTAAAAGACATCGACAAACTGGTGCTGTGGTCTGAGACCATGGCTAAAGCAGGAAGAGAAAACCAGAAAAGTTTTCTCTTGTATGCATCCAATGTAATGCGAGATGCATTATTGAAAAACTATGGTGTTGCCGCGATGATGAAAATGAACGTGAGCGGTCAGAACTTCACCATGGAGAAATTTGCTCCTTTTATACATGCAGAAAACTGTATGGAAATAACGGAGGAGCTCAACATGGCGCAATTGCATATTGAAAGAAATGCCAATCCTAAGATATTATTCTTAGACACTTCTTTTAAAATTGCTCGATTGCTCCATAAAAAACTAAAACAGACTGCGGTCTGATAAAAACATAAAAATGGCGTGTACGAACTGTTCAACAACCGCGGGCAATGCCCCAGGTTGTCAAAGTAAAGGATCTTGTAGTACTGGAAATTGTGGTAAAATGCCTGTATTTAACTGGCTTTCTAATATGAGTTTACCATCTGGACAGGAACCTTTCAATATAATAGAAGTCCGATTTAAAAATGGACGAAAAGAGTTTTTTCTAAACAAACATGATCTTAGTGTTCAAATGGGCGATACCGTTGCGGTAGAAGGAAGCCCTGGCCACGATATAGGAGTTGTTTCTTTAAAAGGAGAACTCGTGCGCTTACAAATGCGTAAAAAGAAAATTAAAGAAGATAGTGAGCAGGTAAAAGTGTTATACCGCCACGCATCCGAATCGGATATTGAAAAATGGGTATCCGCTAGGGAGCGCGAAACTCCGGCAATGTATAAGGCCAGAGAAATAGCTTCCAATCTTAAATTAGACATGAAGATTGGGGATGTTGAGTTTCAAGGAGACAATATAAAGGCTGTATTTTACTATACATCCGAAGGTCGTGTAGACTTTAGAGAGCTTATTAAATTGATGGCAGACGAATTTAAAGTTCGTATTGAAATGCGCCAAATAGGTACTCGTCAAGAAGCCCAACGTATGGGTGGTATAGGTTCTTGTGGTAGAGAACTTTGTTGTAGTACTTGGTTAAATGACTTTAGATCGGTAAGTACAAGTGCTGCACGATACCAACAGTTATCTCTAAACCCTCAGAAGTTAGCAGGGCAATGTGGTAAGTTAAAGTGTTGTTTAAACTATGAGTTAGATATGTATGTGGAAGCACTCAAAGACTTTCCCGATACGAACTTAAAGTTAAAGACAAAAAAGGGAGATGCTTTCCAACAAAAAATGGATATTTTCCGTCGTAAAGCTTGGTATTCTTACCGTTCTGATCCCTCTAAATTTGTCGAACTGAACTTAGATAAGGTTCAGGAAATTATAGAACTCAACAAACAAGATAAATTACCAGAGTCTCTGGAGATGTATATTCAGGCATACGTTGAAGTTGCTAAACCCGATTACGAAAATGTAGTAGGTCAGGATAGTATTACTCGTTTTGATAAACAAGCATCTTCTAAACGATCTAGCAATAAAAAGCGTCCAAATAAGACTGCCGGAAATAAAAAGCCTGTCCACGCAAATCAGAAAGCACAAGTAGGTGCTTCTAATCCAGGTCAGGCAAAAACGACTACTCAAGCTGAGGGCTCAAAGAAATCCCCGAATAAAAATCAAGGTGCTTCGAAACCAAAACGTAGACCTTCAAGACAAAGAAGTTTGTTAAAACCGAATGAAAATAAAGCAACTGCAAATAATAATGAGAACAAAAGCTCTGAGTAAATTCGCGTTTTTAGCCATTCTCGTACTCTTTGTTTCTTGCGACAGCAATAAGGTTTACGACGAATATTTGGCTATTGATGATGCAGGTTGGGAGTCTTCGAAGTCGATAGATTTTGAAGTAGAACTCAATCCTTTTGAAGGTGAAGTGTTCGATATCCTCATTGGGTTACGTAATAACAACGATTATTTATACTCTAATTTATTTTTGTTTGTGGAAGTACAAAATCCATTGGGAGAACGTACTATAGACACCCTTCAATACTTATTAGCCGAACCTAGTGGTAAATGGATTGGCAGTGGAGTGGGTGCAATAAAGCACAACATTTTTAATTACAAAGAATCACAAGTCTTAGCTAAAGGCGTTTATAAATTTAAATTGAGACAAGGTATGCGCAGTAGTATGCTTTATGGTCTTGAAGATGTTGGCTTAAGAATCGAAAGTGTAAATTAAATGGATATTAAGAAGATACTTACAAGTTGGTTAATCCGATTCTTTTGGTTGGGCGTTTTAGTTCCCATACTTGGTATAGCAGGTGGAGTTTGGTTTGCCTCTATGGCTTGGTTTGGTCCGCTTCCCACCTTTGAAGAGTTAGAGAATCCTCAACAAAATTTAGCTACCGAGATTTACGCTTCTGATGGAGTACTGTTGGGTAAATTCTTTTACGAAAACCGCTCACCTATTACTTACGATCAACTTTCTCCACATTTAGTAAATGCACTAATTTCTACCGAAGATGAGCGTTTTAGAGAACATTCCGCTATTGATGCGAAATCTCTTGCAAGAGCTATTTTTGGAGCTCTTACTGGGCAAAGCTCTGGTGGAGGTTCTACCATTACCCAGCAATTATCTAAAATGCTTTTCACCAATGTTTCTCGATCAAAAGTTGAGCGAGTAAAACAGAAGTTTAAAGAATGGGTGATCTCTGTGCGTCTGGAACGAAATTTCACAAAAGATGAGATCTTGTCTATGTACTTTAATAAGTTTGATTTCTTGTATTTGGCAGTAGGGGTGAAATCTGCAGCAAAAATTTACTTTAATACTACAGCCGATAAACTTACCATTGAACAAGCAGCCGTATTAGTTGGTATGGCAAAAAACCCTTCTTTATACAATCCCAAAAGATTCCCTGAAAACGCACTGAATAGAAGAAATGTGGTTTTAGGTCAGATGTATAGAAATGGAATTATCGAATTAGCTGAAAAAGATTCTTTAGTAAGTCTCCCGATAGTACTCGATTTTAAAAGAAACAATCATAACGATGGCTCTGCAACTTATTTTAGAGAACATCTTAGAAAGTATATGAAGTCTTGGGTGAAGGAGAATAAGAAGCCAGACGGTACAGATTACAATATTTACGCAGACGGATTAAAAATATTTACCACTATAGACTCGCGTATGCAAGGCTATGCAGAGGAAGCTGTGGCCACCCATATGTCGCATTTACAAAATCAGTTTTACCAACATTGGGATGGTAAAGGAGCCGATTATGTAAATGCTCCATTTGATAAAGAGCTACGATCTGGTCAAGTTGATACTTTGATGACGACTGCAATGAAACGTTCTGAGCGCTATCGTTTATTGAGAAATAGAGAAGCAAGTGAGCATGAAGTAAAAGAGGCTTTTAATAAGCCCACTACAATGAATGTATTTACTTGGAATGGTGGTGTAGATACTCTCCTTTCTCCAATGGATTCCATTTTACATTATAAGTCTATACTGCAAACCGGAATGATGTCTATGGATCCACAAACAGGTTTTATTAAAGCTTGGGTAGGTGGAATAGATCATCATTATTTCCAGTACGATCATGTAAAAAACTCCAAACGACAAGTAGGATCTACTTTCAAGCCTTTTGTGTATGCTACAGCTATAGATCAACACAATTATTCGCCTTGTACTAAATTGCCTAACGTACAGGTGATTTTCGAAAAAGAATCTTGGGGTTTAGAAGAAGATTGGATCCCAAATAATTCTGGTAAAAAATATGGTGGAGAACTCAACTTAAAAGATGCTCTTGCCCAATCGGTAAATACTATTACTGCTTATTTAA
>Ga0308019_10000859_pt1 | contig 18902 bp, 20 predicted proteins | sample Neamet284_FD_203135 | JGI IMG/M metagenome (GOLD analysis project Ga0308019, IMG submission 203135) | Marine microbial communities from water near the shore, Antarctic Ocean - #284 | ecosystem: Environmental > Aquatic > Marine > Unclassified | place: Southern Ocean | collected 2014-10-01 | reverse complement strand
TTATTAGATGGAATAACCCTATGGCATGGAATAATAATCGGTATAGGATTAGTCGAGTTTGCTGTCCCAACAGCTCTATTTGCGTTCTGATTGCCACAGATTTTAGCAATAGATTTATAAGATGTTTTTTCACCATATGGAATTTCTAAAACTTGCAATAATACTTTTTTATAAAAAGGTGATGAATTGAGATTAATTGGTATAGAAAAATCAATTCTAGTTCCAGAAAAATACTCTTGAAGTTGTTTGATCGTTTTTTTAACTATGTTATTATAATTGTTATACTTTAATGGGATTCTAAGTTTTTGTTTTTTTTCAAAATATTGTATTTTATTCAAACCATTTATATTTGCATTAATTTTAAAGATTCCAAAGGAGGTACTCATAAAACCAATTTGATTATCTTCGGGTTTTAAAGTATTCATTTCTGTAAAAAAAAAGCATCATATTCGATGCTTTTTTTAGTAGATAATTTAAAATTTCTTATTTTGATGCCATTTTAATCACAACGGGACTTGCGACAAATATACTAGAGTAGGTTCCTATTAATACGCCTACAATCATAGCAAATGAAAAGGTGTGAATAACTTCACCTCCAAAAAGAAACAGTATTAAAACTACAAAAAAGGTCGTCAGAGATGTAATAATTGTTCTGCTCAAAGATTCATTGATACTTTGATTAATTACATCTTTAATATGAATGTTTTTAAGTGCTTTTGCATTTTCACGAACTCTGTCAAATATTACAATCGTATCATTCAAAGAATATCCTACTATAGTTAGAAATGCCGCGATTACAGCTAAAGAGACTTCGTATCCTAAAATAGAAAAAACTCCAAGCGTTATTAATACATCATGAGTTAGTGCTGCTATCGCTCCCAAAGCATATTTGAATTCAAATCGAATTGAAACATAAATAAGTATAAGTACTAAAGCGCTTAGCATAGCCATTATGGCATCACTACTGAGCTCTGCTCCAACTTTAGGACCCACTTTTTCAACGGATAAAATAAAATTACTTCGATCGGTTGGAACCTTATCTGGAAAAATATTTGCTAATATATCAGTGAATTTTTTTGAGAATTGTTTTGGCTCATCTTCGATACTTGAAATCCGGACAGCAATATTGGACTCGTCTCCAAAATATTTTATTTCTGCATTACCAAAATCAAATGTTTGACCATCAATAGATATTGAACTGAGCTCAGATCTTATTGTTTCTATATCAACAGGATCCGTATAGTTAACAGCAATAAAAGTTCCTCCTTTGAAATCAATACTTAACTTTGGGCCACCATTTAAAATCATGGAGAGTACTCCAGCAAAAATCAAGACTGTAGATAGCACAGCTGCAGAATTAGTTTTTCCTATAAAATCAATGTTTGTTTTTTTAATAATTCTCATTTTATATACTCAAGCTTGAAAGTGTTTTACGTGATACGTAGGCATTAAAAATAGTCCTAGTGATAAATACGGCAGTAAACATACTAATTAATATTCCCCAGAATAATACCGTTGCAAATCCTTTAATAGGACCTGTTCCGAATTGATATAAAACGAGTGAAGCTATCAGAGTTGTTACATTCGCATCAATAATTGTTGTGATCGCTCTATTGTATCCAGAATCAATTGCAGTTTTAGGAGTTTTTCCTTTACGCAATTCCTCTCTTATTCTTTCAAAAATAATAACATTGGCATCAATTGACATTCCAATTGTTAATATTAAACCTGCAATTCCGGGAAGAGTTAGAGTCGCTTGCAAAGAAGCTAATACAGCTAAAACAATTAAAATATTCCAAATTAATGCGAAACTTGCAATAACTCCAGCAAGCTTGTAATAAAAAAGAATAAATATTAAAACGAGCACGAGACCTAAAATAACAGCTTGTGTTCCTTGTTTAATTGAATCGGCACCAAGACTCGGACCAACTATCCGTTCTTCAATAATATTTACCGGGGCAGGAAGAGCACCAGCTCTTAAAATTATTGCTAAATCTTTAGCTTCGGTGATGCTTGCAAACCCTTCAATCTGAGTTCTTCCTCCAGGGATCTTCTCTCTGATTGACGGAGCCATGTGAACTTTTTTATCAAGGACAATTGCAATACGCTCGCCTATATTTGCTCCAGTAACTCTTGACCATGTTCTTGAGCCGTCACTATTCATTGTAAGGGAGACTACAGCTTGACCAGCTGAACCACTTCCTAAACTTCCTAAATCCGCACGTGCTTCATCTACAATCCCACCGGTTAATTCAGGTTTCTCTTCAACATAATATAGTCTATAGTATTTTTTTGCTGAATTCGCTGAGAGTGGTTGTAAAGATTGACTTAATAAAAATTGACCTTTCGAATTACCTAGTCGTGATTCAACTTCGGGCATTAATAATAGTTTTTTTAAAGCGTAAACATTTTTTTCTTCAACAGCTATATCGCCTGGGATTGCAGTTAATAAATTAGAAAAAGGGGCATCAATAAAAGGTTCATCAGTACTATCTTGGTTATTTCCATTAGAGTTTTTTTCTAAATTTTCAGAATCACCAAAAAGCTCAGATACAGAAGTTGCACTATCATCAGTTGAAGGTTCAGAAAGTATTTCTTTAGGCATTTGGTTTTGAGAACTAGAAAGTAAACTAAGATCATCTCTTCCTTTTAGTGCATCATCAAGCTGAGAAATCATTTCATTTGTAACAGCTATATTTTTTACAAGATAAAATTCTAACAAAGCAGTACTCTGTAGTAGGGCTCTAGCTCTCTCTGAATCCTGAATCCCTGCAAGTTCAACTACAATCCTATGATTGCCCTGCTTTTGAATAGTTGGCTCAGAAACACCAAACTGATCAACTCTATTTTGTAATATTTCTAATACACGATTAATTGCATCATCGGCCTCCTCTTCAAGCGAGAATAATATATCATCAAGAGAAGATCCATACTCGTGGTAGTATCGTGAAAGTTTAATATCATCCTGTATTACATTATTTTTAAAAGCTGTAAAGAAGTTTAGGCCTTGGCTTATTGATATCTCCTGTGCATTCTTAATTACAGATTTCAGCCTATCATCATCAACTGAAGCTAAGTTTATTAAAAGAGTCGGAATGTCTGCTTCTAGAACTATATACATTCCTCCTTTTAGATCTAGACCTTGTTTAATTATTTTAGATTCAATCTTATCTAATTCACCAGTAGTGCGTAATTCTTCTTTTCTCTCCTCCGTCATATTCTGATATTGCCATGTCGGCATAAGAGCATATATAGCCCAAGCAAGGATTATTCCAATTATTAGATATCTAGGTGTTAAATTATTTTGCATTTTATTTTTATATTTTAAGTCTTAAAAAAGTCGATGAATATACTCCTAGCACAATTACTCTAGCAAGTAATCACCTAATCTATTTATTATTAATTATTTTCATTTCTTTTCCAACTTTTTGAAAAGCATTAATTGCTCTATCTAAATGTTGAAAATCCATCGCCGCTGAAATTTGAATTCTAATTCTGGCTTTTCCTTTCGGAACAACAGGGAAATAAAAACCAACAACATAGATTCCTTCTTCTAACATTTTTTTTGCCATCTCCTTTGCAATAGATGCTTCATAAAGCATTATTGGAACAATCGGATGACTTCCCTCTAAAATTTCAAACCCGTTTATTGTCATTTTTTCTCTAAAATATTTAGTATTCTTTTCAAGTTGATCTTTAAATTTGGTGTTTTTTCCTAAAATTTCAAAAACTTTATTTCCTGCAGCCACAATACTAGGTGCAACTGTGTTTGAAAAAAGATACGGTCTGGATTTTTGTCTAAGTATATCTATTATTTCTTTGGTTCCTGTAGTAAATCCTCCAGAGGCACCACCTAAAGCTTTACCTAGCGTAGAAGTCCAAATATCTATTTTATCCATTACATTATGATATTCAGCTGATCCTCTCCCAGTTTTTCCAACAAAGCCTGTGGCATGGCTATCGTCGACCATAACCATAGAGTTATATTTTTCAGCGAGCATTGTAATTTTATCAAGTTTTGCAATATGCCCGTTCATGGAAAAAACTCCATCCGTAGCTATAATCTTTAATCTAGATGATTTTGCATTATCAAGTTGTTTCTCTAAGTCTATCATATCGTTATGCTTATACCGAAACCTTTGTGCTTTTGATAGTCTGATACCATCAATTATTGAAGCATGGTTTAAAGAATCTGATATTACAGCATCTTCTGGACCGAGTAGAGTTTCGAACAGACCACCATTTGCATCAAAACATGAAGTGTAAAGAATAGTATCATCCGTGCTAAAAAAAGAAGAAATATTAGACTCCAAACTTTTGTGTAGATCTTGTGTACCACAAATAAAGCGAACTGAAGCCATACCAAAACCATATTTTTCCATAGCTTCTTTTGCGGCATTGATTATTTCAGGATGATTGGATAAGCCAAGATAGTTATTAGCACAAAAGTTTAAAACTTCTTTATCTTGGTTAATAGTTATATTGACACCTTGAGGTGACGTGATAGTAGCTTCTAATTTGTATAAACCCTCTTTCTTAATGGAGTTTAGAATTTCACTGTAGTGATTTTTAGGATTCATAATTTACCATTCAAGAACAACTTTACCGCAATTACCTGTTTCTATAATTTTGAATGCTTCAATATAATCGTTAACGGGTATTTTATGTGTTAAAACTTTTGAAATATTTAATCCACTCCTTAACATTTGAGTCATTTTATACCACGTTTCAAACATCTCCCTTCCGTAAATACCTTTTATTTGCAGCCCTTTAAAAATAACATCATCCCAGTTTATTTTGGTTGATTCAGGCAAGAGACCTAATAATGCAACACGCCCACCATGGTACATGTGCTCAAGTAAACTTTTGAAGGCTTTTGAATTACCTGACATTTCTAAACCAACATCAAATCCACTTAAAATATTTAATTCTTTATAACAGTCTGTAATCAATCCATTTTTAACATTGATAGTTTTGCTTGCTCCTAATTTTTTTGCAAGATCTAATCGATAATCATTTACATCAGTTATTACAATATTTCTTGCCCCTACAAACTTACATATTGCGACGGCCATTATTCCAATAGGTCCAGCCCCAGTTATGAGAACATCCTCACCAACCATTTTATAGGATAGAGCTGCATGAGTAGCATTACCATATGGGTCAAAAAAAGAGGCTGTTTCTGATAATATTTCATCATGTACTGGCCAAACATTTGATTCTGGAATAACTAAATACTCAGCGAAAGCACCGTTTCTATGGACGCCTATTCCGAGAGTCTTTTGACAGAGATGTCTTTTTCCAGCTCTACAGTTTCTGCAGTTTCCGCAGGTAATGTGACCCTCTCCTGAGACTCTATCTCCTTCTTTGAAATGAGTTACTCCCGGTCCAATCTCAGAAACTATTCCACAAAATTCATGACCAATTGTTAAAGGAGTGTTTATAGTCTTTCTAGCCCATTCATTCCAATTGTATATATTAAGGTCAGTACCACATATGGACGTATGTGTAATCTTTATTTTAACTTCATTTGTTTTACAGGTTGGCTCAGGAATATCTTCAAGCCAGAGACCAATATCAGGATTCTTTTTTATAAGTGCTTTCATTTAAATAACTGAATTTTGTTTATTGATATCAAAGGTTAAAGTTAGTGATAATAATAATATAATTATTTTCTATCTTTATAGATGCTAATTGAATTAGGTAACCTAAATTTTAAGGTAATTTTAGATTTAATTATTATGGCAAAAGTTTTAGCATTTACAAATCAAAAGGGTGGTGTAGGAAAGACTACATCAGCAGTTAATGTCTCTTTAAGCATGGCTGTTACTGAAGTGCGTACTCTTCTTATTGACCTAGATCCTCAAGCAAATGCGACAACAGGACTTTCAACTCTTTTTGAAAAAGCCAATGGTTCTATATACGATATACTTCTTAAAGGAAGTGGAATAAAAAATGTAATTACAAAAACCTCTTTTCCCTACCTTGACTTGATTTGTTCTACAAATGATTTAGTTGGAGCCGAGATTGAACTTGTTGGTATTATGGCAAGAGAATTCCAATTACAAAAAGCATTAAAAGAAATAAAAAATGATTATGATATCATAATCATAGACTGTCCCCCATCTTTAGGCCTTCTAACTTTAAATGCTTTTACAGCCTCAAACTCGCTTGTCATTCCCATTCAATGCGAATATTATGCCTTAGAAGGGTTAGGTCAATTATTAAATACGGTTAGATTAGTACAAAGACATCTTAATAAAAAATTAGAAATTACAGGGATATTAATGACGATGTATGATGGTCGACTTAATTTATCTAAGCAGGTGGTCAGTGAAGTAGATAGCTTTTTTAAGGATAAGCTATTTAAGACCTATATCCATCGTAATGTGAGGTTAAGTGAGGCACCTAGTTTTGGAAAACCTGTTTTACTTTATGATGCTAATTCGACTGGTGCGAGAAATTACATGACTCTAACTGAGGAAATACTTCAACGTGTCAGTTAAAAGATTAGGTCGGGGTTTAGGTGCTTTAATTAGACCAGAAAAAGAAGAAAAAATAGGTTTAAAGAAAAGTGTTTCTAAAAGCTTAAATGACTTTTCTGAAATTTTATTAAATAATATTAAGCCTAATCCGAATCAACCACGTCGACTTTTCAATGATAAAAAGCTAATTGAACTCGCAGACTCAATTAAAGAAAAAGGAGTTTTAACTCCCATTACCGTTCGTGAAAAAGAGACAGGCTATGAGCTTGTTGCTGGTGAACGTCGTTGGAGGGCTTCTCAGAAAGCAGGAAGGAAAAGCATACCTGCATATATTATTCAAGTAAAAGATGATTCTGAAATGATGGAAATGGCTTTAATCGAAAACATTCAACGTGAAAATTTAAACCCATTAGAAGAGTCAGAAGCATATGCTGTTTTAACTTCTAAATTTGATATGTCCCATGATGCCATTGCTAAGTCTGTTGGTAAAAATAGAGCGACTATATCAAATTCTTTAAGGTTGCTGCAACTACCTGTGGATATTAGAAAAAGTCTAAGAGTTGGCGAAATATCAGCCGGGCATGCTCGTGCAATTTTACAAGCTAAAACAACTAAAAGTATGCATACTATTTGGGCTCAGGTTATTTCCCAAAACCTAAGTGTCAGGGCGACTGAATTATTGTCTAAAAGCAATATTACCATTGCTAAAAAAGAAAAACTGCAAAAAAATATCGAAACTAAGTTTACATTAGGTCTTGAAAATCAATTGATTGAATTTTTGGGTACAAAAGTAAAAATTAAACCTGGTAAAAAAGGTGGTTTTATACAGCTTTCTTACTATTCAAATAAGGACCTAAATAGAATTATTGAAATCATTAATAAAAATAGTTAAACGTTTAAATGGAAGCTGAAAAATATACATTTATGATAATCCCGGATGATGATTCTAAATCAAGATCCTATTTTATATCTAAAAAAAGAATTCAAGTTTTTGTTACTGCAATTATTCTATTTTTAGTTATTTCGATTATAATTGTTATCTATGCTATTCAAAACTTGTCAAATTATTCAGATATTAAAAATCAACATAATCAGTTTGCATCTGAGAGATTAAAAGTCCTGGATTTAACTCGGGATTTGAGCAGAATAAAACAAATGGATGATCTAATCAGAAAATCTTTAGGTTCATCCTTTAAAATTGATTCTATTAAACAAAATTTTGATTCTGCCAGTAATACTTTTGAAAAAATTAAATCAGATATATCATATATTGAAAATATCCCTTCATTTGCACCAATCAGTGGCTTTATAAGTCAACACTCTGGAGCAAAAGGACTTTTCGTTACTAAAAGTCATCATGGCATTGATATTGTTGCTAAAGAAAAAGAACCTATCCTAGCTGCTGCATCAGGCGTAGTTGTGTTTTCGGGCTGGACTTATGAATATGGTAATCAAATCATTTTATACCATGGTGATGATTACTTCACTCTTTATGGGCACAACAATCAAAATTTTAAAAGCCAACTTGAAATAGTTGAAAGAGGAGAAGTAATAGGCCTTGTTGGCAGTACTGGTATTTCTTCAGGGCCTCATCTACATTTTGAGGTTTGGAAAGAATTTGAGCCAATGGATCCTTTTTTTTATTTTCCAGAATATTCAACAATGGACTTAACTTTAAGCAATGAGTAGTATCAACTTTAAAAATGTTCAAACAATGATCGGGCCTGATGCAGAAATAAATGGTCCCATTAAACTATCACAGGGCATAATTATTTATGGACGAGTAAATGGTGATATTATAACGAAAGGTCCTGTTCGAATATCTAAAGAGGCACTAGTAGATGGAGATATAGTTGGAGGTGATATCAGAATTGGCGGAACGGTTATTGGTAATATCAATTCAAGTGGGCAAGTTATCCTTGGTAGTAAATGTGTTCTAAAAGGAAATATTGTTTACAAAAAATTAAAAATTGAAGATGGAGCTCAATTTGAAGGCAAGTGTGACCTTTCCTTAAAAAAAAATAACCCTATGGAGAAAAGCGCATAACGTCATTTAAAAATCAAAAAAATAATTTCAACTTTTTGAAATCTATGGAATCTTTCCAAAGTGTAGTGATTCAGTCTGGACCGGCTGCATCAGCATCATATTCTCTGCTTGCATCAATTCTAATTTTCACATTTTTAGGATGGTATCTTGATCTAAAATATAACTCATCACCAATTTGGGTTTTAATTGGAGTCTTTTTGGGTTTAGTTATTGGTTTTTATGGATTATTAAAAGTAGTTAATGCAAAAAAGAAATAATATTTCTAATTATCAATATGTTATTTTAAAAAAAACAATTTTATTCTTTTAATAGCATTGATTCATTGTGTATTTTTTCCGGCTCTTTTAGTGTACTTGATAGACAACAAATAATAAAATTAGTATAAAACTAAAAACTTTAACTAACTTAAGAATTAATAATAAATAATGAGCGCAGAAGAATTAGGGCATAGTAAAGTGAGTATTATGGATCAGGTAGGTCCAAACATTATTCACCACGTATCTAATTCAGATATATCCCATCCAATAATTCATCTTGGAACATTCTGGGGTATTGACTTTTCAATTACAAAGCATGTTTTTATGTTATGGATTGTAGCTGTTATCCTTATGGTCACCATAATTATTCCTATTAGACGATTTATAGCTAGTGGTAGTCTCGTACCAACTGGTTGGATGAATGCGATTGAAGCGATCTCTAAGTTTATCCGTGATACCATTGTAAAGCCTAATGTTGGAGAGAAATGGGTGATGACATGGTCACCGTTGTTAATGACTTTTTTCTTCTTTATTCTATTTGCTAATGGAATAGGGATGATTCCTATTTTCGATGTCTTGGGTTTAATAAATAGGTTTATTCTAGATGTACCAGCAGATCCTCATGGTACACATTCTGGTAACATAATAAATGGCATGTTACATGGTGGTGTTACCGCAACGGGTAACTTTAATGTCACCGGTGCGCTTGCAACAATCACCTTTTTTTCTATTATGATAGCAGGAACACTTGCTCACGGATTTATCAAGCATTTTAAGAACCTTGTCCCTCATGGGCTCCCGATACCTGTTTATTTTTTACTAATCCCAATTGAAATAATGGGACTTTTTGTGAAGCCATTTGCACTCACAATGCGTTTAGCTGCGAATATGACTGGAGGGCATGTTGCATTGTTAGCTCTTCTTTCTTTAATGGCTATTTTTGGAGAGATGTTTAATAGCACTTTTGCTGGAGTTGGGGTAGCGTTTATCGCCATTCCGATGGCTGCTGCTATAGCAGCGTTAGAAATTATTGTTGTACTAGTTCAGGCGTATGTATTTACTCTACTTACCGCTGTTTTTATTGGTATGGCAATTCATGTACATCATTAAATAAAAAAAAAGGAAGAAAATAATGGAATCAACAATATTTATACCATTAGGAATGGGGCTAATCGTTCTTGGAGCAGGTATGGGAATAGGTAAATTTACATCAGCAGCAGCAGAAAGTATTGCTCGCCAACCCGAAGCTGCGGATAAAATTACTGGTGCAATTAACTTGCCACTTTTCTTATTGGAAGGTGTTGCGATCCTTGCAGAGGTATTTACGTTTTTAATGCTGATCTTGAAGTAGAAGAAGCCTAGCTATGGACCAATTTAAAGGAATTCCTAGTGTCGAAAATGTGCACGAGTCTACTGAAGCACATGGTGGGGTTGAACCTACAAATCCTTTAGTACAACTAGATCCAGGTCTTTTTGTCTGGACCATAATTACTTTTTTAGTTTTATGTTTTGTCCTTGCAAAATTTGCTTGGAAACCTCTTTTGTTATCTTTGAAAGAAAGAGAAGATACTATCAGAGATTCATTAGAAAATGCGGAAAAAGCTAAACTAGAATTACAAAAAATAACTTCTGAATCTGAAGAAATTATTTTAAAAGCGCGATCAGAAGCTCAAGAGATTCATGCAGAAGCAAAATCCGCTGCCGAAAAAGTAAAATCTAATCTTATGGCGAAAGCAGCTGTGGAAGCTAAAAAGATAAAAGAGGATGCAGAACAGCAGATCCGGGTTGAAAAGGATAAAGCTATCAATGAGATCAGGCTAGAGGTAGTTGGTCTCTCAATGATTGTTGCTGAAAAAGTTATTAAAAAAAATCTATCAAGGGAAGACAATCAAACTTTAATAAATGAAACACTTAAAAAGCTAGAAGGATATGACGCGTAAGAAATCATCAAAAGTAATATCAAAAGCCCTTTATTCTGTTGCTAAAAAATATAGCAAACAGGATGAAACATATCTAGGTTTATTGCAGTTGACCAAATTAGTTAGCACTGAATCTTCGTTTCGTTCTCTTGTTCAATCCAAACGAATTTCAGGAAGTGATAAAATTAAAATATTAAAAAAGGTCTTCGGCGATAAAGCCAACTTTCTTGTGATAGAAATAATATCATATTTTTCGGGCTTTGATGCTGTTGATAGACTTAATAAGGTATTTAAATCCTTTGAAAAAGAGTATAAACAAGAAAAAAATATTGTAAAAGTAAACGGAATAGTTTCTGAAGAATTAAGTGTGGATGAAAGGGTGAATTTTAAAACCACGCTTGAAAGGATACTTGGGAAAAAAACAGATCTAACTATTATAGTAGATAAATCTATTATTGGAGGGATCAAACTACGAATTGAAGATGTTTTTTTGGACGGATCAATTCTTAACCAATTGCAGAGCCTGCGTGCAGAGCTCTTGCAAATTTGATAGGCATAGGATATTATGGAAATTAAAACTGATCAATTAACAAAATTACTCCGTGAGCAAATAGAAAAATTTGATGGTTCAATTGATGTTGCCGAAGTAGGTGAGGTCATTGAAGTTGGAGATGGTGTTGCTCGTGTTTCCGGATTAGAAAATGTGATGAGTTCTGAATTAGTTGAGTTACAAAATGATGTTTTTGGTATGGCACTTAATTTAGAGGAAGATAATGTTGGTCTTGTTTTATTTGGTGATACGAGATTGGTTAAGGAAGGAGATATTGCGAAGAGAACTGAGCGTGTAGTTGAAGTACCCGTTGGTGAAGCTATGCTTGGCAGGGTGGTTAATCCCTTAGGTCAGCCAATTGATGGAAAAGGACCTATAGCTACAACGGAGTCTTTGCCGATTGAACGTAAAGCGCTAGGAGTAATGTCTAGACAACCGGTTACTGAGCCTTTACAAACTGGGATAAAAGCTGTTGATAGTATGATTCCAATAGGAAGAGGTCAACGCGAATTAATAATTGGTGATAGGCAAACAGGAAAAACTGCTGTAGCAATTGATGCGATTATTAATCAAGCATATACTCACAAAACAGATTCGCCTGTTTATTGTATTTACGTAGCAATTGGACAAAAAGCATCTACGGTAGCGGCATTAGTTCAAGAATTAGAAGAAAAAGGTGCAATGGAATACACTACAGTTGTTGCCGCAAATGCCTCTGACCCAGCACCAATGCAATATATTGCTCCTTACTCGGGTAGTGCTATGGGCGAATATTTTAGAGATAATGGAAAACATGGTCTAATTGTATTTGATGATTTATCAAAGCAAGCAGTCGCTTACCGACAAATGTCTCTTGTTTTACGTCGGCCTCCAGGTAGAGAAGCATTTCCTGGTGATGTTTTTTATTTACATAGTCGTTTACTTGAAAGAGCATCAAAGTTGTCTGAGGATTTAGGTGGAGGATCTCTTACCGCTCTACCTATTATTGAGACCCAGGAAGGAGATGTTTCAGCGTATATTCCCACTAATGTTATTTCAATAACTGATGGCCAAATTTATTTAGAAACGAATATTTTTAATTCAGGCATTAGACCGGCAATTGATGTAGGTCTATCTGTTTCTCGTGTTGGTGGTAATGCTCAAATAAAAGCGATGAAATCAGTTGCAGGTACCCTTCGTTTAGATTTAGCTCAATACAGAGAATTAGAAGCGTTTGCAAAGTTTGGATCAGATTTAGATAAGGCCACGTTAGCTCAATTGACTCGAGGTGAAAGAATGGTTGAGATATTAAAACAGAAACAATACGTACCGATGAATGTTGAGAAGCAAGTTGCTATTATCTTTGCAGCATCGAGAGGGCATCTTGATGATTTGTCTATTGATAAAATTTCTGATTTTGAATCAGGTCTTTTTGAGTACCTAGATGCTAATTCATCCAATATTTTAGATGAGATAGTAAAAGAAGGAAAGATTTCTGATGATTTAGAAAAAGAGTTAAATAAAGCGATAACTAATTTTAAATCAGGCTTTAAAACTACTTAATGGCGAACCTTAAAGATATTCGTGATCGAATAAAATCGGTTAAAAGTATTCAGAAAGTAACGAAAGCCATGAAAATGGTCGCTGCGGCTAAAATGCGTAAAGCTCAAGAGCGTATGGAGTTGTCAAGGCCTTATAGTGACTCATTGACTGAGGTTATCGTGCACTTGCTACCTGATGTTGACAGAAATATGCTTCCATTGCTGAATATCCGAGAAATAAAAAGGAAAGCATATGTTATAGTTACAGCTGATAGAGGTCTTGCAGGAGCCTTTAATACAAATATAATAAAAAAAGCTCAAAAAGAGATTGATAGTTTTGGTAAAGAAAATGTTGATTTGTTTTGCATCGGAAAGAAAGCACGAGATCATTTTAAAAGAAGGGATTATACTTTGATCGATAGCCATATCGATTTTTGGTCAGAAATGGAATTTGACTCTGCTATGGTTATAGGCCGTAATATTATTGATCATTTTATAACAGGAAAAGTAGATGAGGTTCATGTTGTGTATAACTACTTTGTTAATGTCGCTCGACAAAAAGTTAAGTCGGAAGTTCTTCTTCCTCTAGACTTTGAAGAAAATTCTTCAATTCCTAAAGATAAACTATATGAACCTTCAAAAGAGGCTTTAGTTGAATCACTAATCCCAAGGTATTTGAACGTACAAATGTGGAAATATTTATTGGAATCATATGCTAGTGAGCAAGCAGCAAGAATGCTTTCTATGGAGAGTGCAACAACAAATGCAGAAGATATGATTAAAGAATTAACATTGCAATTTAATAAGGCAAGGCAGGCTGCTATTACAACAGAAATGTTAGAAATTGTTGGTGGTGCTGAAGCTCTAGGTTAAAAAAAGGACACAGAATATTATGTCATTAAAAGGAAAGATATCCCAAGTTATGGGAGCTGTAGTTGATGTTGCTTTTGAAGAAGGGCAACTTCCAGATATTTATAATGCTTTAAATGTTGATCGAGGTGATGAAGGAACTCTTGTACTCGAAGTTGCTCAGCATCTAGGTGGTGGAGTAGTAAGGACTGTTGCCATGGATTCTACAGATGGTTTAGTAAGAGGGACAATGGTATTAGATGCGGGAGAACCTATCTCTGTTCCTGTTGGTGAAAAAACATTAGGTCGTCTATTTGATGTCCTAGGAAATACAATTGACCAAAAAGGTGAATGTAAAACTGATAAACGAAATCCTATTCATCGTGCTGCTCCAAAGCATGATGAATTAGCTACCTCAACTGAAGCCTTAGTAACAGGTATTAAAGTTGTAGATCTTATGGAGCCATACACTCGTGGAGGAAAAACAGGTCTTTTTGGTGGAGCAGGAGTTGGGAAAACAGTTTTAATTCAAGAATTAATAAGAAATATTGCTACTGAACATGGAGGCTATTCAGTTTTTGCTGGTGTTGGTGAAAGAACTAGAGAAGGAAATGACCTCTATAATGAAATGACAGAATCAGGTGTTATAAATAAAACAACCATGGTTTTTGGACAAATGAATGAACCACCAGGAGCAAGATTAAGAGTCGCTTTAAGTGGATTAGCTATGGCCGAATTCTTTCGTGATGATGAAGGTCGAGACGTTTTATTATTTATTGATAATATTTTCAGATTTACTCAAGCGGGATCTGAAGTATCAGCTCTATTAGGCCGAATGCCTTCTGCTGTAGGTTATCAACCAACTTTATCAACAGAGATGGGTGATTTACAAGAACGTATTACTTCAACAAAAAAGGGTTCTATAACTTCGGTGCAGGCTGTATATGTTCCAGCAGATGATTTAACTGATCCTGCTCCAGCAACGGCTTTTGCCCACTTAGATGCCACAAGTGTTTTAGAGAGGAAAATTGCAGAGTTAGGGATATATCCAGCAGTTGATCCACTTGCATCGACCTCTAGAATTTTAGATCCTAGAATTATTGGACAAAGACATTATGATGTTGCTAGGGAGGTTCAATATGTCCTACAACAATATAAAGATTTACAGGATATTATTGCAATCTTAGGAATGGATGAATTATCAGACGATGATAAACTTACAGTTGCAAGAGCCAGAAAAATTCAGAAATTTATGTCACAGCCATTTTTTGTAGCAGAACAGTTTACTGGAACACCGGGTCGCTATGTAAGTATGGAAGATACAGTTTCAGGTTTTGAAGCGATATTAAGAGGTGAGGTCGATGAATTAGGAGAGAATTCTTTTTCATATGTCGGAACTATTGATGAAGCTATTGAGAAGCATAAAAAATCTGCGGCTTAATGAACCATTTTAATCTAGAAATAGTAACTCCATTAAGAAATATTCAGATAGAGGATGTTTCATATGTAAGATGCCCCGGGTTGGATGGATCATTTGGTATCATGCCTAAACATCAAGAAGGTATCTTCGCTTTATCTGTTGGAGAAATAAAAGTGATTATCAATGGTAAAAAAGATTACTACTCAATTGGTGGCGGATTTGCAGAAGTAATTGAAAATAAGATGAAAGTATTAGTTGAATCATTAGAATCTTCATCTGAAATCGATCCTAATCGTGCTAAAAATGCAATAGAACGCGCAAAAAAAAGAAAGTCTGAAAAAAAATCGAATCATGACGGTAATAGAATTGAAACCTCTTTATTACGAGCATTAAATAGGTTAAGAGTTTCAAAAAGATAGAATACAAAACTTAATGAATAAAAGAAAACCGCACGTAAGTTAGTAGCGGTTTTTTTTTATTCAAAATTGGATTGATTATGTATAAAAGTACACATAAATGTGGTGAAATAAGAACTTCTAACCTAGGTGACGAAGTATCTTTAAACGGTTGGGCAAATACAATACGATTGCATGGACAGATTGTTTTTATAGATTTAAGAGATAGGTTTGGGAAAGTACAATTAGTCTTTGACTCAACATCCATCAATGGAGATTTTGAATCTATTAAAAAAATATCTATGGAAGATGTTTTATCAATAAAAGGTATTGTACGAAGTCGGGGTGAATCTGCTAAAAACCCCAATCTGAAAACAGGAGAAATTGAAATTCTTGTTTTGGAACTTCTGATTCTTAATGAAGCTTCTCCCCTACCTTTTATTCTAACTGACAGAGAAAGTTCGGATGAAAACCTACGTTTGAAATATAGATATTTAGAACTTAGAATGGCAGAATTACAAAATAATATTTTGCTAAGACATAAAGCGTATCAGTCAACTCGAAAATTTTTATCAAATAATAGTTTTGTCGAAATAGAAACTCCAATTCTAATGAAATCAACCCCTGAAGGCGCAAGGGATTATCTAGTCCCTAGTCGAATTCATAAGGGAAAATTTTATGCATTACCACAATCACCTCAACTTTATAAACAGATTTTAATGATTGCCGGTTATGATCAATATTTCCAAATAGTAAAATGCTTTAGAGATGAAGATCTTAGATCTGATAGACAACCCGAGTTTACACAAATTGATATTGAGATGTCATTTGTTGATGAATCCGATGTTTTTAAAAATATGGAGAGTTTAACAAAACATATTTTTAAAGAAGTAATAGATGTTGAACTACCTAATTCATTTCCTCATTTAACCTATTTAGAGGCTTTGGAAAAATATGGATCAGACAAACCGGATTTAAGATATGAATTAGAAATCCAAAATATTCAGCCTTTCACAAACCTTTCTGAATTTGAAGCTTTTAAAAAAGTAGAAACAGTTAGAGCTATTATTGTTAATGGTGGAGCTAAATATTCCAGAAAGATTATTGATAGGTACACAGATTATGTTAAAAAATATAAAGCAAAAGGCTTAGCCTGGATGAAAAGTGATCTAGGGAAATTATCTGGTGGAATATCTAAGTTTTTCCCAGAGGATTTACAAACTTCTATTATAAGCAAATTTCATATTAAAGATGGTGATATTATTTTCATTATTGGAGATGAAAGATCAATCGTGTTAAATGCATTAGGTCAATTGAGGACGAAGATAGCAAAAAATGAAGGAATGACCGATAAAAATAAGTTTAAACCAGTATGGATAACAGAATTTCCAATGTTTGACAGAAACGAAGAGAAAGATAGGTTGGTTGCTATGCATCATCCTTTTACAGCTCCTAGAGATGAAGACATAGAACTATTAGATAGTGATCCTTCTAAGGTTCTGAGTAGAGGTTATGACTTGGTAATGAATGGGTATGAGATAGCTGGAGGATCCATTCGGATACATTTACCAAAACTTCAAGAAAAGATATTCTCTTTACTAGGATTAAGCAAAGAAGAAGCGAATGAAAAATTTGGATTTTTGGTAGAAGCTTTGACATATGGTGCGCCTCCTCATGGTGGAATTGCATTTGGTTTTGATCGTTTGGTTATGTTACTAGCCGGAACTGAAAATATTCGCGATGTAATTGCTTTTCCTAAAACGACTTCTGCTACATCCATTATGGATCAAAGTCCAAATTTTGTTAGTAAAGAACAGTTAGCTGACCTTGGAATTAATATTGTTGAAAAAGACTGAATATTGGTTTTAAAGTAAAATCTATTTTACCTTATAATTTTACGTAACTCATTCACTCCATCTTTTAGGCACATATTAATAGTCCTTTGCAGCTCTAATCCACTATACCATGTAGATTTAGACCAAACTATCCTACCTGATTTATTATCTGTAAGAGAGAGTATTAAACTAATACGGCTTTGAGAATAAACGATACGACTTCCTTGACTTAACGTTCCGGCATGCGTGGTGGTTGAGGTTTCTAACTTCTCAAAATTTTCATTTTCTTCATTATCTTCAGATGTTTGATTTATTATTGTTTTTGTATATCCACGATCTTCGGTTCGGTAGGGTAATACAATACTTTCAGATTCCGTATATTCTGTTATTATGCAAGATAGAGTTAACATATTTTTTGAATTTTTATTGATAAGAATAAATTTATTCTTATTTGAATCTATTACTTCAAAACCATATTTTAAAAAATTATAATCCAAACTACTCTGTACCATCTCACCTGATCCAGTTAGATCTTTATAATCTTTAATTGAACTTAAGTTGATAGACTTTATTTCATTAAAGTTATAATTTGTATTTATTACAGGTCTATCATAACAAGAAGAAATAAGTACTAAAATAATTGGTAAGCTTTTTTTAAACATTTTTAATCAATTTTAAGATTCTTTAAATGAACTTGAGCTTCTTTTTTAAGTCGTTTATTCTTTGAGTATTTGATACATTTTTCCCAAGAAATAATTGCGTCTTTTTTTTCATCTAAAGCTTCATGCAATAGCCCTTTTACTTTATAAACCTCAGGGTTTTTAGGATTTTTAGTCACTGACTCGGATATATGTATCAGAGCTTCTTGAAACATTCCGGCTCTTAGAGCTGAAGACGCTCTTTCTAGACTCTTTTCTTGCGAAAAGATAAAACTTATAAATAGTAGAATATATATTCTTTTCATTTTATTTTCCTTACTTAGCTTTACAATAGATCGCAAAACAACTTTTCTAATAAAATTAATGAAACTTATAGAAGCGAGATTTTAAAACCAAATAAGCTATTTTTTTAAAATGGTTATTCAAATAAAGAAGACTCTTTATTTAAAAGTGCTTGAGCATGAACTTTTGAAAAATAATTTTCATTCATTAAGGTAGGGTATTGATTGAGGTCGGTATTTATCACATTATTTAAAATTTTGTTAAATTGTTCCCTATCTCCTTTTTTTTGTAAATAATATTCAGCCATAAAAACTGAATTCAGTAGATATTCAGGATTTAATTTTATAGCTTGTTCAAAATATGTTTGGGCTTGAGATAGTTCAACTCCAGGTATTTTAGAATAAAGAGAACCAAAAAACCTATAAGGACCGCTATAATTAAAACCGGGATCTAAAGAAAGAACCCGATGCATAATGACTTCTAATAATTCTCGTTGGTTCAAGCGTTCTAAGACTGGTTGATCATTTAAATATTGAGCTTTATTTACCGCCCACCAAAATAATCCAGGGACTAATTCTTTTGGTGCATTAGGTATTGATGAAATTAGTTTAAATGAGGTGTCTCCAATTACATCTTCAAATAGTGACTCAAACTTTGTATGCTTAAGCACTGCAAGTTTAGCAA
>Ga0308019_10000858_pt1 | contig 18905 bp, 20 predicted proteins | sample Neamet284_FD_203135 | JGI IMG/M metagenome (GOLD analysis project Ga0308019, IMG submission 203135) | Marine microbial communities from water near the shore, Antarctic Ocean - #284 | ecosystem: Environmental > Aquatic > Marine > Unclassified | place: Southern Ocean | collected 2014-10-01 | reverse complement strand
TTTGTAAAGCACTGGCTGAAGACGGTGCTGGCTGTTCAACTGAATGGTCTTATATGGATTTAGAAGGGCAATTAAGAAGTCATGATAGAACTACTATTACATTATTATTAGGCCAAGGAGTAAATGTCGAAGTTAACCGAGAATTACAAGCGAGTGGAGGATTGATTCTCTTGATGGGTTTGGCGATTACAGGATTGTTATTCATAAGTTTACGGAGATGGACTGATGTGCTAATTGTATTGTTTTCCTTAGGTGCTGCGCTATTGTGGATGCAGGGATTAATTGGACATTTTGCTGCATTTACGCAGATGTTTGGTTGGACAATAATTGCTCGTTCTCAATTCTCTAATCTATTGCCGATATTGGTTCTTGCATTGGGTATTGATGACTCATTACACGCCTTACACCGTTACAAAGAAGAGAGAAATGCTGGTGAATCTTCTGAATCTGCCGCGACTACCACGCTGTCAAGAGTCGGTCGCGCAATCTTACTAACCTCGTTGACGACAATGTCTGCTTTTGCGGCTAATCTTTTCAGTGATATTGCTGCATTGCGATCATTTGGAATTGAAGCGGCATTGGGAATATTTGCCGCATTCCTTTTGACTGGAATCTGGGCACCATTAATTCGACTTTCCTTAGATGAATGGTTGGAGAAGCGTGGAGTGAACACAAGTACTGTTAATTCTCGAAAGAACCGGTCTACTGAGAAGGTTTTAAAAATAGTTTCAGCGGGCAGTGGTACTAGAAAAAATGCATTTGTTATTGCGTTTTTAGCACTATTAGTAACGATTCCTGCCGCTATTGGAATGGCTAATTTAGAAGGTGATTTTGCTGTTGAAGATTTCCTTGATGAGCGTTCCGATTTTGCTATGGGAGTCAATGAAATTACACTAAGATTCGCAGATGAAGGCGAACCTGCTGTATTGTTGATAGAAGGCGATGTAGCAGACCCTACTGTTTTCGCTGCCATCGATGAATTTAGAGGGGAAATGAATGTTCATGCAGAAGACGTTCCGGACAAAATAACAAGACAACCTGATGGTAATATTGACATTCTTGCGCTAGATGAATTACTATATTTTGCACAAGCGAGTATGCGATACAATACGACTCCGTTTGAAAAAGCGGGATGGCTGGTTGAAGAAGAAGGTCATGGAATGAATTGTAATTCAAGTGGAAGTAGCAATATTGCAGACTTTGAAGATAGAGATTGTTTGATATTTTTCTATGGTTATACCTACCTATACGGCATCCCAGGTGCTGGACCTATTCCTTCAATCCCAGCATCAATCGTACGCCTATATATCGCTCCTGCTGTTGAATTAAACCAAACTCAACCTTGGCTTGACATCAATGGTGAACCTGCAGAATACGAAAGAATGCTAATTCGCTTTGGTATTACATCGCCAGAAGATTTCCCTAGTATGAAAAAGGGGATGGAAGAGTTGTGGAGAGATCTAAGTGTGTTCACTAATCTCTCTTCTGGAACTTATCTCAATGCTGGTCAAAAGGTCGATGACAAACCACTGACTTGGGTCATGCCATCGGAAAGACCTGTGACAAGGTATGTGGCTTCAACTGCAATGCAAAATGAAATGCAATCTTCTCTCCTACTCGGTTCATTATTTGTATTTATCACCCTGACAATTGGTTTCAAATCGCCTAAGCAAGCGACTGTAACATTGGTTCCAATTCTTCTTGTGGTGGTATGGCTATACGGGCTAATGTATGCTGCTGGAGCATCCCTCAATATCGTGACCGTAACTATTGCAACGATTTCTTTAGGTGTTGGTATTGATTATTGTATACACGTTACTGAGAGATATCGAGAGGGAAGGAGAAATGGAGAGGACCACCATGCTGCGTTAATTGGAGTCGGTGGTGCTTGTGGTTTGGCATTGGTAGGAAGTGCTGCTTCTGATATTGCTGGATTCCTCGTTATCTCGCTATCCCCAATGGGATTGTTCAGTAACTTTGGAATATATTCTGCCGCGATGATCGCCCTCTCATTAATCGCAAGCCTAGTTCTAACTACTGCTGCTCTTGGCTTAATCGCTGGCCGTCAGCCTAATGTTAGTGAGTCCGAATAAGCAACAGGTAGTTTTTATTGAGCCATACATTTGATGAAGGGTAGGCTTCCCGCTTAACTTGCTGTCTTTGGGGTTGACCCCGTGAAAGTGGTGATTGAAATGTCTGATAAAGAACAAGAGGAACCTGATGAAGAAGATTGGATGAAATACGCCAATGCTGGTTTCGGGCAAACCGATTATAGCCAATGGGATGATGCTGAAGCAACTACTGAAAATGCTGCTAAGCCTATTGATGATGGAGAAATGGATGACGGTGACATGGAGGATGCTGCTCAACTTAGCACCCATGTTGAGGAGATTCCACGCGCACCATCACCTGCAGGTCACAAGCACTTGGTCCGCATCGGAACCTGTGATCATTGCTTAGGAAGAATTGGTGGAAAGAAAATGTTCGACCAAACTATCCAACAGGCAGGAGAGAACATTCGCACCTCAATAATACGAGGCGACTCACATTTAGAAAAAATTAGAGAAGATAATCCGTTATGCCCATTCTGTGAAAACTTATACCAAGAATCAGGACTGCTAGCAGATATAATTTATGATTCTCTCAAACCATATGAATTGAAGAGAGTGCAATTAGGCGCTCGCTTTCCAAAGGACCAAATCGAAAACGAAGAAGAGATTCGTAAGCGCTTCGGCGCTGGTGGTAGCGACGCTTTGAAAACTGGCTTGGTCACTGAGATTGCTAAGAACCTAAACGACAGACTTGAAGGAGTAAAAATTGTTAGTGATAAGCCACAAATCGTTGCACTCATCGACGTATTAACCCTGACCGTCGAATTGGATATCCGTTCTGTTTACATCTATGGAAGATACCAAAAATTGGAGAGAGGAATACCGCAAACCCGTTGGCCTTGCCGTGCTTGTAAAGGAAGAGGTTGCACCCGTTGTAATCAAACTGGATTACAATATCTGAAGAGTGTTCAAGACTTAATTGGCAATCCTTTAATCGAAAGATTCGGTGCTATTGAACACTCATTCCATGGCATGGGACGAGAGGATATTGATGTGCGTTGCATGGGTACTGGGCGCCCGTTTGTTATTGAATTCAAGGCGCCAAAAACTCGTACTATCGATTTGGTTCAGGCAATGGCTGATCTTAATGAAGCTGCTGAAGGTTCTGTAATAATTACTAGCATGCGAGAGAGTAACCGCAGCGAAGTTGTTCGAATCAAAGAAACTCCTGCTGAAAAATCATATTCAATTCGCTTCAAGTTAGTGCCATTGAGTGAAGAGGAATTTGCAGTTCTAACCGGACCGGTTGACCTTACACATATTGATGTCCAAGAGAGAGGCAAGGGTAAGAAAAACAAGCGCAGAAAGAACCGTCGTGGCGATAAAGATGATGACCACACCAAACCATTACCATCGGTCATTGAAACTGAAAAGATTGCGCCGAGCGAAGAGGAATTACTTGCTATGAAAAAGGGTCAACTAGTTGAATTGGCAGATTCATTGAGCCTTTCAAAAACAGGTACTAAAGCAGTCCTAGTTGAACGAATTATGCAAGCGGGGCCACCTGCACCTGTCTACTTTGAACTTCCAACAGATGAATTCATTCGCGATGTTGTTGATAATTTGGCAGGGGTCAAACTAGCGCAGAGAACTCCAGAACGTGTTGCTCATAGACGCGCTGATCTAATCCGTAGAAGAGTCGTTTACGAGACCAATAGTCTGGTAATTGAAACTAATGAAAACGGGGAAAGAGAAATTGAATTTACCCTTAGATGTGAATCTGGTACTTATGTCAAAGAAACTATTCATGGCGATAGTGGAAGAACCCAGCCGAGTATTTCTTCTCTCATCAAAGCCAAGTGTGATGTCATTTGGCTAGATGTTGCAGATATTCATGCAGATTGAGATTTAATTGCTAAGCAATCACCCTTTGAGAGCCTTATTACCGCGTCGCGGTTCTTATATGGCGAAGGCAGGTCGCCGAAGTGTTCCGAAGATGCGTTATTGCTAGTTCGGATTAATTGGAGGTCACCATCATGAAGCGATCAAAGGGTTCACGTCAAGGAACACGCAGTATGCTACGCCGTAGAAAGAGCGAGAGAAGCAAGCTAAATATTAGCCGCGTAATGCACCAATACGAAGAAGGAGACCGTGTTGCTATCGTCCTAGACGGTGGCCAACAAATGGGTATGCCTCACCGCCGTTTCCACGGCCGCACAGGATTTATTGAACGCCGTCAAGGAGTTGCATGGATTGTTGCTGTTAAAGACGGCAACATGCAGAAGACAGTGATTGCACGACCTGAACACCTACGCCCACTTGAGTGATTTCCAATGACCGAAGAAGAGAAATTTGTTGACTTTGCAACTGTACGAGATATGCTATTGAGCGCTCAAGAGCGCCGCAATGCACTAACATACGAGCAAAAGGCTGCTCTGCAACACGCAGAGTGGGCTGCGAGTACTAATCGTAATGGCTATCTAACTGTCCCAGAGGTCTTTGAATCACTACGTGCTGCTTTGGCTGAAACTGAACTTTTAACCCCACATCCAGCACTTGCAGCAAAGTTAGCGGAATTAATGCCGCTATACCCTGGCGATGTCAAGGCTGTTCTTGCAAGCAAGCGCATCACAATAAAGGACGATGATGTTTCCAATATTTTGGAAATTGTACGTCAACATATTGGGTTTGAAGAATAACTTACCACCTATTCCTGAGGCGTTGAAATGAGCGATATTAATCGTGACCGTAAAACCAAGGTTCCTGCTCGTAAGAGCAAAAATGATTCTGTATCGAGCGGAAGTTTTTCTCGACCGGCAGAAGGACGAGCCAAAGTTCCTGAAACTCCTAAAGTCAAGCCTGTGCAAGTAAAGAAAGAAACTGTAGCGAAAGGTAACAGTTCAAACAATAAACAAAGTGGAAGAAATACTAGTCCAGCCGGTAGAACTCAAAACCGTTCTAACCCAAGAGGCAATACCAGAGGTGGAAACCGCACTGGTGGTAGAAACCAAGATTCAAGAAACTCTCCAGATAGGCCATCCCCTATTGAGGGAGAAAACTGGGCTCGTGTCATAGAGCACAATACGGCGGAAGGAATTATCACAGCAATAACAGAAGGTAAACTATTCATGTGCAGACTCTCCGTAAAGAAGAGTATTGCACCCCTAAACCCTACTGATAGAATCTATATTGGACTTGATCAATCCAAGAAAGTTCATGTCGATTCTTTCGTAGGAGGAGCAAAACTTGACCTTATGAGCAACTTTGCTCGCCAAGATATGCCACTGGTAATTCAATTATTTATTGAAGATAATTCAGACCATTTCGTTAAGGCATTTTTCAATGTAGCTGGTAATCTTTCTCTAAAGCAACATGCGTTTGAACTTCTGCCTAGCATCGGCAATAAAAAGGCAGTTCAAATGGTTCAAGAAAGAGGTTCTTCTGGATTCAAAAGTATGGAAGCGCTAAATCAATCCTGTAATATTGATGCTGCTGAATTACTAGCAAAGCGTTTCATCATTGAGATAGAAGACCCAACCATTGAACCACGCTTAGTTGACCTCTTGCTTCCGGTGAAAGCATGAGAGGGGCCCGCTGGCTAGTCGACTCTTTGCGTGCAAAGCAAGAAGTTGACAAATCATTAGGCCAACATTACTTAATTTCTGATGAACTAATATCTCGTGCGGTTGAACTCGCTGAAGTTAATTCAGACGATCATGTTCTCGAGATTGGCCCAGGACCTGGCGTCCTTACCGAAGTGCTTCTTGATACTGGATGCAGATTAACTGCAATCGAAATTGATGAAGGCGCTGTCGAGCACCTAAGTGGCATTTTCGCAGCCGAGATTAAATCCGGCCAATTAAATTTGATTTCAGGTGATGCCTTAATCTCGGCTTGGCCCAAGGATTTGAGTAAAGTTGTAGCAAATATACCCTATCAAATTTCATCACCCTTGATCGAATTACTAACCCGTAACCTAAGAAATCCTCACACTGAAGAAATTTCTGATGTTGTGGTATTGGTTCAAGAAGAATTCGCTGAAAGATTGGTGATGGAATACGAATCTGATGTTGGCTCGCTCGGAATGACCGCCCTATTAGATTGGAATAGTGAAATCGAAGACAAGGTCGCACCACATCATTTCAGCCCTAATCCAAAAGTTCACTCTCGTTATATCCACATGACTCCTCAACAAGAGGAATTTCCTTGTGATAAACGACTTGTGCGATTGCTAATTCATGCTGGATTTGCTGAGAGAAGAAAAAAATTACGTTCAACTCTAAAGCGCGTCCCGAAAAGACTGAACCGCTTACCAGAGTGGCATGCGGTTAGATGGAAAGCGGCATATAGCGCATTTATTGAAGATGAAAGAATGGATGCTAGGCCGGAAGAATTTGAATTTGATGACTGGCTAGAATTGGCCACTGATTTTGCTTCTTTCGGTGAAGAAGAGTAAGTTTTCTGCCCACGCAACTGTTAGAAGAAGGCGTTGCACCGCAGAATCATGGCCGGGTTGCGTTTACAGACGGCTTCTGGTATCATCGATACTGAAGACTTCTCCCTTGAAACGATAGTTGATGCTATCGAGGGCAAGGGTTTAGCGTGGCTAGACATCAAGAATCCTGATGATTCGGTCAAGGACTTTTTGCTTAACGTAATGCAATTTGATGAACTTGCTGTTGAAGATATTTTTGGACATGCTGACACTACGGCAATGAAATTCAGTAACCATCGTTTCGTCGTTGTCAATGCACGTGATGCTGATAATCAACTAGATACAGAACCGGTCGCTATTTTTCTGACCGACGATTTGATAATTACTGTACGCCATACAAGTATTCCTGCTTTGATGAAGTTCCGCCGCAGATTCAAAGAAGCTGAAGAGGAAGAACTCGCTCTTGGAATTGATTTTCTACTATACGAGATATTAGATGCTATTGCTGATGACTGGCAACCGATTCTAGGGCGCTATTCAAAAACTCTAGATGAATTGGAGTTTTGTGTTTTCGACCCAGGTGAACAATATGACAACTTATTGGAAGGATTACACGCTTTAAAGAGACAACTTCGTGAAGCGAGTAAGTCTATTGAATCGCTTCATACCGTTACTTTGCGGATGCTAAATCAAAAATTGAAGTTGATTTCTGCTGGAGTGACAATCTACTTCTCCGATCTGAACCAACTTTGTACTGCATTGGTAAAGAGAGCCAACAACTATTCCGCGGGTGCAACATCAACAAGAGACACATATCTTTCTAACATTTCAATGGAATTATCACAATCTAATGCACAGTTAACCGAAGTTATGACAACACTAACAATAATCGGTGCAATCATGCTTCCATTGACATTGATAGCTGGAATCTTCGGTATGAACAATGAGGACTTACCTCTAGACCAAGTTGGCGGCTTTTGGGGAATAATCAGTATGATGACCATCTTTGCGGTATTGATGCTGACGATGTTTTGGCGTCGTGGTTGGTTGAATAACTTCGCCAAGAAGTGAATTATTTATCACCCGATAGTTGAAGAACCATTGGCTTATTGTCATTAATATGTCAAGGGGTGCCGAGGTTACTACAGGCCCAATCCCCATCGGCCAATTTGTCAATTTAGTAAAATCTACATTGAAACGAGACCCTTTATTTCAACAGCAAGTCTTGAAAGGTGAAGTCAGTGGAATGAAACTTGCTCGTTCTGGCCATACCTACTTTGACTTAAGAGATGACCAAGGCCAGATGAATTGTGCTATTTGGAAGAATAGATGTCATATTGATAGTACGATAAAGGATGGAAGTGAGGTGGTTGTCATCGCTAGTATTGATGTCTATGCTCCAAGAGGAAGCATGACTCTTAATATTGAAAAGATTGAACCGATTAGTACTGTTGGAGCATTGGAAGAAACTCGGCGAAGGTTGATTGCCGAACTACGTGTTGATGGCTCACTCGATAGAGCACGCCTACAAATACCACTAATTCCAAAACACATTGTCATCATAACTGGCGCTGCTTCAGCCGCATTATCCGATATGCAGAGATTGATTGAAAACCGCTGGCCTGGGCTACGCCGAACAATACTTGGAGTAACTGTTCAGGGTGATAATTCGGCTTCTGAAATTTGCCAAGCGTTAGCTACTGCAAGAGAAATGTGCAAACCTGAAATTGCAAAAAAATTGCAACGGCCGATAGTTGATTTGATTATTATCGCTCGTGGTGGGGGTTCACCAGAAGATTTATGGACATTCAATCTCGAAGCGGTTGCTCGTGCTATTATCGCCAGCCCAGTCCCAATAATATCTGCAATCGGTCATGAATCGGATATGTTAGTTTCTGATTTGGTCGCTGATTTACGTGCTTCAACCCCTTCGGATGCAATCGAGAGATGTGTGCCAGAAAAGAGTGCTCTATTGATGTGGCTTGATGATATTGAGGGGCGTCTTGAAAATTCTGTATTGCGCAGATTCGGAGAATCTCGCCAACATCTAATTACATTAACAGCCAGATTACGTTTAGCACCATTAGCAGGATTGTCAAAGGCTAAGGACAGATTGAATAACATGGAAATGCGTATCAAAAGTTGTTCTCAAAAATTGCTTTCGGGTGAAAAAGCCCGCTTGGCTCATATGGGGGCAATATTACAATCCTCACATCCAAAGCGCGTACTCGAAAGAGGTTATTCAATGGCGCAAACGATGGATGGAGAGGTCCTGAGTAGTGTGAAGAATATTTCTTCGGGACAACAAATTACTATGACTTTTGCAGATGGATCAGCCCTTGCTGACATTAAGAAAATTATTGAGAGTGATGAAAAATGAATGAAAAGATAAGTTATAATGAAGCGGTATCTAGATTGGAAACGATAGTTTCTGAATTGGAGAAAGGAGGAAAAGGCCTTGATGAAACATTGGCGATGTTTGAAGAAGGGGCTGCATTACTGAAAGTTTGTCAGCATGAGTTAGATTCTGCTGAAGGCCGACTCGCCGAACTTAGTTTAGAAGAAATCAATTCACAAATTAAAGGATAGTGTCTACATGTCTAAACGGAAACACAATGCCTTAAAACGCCGTGTTGTCCGTTTATTATCCGATTGGAAAGACCCACACCAATCAGTTGCTTTGATACAATCTGATATAATTCAGGCAATAGATATTGCAGAAGATGGTGAAACTAATCTCACAATAAAACCATCACGGCCACATTGTCCTTGCTGCCTTTTGGATTTGGATTCATTGCGCAAGAAGATTTGTGAAGTGAAGGGTGTAACTTTTGTACAATTCACTATTGTCGATGTACCGGCTTCTGAACGCTGGACCAGAGTACTTAATCGCTAAACGAATTACGCTTACTAAGCACAATAAATGCTGGTAACGACCATCCAATTACTGCAACAAGCCATGCGATGATGGAGCCCATTAGTACTCCAAATTCAGGTAATGACCAGATACTGACTATCGCATATACTGCAACACTTGCACCCCCGAGCATCATCGGCCCTGCTGCACCACGGGGGACTGTTGGTCCTTGTGCCATCCATAATGCCACCATACTGGTTAAGAAAATTGCCGGGAATACAGCCGCTATACCAGCGATTAATGGCTGGCCCTGCCCTGATAGCCAAACTGCGAAACCAATAGCGATTGCAGCGGCTAATCCCCTGCATACCAAGACAAAAGGTGAAACCGGATGTTTTCCTTTTGCTATTTCTGTAGTTTTCCAATTTATGATGACAGATAACAATAGTAGTAATAACAAACCAATAAATCCTAAATTAATTGCTCCTAGGTTCTCTTCTAATGCAAAACTTGCAATTTTTAACATAATAATAGCACTAAAAGTCCAAATCAATAATGCTGAAATCGTGGTGATCATAAGAGGGGTTTTTGCTTGTGAAAGATGTGGTGGGAGAATTATCCATACGGTTAAGAAAATACCATTGACAAGCATTCCAAGAGGGATTATCGCCATACTTTCAATCAATGCAGCCTCGCCTCCGGCTAGATACATTCCAGCAGCAGCAGGCACAATTGTTGAGGGCACTGTTCCCAATATGCCCCCAGTTATTCCTCCCCACTTTTCTATCGCCACAGTTACCAGTGTGGCTACTATTCCTGCGAATAGAGCGGAAATCAAAACAGATTGCCCGAGAATAAAATCACGACCTAAGTTGCATATGGTACTTATCTCAAAGGTATCGATTCAAACGGTTTGTTAGACGAGATATGTTGCCGCCAGCCCATTCTTTGACTCTTTCACCATCAACATATATTGCATTAAATGGTAAGACATCAACTTCTGAAACCCAAGAATGGGCGATTTTGAAACGTCCAAGGCCAGGAGTATCGAGAATTAGTTTTCCAAATCTAGCCCCATCGGGAGCCTGTCCAGAATCAAACCATTGTTGTAAATCTAAAGCCCACTGTTCGCAAGCGGCACAACCATTTTTTCCAAGTACCAATATTGCTAGAGGAGCGGAAAGAAAATCTTCCCAATCATTTCTGCCGAGAATTTCTAATTCAGCCAATGAATCACCTATTGTGGTTGATGTTAAAATCAAGCAGCGAAATCTTCGCCTTTCTTCCAGTTTGCACCACAAAGTCCGCCAACCATTGTTGCTTGGCAGGTACGTAGTACTTCTGAAGGAGATCTTCCTGCATCCATGTTGTTAATTGACCACATCTGAACTTTACCTTCATCATCGACCAAAACACAGCCACGGAATCCAACGCCCAAAGCATCGTTCATCATTCCGAATCCATTTGTTACTTGATGAGTAGTATCTGCAAGAACTGTATGAGATACTCCTTGTGGGAAAATCTCTTTGTCTGCAAACCATGCAGAGTGTGAGAAGTATGAATCAGTAGAACAACCGATAACTTCGATTCCATCATCAGCAAATTCGTCTTTTAGAGCTTCAAAGCCAACTATTTCTGTTGGGCAGATAAAAGTGAAGTCAAGTGGGTACCAATAAATTAGATGCCACTTACCTACATAGTCATCAGAAGAAACTACTTTCTTTTCTCCATTTACGCATGCAGTTGTTTTCCATTCAGGAGCCGGCTTTCCAATCATGTTTCCCATGTATTATATCCCTCAAACAACGCTAAATGCCTCAAGTATATCAACCACTTTATCATAATTTTAAGCAAAAATATCGAGAATATCAAATTATTGGAGGAGAAGTTTACTTTAGAAGTGAATAATGCCCACTAAACAGATACTTCGGAAGCAAAGAAAAATTTTGACACAGTTTGAATCATTCAGATTCCAATAGTAGCCGCTGTTGTCTTTTTCTGCGGGCCTCGAATTGTTGCCTCAATTCAATTTCGTCGAACTTTCTCTGTATCTTTCGCTTGAGAAACCAGATGATTATGGCTACCGCAACCATCAGAAAAGGAAGTATTATCCATTCTGTTAGCCCCCATTGCTCAAACATTATTTCACCTCAAATCGGTGGCCTTAGATCAATATCAACATCGCCTCTTGGCAATCCAATACAACCTAATATTGCACCTTCATCAACTAAAAAATCATCTAAACCAGGCGGGAGAGGTGATGGCAATGGGACCTCACCCATTAGCAATGTGACCATGCATGAACCGCAAGTGCCAGATTTACAATTTGTTGGAATCTCAACTCCGGCTTCAATGGCGTGTTCAACCAAAGTTTTTCCTTCGACGTATGGAGTCTGTCCCATCAAGTGCATTCCGCGTAAAAACCTAATCACCGGTTCGCCTTCATAATCAAGTGTGCCAAAACCCACTTCTGCTGATACTGTCCCTGCGGACATAAATTCACCTCAACGAACATCCTTGTGGCGAGTCCAACGTCCAGTCTGCTTATTGAAGAACAAACCAGCCTTCTTCATCCATTTGTTGAACTTGGTTGCACCTGCACCTGTTCTGAGAATGAAATCTTCACGATCTTCTTGAGCTTGGATGTAATCTTTAGCATCGAGTTTCTTGTCAATCCAATCATTAATTTCCATTAATCCACCGACTAAGTCGCTCGCTTCAACCGCCTTAGAGATTTCATCTGCGGAAGCACCGGTCTCTTGCAAGTCTTGCATAATTTGCTTGTTGACTGTGCTAAAGTCCAGACTTGCAGGCCTTGGAGGTACAGGACTACGTGGTCCTGCTTCTTCATCGATAATGATTCTCGTTCCATTGGAGAGTCTTTCCTCTACCATTGCGGCCAAATCCGGAACGAAACTTGTTTCACATTCGCCACAGATTAAAGCCCATACATCCATTTTATCCCGGTCCCTAGCTTCTCGAGGGTCCATTTCATCACCACATTCTGAGCATGCGTGGAAAATTAAACCAGGAACGTGATTACGACGGAAATCTACAATGTCTTGAGGAGTCCCCTCCAAATCAAGCATTTCGTGATCTCTTGCAGCCTCTAGACCTCTTGTTTCCAATTGGTCACGGATTTTGACTTTCTGGTCTTTCTTATCCTCGTCGTACAAGTTATTCTCCAACTTTACAATCAATTCAATAGTCTTACCAAGACGATTCATTACCAGTTTTTGTTCTCTAAACGCTTCAACTTTAGCAAGTTTAAGACGTTCCTTTTGTTCTGCTAATTCTGTAAGAACGTCCTTTCTCTCACGCTTGAATTTAATTTCCTCAATCTTAGATTCTTGCTTTCTTTCCGGTGCAAGAACCTTGGACAGATATCTTTCTGCTCCATGGGTTGTGTGGCCGGCGGTGATGATTTCAATAACACCTTGAGCGATATCGGGTTTAAGCCCATAATTCTCCACCAACATATCTTTGTCGATTTTCTTCAAATCGCCGATTTTCAAGCCGGAATCGGCTAATGTCTGCGCTGTGGTATTGTCTATTCCACGGCGTAATAATGCAAGATATGTGTCCTTCTTTGCCATAACATCTCCTCCGACAGGTCAAGCGGAAGGGTCGCTCTTATCAAAACCCTTCTTCTTAATAGATTATTTATTTCAACAATATTTGAACCTTTGAACTGAGAATTCTCCGCTATTTCTGTGATTGTGGAGAGTATATTCAACAATAACGACCACATTGTTCAAGGGATACCTGCGGAGACAGCCCAATATGCCAGCCAAGCCATACTCGTCGGGACACATTGGTGCAGTCGCAAGCAATTTTACTGACATGAGATTATCCGGTGATGTCAAAAAAACTTTGGTTGAACTTTCATGTGATGAAATCGCTCGTATCGTTCCCCTGATGGAATCCGAAACATTGACCCAAGACCCTGAGAGAAAAACATTGGATGACCCAAAACGGACACGATTGAATTACAATAGAACTCGGGAATTGATGATAGGGGAGTTAGGGAGTATCGAATCGGTAGGTTCAGCGGCAGTTCAGGCGGGCATAGAACAGGTTGAGGCCCATCTATCAACTCTGATAAAGCACGCAGAGGCTGCGGCTGCAAAGGACCGTGTAGCAACGATAAAGCCGAGACATCTGGAAATTGCGATTTCAGGACTAGGCCTTAGTGAAGAAGATTCAGACTCGATTGAAGTTACTCCTAACGTTGAAACTGAAGAGTTCACAATATCGCAGGGTGGTGGTGTTTTGACCCATTCTTCTTTGATGGCACTAGCCAAAACACATGCTAAGATGCCTGTTACCAATGATGCGGTAGATGAATTGGTCGACACATATTATCTAATCGTTGAAGATTTGGAAGCAAATATAAGAAGACATGCCCAATTAGGTGGAAACCCAGTTCAATTCATTGAATCGATTAATAAAATGAAGACTTTGATGTCTCTGGGTTGGATGAGAAATATGCTAGCCAAAGCAGCACACGTAGCACGTGAAGCTGGATTGAAGCGAATCGATCTAGAACAAATAGTCCAGATTGACCCGTTTGAATGAATTATTCTGTTAATCCGTCTTCCCTATTCATTTCTTGAGCTATTTCCCAAGAATGAAGACACTCATGTCCTCCGAGAAAGCCACCGGCTTCTCTACTCGGTCCAATGAATTCTGCTCCGCAAAATCGGCAGAATACTTGTACAATTAATTCGTTCAAGTATGTTCCATTAATTGTCACGCGCTTGATGATACGCTTACCAACGTCGGACTCGTCCCAATCTTGTTGCTTTTCTGTGAAATCATCATTATCATCTGTTGTTTGTCCCATTATTACCACTCCGTTAACCATGGAATTGCCCTATCTGCTGTAATAGGACGCATTCCATCTTCGTCCCTCACCCATGTATCTTCACTACCTATACTTCCATCTGAATATACTAATTTAGGCTCTATTGCCATAGTACCACCAATCGCTAGCGGCCTATCAAATCCTTCTGCAACCACTGGCGTTTCATCCAATTGTAATCCGACAGAATGGCCAAGGAATTTGCTTTGATCAGGATTCATTCCCATCAGGTGATCTTTATGACCAAACTCATCTGCTAATGCAAGCCCTTGTCTCCATGCTTGTTGACAGGTCTTGCCTGAGCCCAAAACATCGACTACCGTGTCTTTGACCGCCAGTATATCCTCAAGCCGTGAATCCCATTTCTCATCTAAACGCCCCGCTACAAACATTCTAGTGGCATCGACAACATAACCGCGATGAATATGTAATAAATCTACTAGAACTGTTTCATTGGCTTTGATTTTGTTGAAACCACTCCCCATGCTGGAGAGAGGGTGGGCTCCGACCCCACCTAATGCCGAATCAAAGAAAGATGGAATCCCTCCAGCACGGCCAGCGATGATTACTCCTCTATCACATTGCATTGGAAAGCGACGCATCTGTACCGAACCACCGTATCCTTCTGCGCGGCTGACAGCCTCGGCCGCTGCAACCAGTTCCAACTCAGTAACTCCTTCAGCGCCAACTTCAGCAACTGCATCGAACATTTTTAATTGAATTACTGCACCTGCGTCCAACATTTCAATCTCCCATGCGGACTTGATTTCTCTTTGCCCGTGAACCATTGCTGTTATGTCTGGGCATTGCCCGAAAAGAGATAGTTTGTCATTGAAAAACATGTAAATTGAAGCCGGTATTTCTCCATGTTGTAGACCGATTGAGCCTTGTGCCCCCATCTCCTTTAGATGCTGGGCGAATCCTTGCATTGAAGGGAAAGAACAGACATTGAGTGGGGCATCATCACCACCCGCTTCGAAAATAGCTCTCCTCAATGAACGGCGAACGAAGAAGGTAGGACCATCTCCGCCCAATTCACAAGTTGCGCTGGTTCCTTTGGCTGGTACGAAAAGTGAACCATTTTGTCTGCCACCCGCATAATAGTACAAATCAACTGGATGTTGAATGATCGCTCCGCCAATACCTGCTTCGGCCAAGAGAGATGATAGAAGGGTTAGGCGGGCCTCTAACTCAGATACAGGTACGCGCCAATCTTCGCCCTCTGGGCCAACGATATCGGCTTCGGACCAAGTTGTCATCATGTCATTGGACAAGCCATCCGTTCAAAATAACTCCGCTTGAGAAAACGCCCAAAAACGACTTAAGATTGTATTTCAGCGATAACAATCTCTTCAGCCAGATCAATTCTCTGTTGTGCAATTTCACAGTATTCTTCAGATAGATCGATTCCGATGTAAGTTCTACCGGTCATTTTTGCAGCCACACAAGTGGAACCGGAACCATTGAACGGGTCTAATACTACATCTCCAACAAAACTGTACATCTCGATACATCGTTTTGGTAGTTCAACAGGGAAGGGTGCTGGATGGTTAACTCTACTTGCCCGCTCAGTTGCAAAACTCCAAATTGATTTTGTGTGCTTTACAAAATCCTCACGAGAGATTGTATCAATTCTACCTTGCTCTCTTTGTTTTTTATCGCGTGGTAATTTGTAATCACCCTTGCTAAAAATTAGTAAATATTCATGAATATCCCTTAAGCAGGGGTTACTTGCACTTTGGAATGAGCCCCATGCGCATGAAGAACCAGCGCTTGCAGATTTATCCCAAATCACTTCTCCCCGCATCAAAAAGCCAATTTGATTCATCATCAAGTTAACGTGACTGGATAATGGAATATACGGTTTCCTGCCAAGGTTTGCCACATTTACAACCATTCTCCCTCCAGGCGCTAATACCCTGTAGCATTCTTGGAAGACATCGAATAGCAACTGTAAATATTCTGCTAGACTCAAGTCTTCATCATAGGATTTACTGGCATTATATGGGGGTGAAGTTACAACCAATTGAACGCAATTATCTGGTAGGTCTAGAGAGCGTGAATCACCACAAACGACTTTGTTAGCACTAGTGGGTGGTAGTTGGTTCTCTGGACCTACTTCTCTTGATGAGACTTGGCCCTCGTTCAATCTACTTCCATAATAGATAGAAGCATCGTGCCCTTCTCGTTTTGACACTCCGAAGGATGAGGTGGCCGTACCAGCGCGACGTCGTGCACCGTCCAGTACACCATCTTGCTCTGATGTTTCGCGCCCCATCAAATGTTAGCGGTTTTGAAGCCTATTTCACCTTTCGCGTTATTGTGCAGTTGAAGACGCGCGCTTTGAGACCTAATCGGCATGGCCACTAAACACAATTTAGATGATTTATGTTGGGTTCTTAGCCGAGGAATACAAAAACCGGCGGCTGTTGGAGTATACTGATGGCAAGGGTTCTAACCTTGGATAATGTCAACGTTGAGGGCAAGACTGTCCTTGTTCGCGTCGATATTAACAGCCCAATGGCTCCTGCCACGAACACTTTTCTCGACGATACAAGAATAAAGGCGATTTTGCCAACTTTGAATCGTCTTTCTAAGGCCAAAGTGATTATTCTTGCTCACCAATCCAGACCTGGAAAAAGGGACTTCACCAGTACTTTAGGTCATTCTCGAGAACTTGGCAGATTGCTAGGTAGACAAATCAAGTGGGTAGATGATATCTATGGTTCAAAGGCAATGGAAGCAATAGAACAATTACAAAATGGGCAGATCTTGATGCTCAACAATGTAAGGATGGATGAACAAGAGGTTTCTGCCACTGGTGACTTTGCAGCAATGTCAAAGACAAAAATGGTCCAAGCGTTATCAGGAATTGCTGATATATTTGTTAACGATGCTTTTGCATGCGCTCATCGCTCCACCGCTTCTATCACAGGATTCACTCACGAAATACCATGTGTTGCAGGTGAATTAATGGGTCGCGAAATTCGTAAATTAGATTCTGCATTAGAAAATCCACAGCGACCTTGTATGGTGATACTCGGTGGTATCAAGGTCGATGACTCTGTTACAGTCGCTGATAATATGCTGCGCAAAGGTATTGCTGACAGTGTTTGGGTAACTGGTGGAGTGGCCAATATGATGGTGGAATTATCAGGAGTCAATATTGGTGAATTAAATCATAATTTCCTAGTCAATGAATTAGGTGATAACTATCATTCGACAGTTGAGACCGCCAAATCACTACTCAATGATTTCCCACAACAAATCCACTTACCAGTTGACTTGGCTGCCAATATCGAGGATAATAGGGTTGATTTATTCCTTGCAGATTTGCCAGTTGAAGCACCACTGATCGATTTGGGGATTCAATCGACAATGGCTATTTCTGCTGCCATTAAAAAGGCTGGTACAATAATTCTAAACGGTCCTGCCGGAGTATTTGAACTGGTAGATTTTTCATTGGGGACGATTGAAATTCTCAATGCTTGTGCTGAAGCAGAGGGCTATACTGTCATGGGTGGTGGTCATACTGCAACACTGGTAGTGAAACGTGGATTAGCCAGTAAGATGGGCCATGTTTCTACCGGTGGTGGTGCTTCATTGAATTATATTGCAGGACGTACTTTGCCTGGAATCGCAAGCCTAGAAGCGAGTGCAAAACAATTCGCAGTTGAAATTATTAAACCAGTGGATAATGAATGAATACTATTTCATTTATTGTTAGCCTGATTAGAGGCTAGGATTCTTCAATGAATGGCGCTAGCACTGACTATGTCGCACGATGATAGCATACGCTATCTCAACACAGTTCTCTACGATGAGAGTGGCCAACAATTTGTTGGTGATGTGTTACTGCATAGTGATGGCAGTTGGTCTAAATCAATTGGTGATGAAGATGTGGCACAACAAATTGATGGTTCAAAACGATTGATTACTCGCAGTTTACAAAACTGGCATACACACCTAGCAATGCAACTAAACGCTAGAGATTTTAGTGACGGTTACCCTCTTGACCGTTGGTTAAGTGATGCAATATTTCCTACTGAAGCAAGACTAAATCCAGAGTATGTGCGCGTTGGAGCGCAAGCTGCTGCTGCTGAAATGATCAGAACTGGTTCAACATTTGCTGCTGACATGTACTTCTATCCGAGTGTAACGGGAAAGGTTCTAGATGATGCTGGTTTAAGAGGATTAATCGGTGGCCCAGTTAGTGATTTCGCCCTTCCTTCTCACGATGATGCAACTTCAGCACTTGCTGAAATGGATCAATTATTACAACAAAATTCACCTTCAAATCGTATTGACTACGCAATCGCAACTCATTCTGTATATTTGTGTGAAGAAGAAACTTTGAGAAAGGCTTCTGAATTAGCGGCAAAAAGAAAAGCACGATTGCACATCCATGTTTCAGAAACAAGAAAGGAAGTAGCTGATCACCACGCCAAAACTGGCCTTTATCCAGTCGAATACCTAGACTCTATCGAATTCTTCCAAGAGGGCACAATATGTGCTCACGCATCTTGGGTTAAGAAAAATGAAATTAGAATCTTGGCCAAACATGAGGCTATTGCTGTACATTGCCCATCATCAAATATGAAGTTGGCTTGTGGTGGAACTCTATCGCTTCCAGCATACAAGGATGCTGGAGTTGATGTTCGCCTTGGAACTGATGGAGCTGCAAGTTCTGGCAATGGC
>Ga0308019_10000857_pt1 | contig 18913 bp, 17 predicted proteins | sample Neamet284_FD_203135 | JGI IMG/M metagenome (GOLD analysis project Ga0308019, IMG submission 203135) | Marine microbial communities from water near the shore, Antarctic Ocean - #284 | ecosystem: Environmental > Aquatic > Marine > Unclassified | place: Southern Ocean | collected 2014-10-01 | reverse complement strand
AGTCAGGGTTGGTGATCTTACGCCACACGATGATTGCAGCACGAAAGCACAGGATGAGCGGAAAGCCATGCTCGAAATGGCTCCTCAATGGATCGATTTGTTTGACGACTATGAAAACGGAACCACGCCTGAAGCTAAATTTGTGAAACAGCTCGATAAACTCGATATGGGGCTCCAAGCAAAGGTCTACGAGCGAGAACAAGGGCTTGACCTGACGGAGTTTTTGAAAAGTGCTCAAAAACGGCTGGAAGGCGGTAATTTGGCTTCGTTGTTGGATTAAAATTTGACACTTCGACGCCGACAAAAACAAAAGGGTGGGCCTACCGCCCTTGGTTCATAGCCCGATAGTGTAGGGGTCCATCATGGTGGGTTTTGGTCCCGCCGACCTCGGTTCAAATCCGAGTCGGGCTACCTCTTCAATCCTCTTTGCGTAAGCCTTGCCTTTTTTCGCCGATGGACGATTTTGTGCAGAATCAAAGTAATTTTATGGAGCAGGTTGATGAATCCCCGGCTCCTGCAACGCTTGTTGAGTGATATGAGCATCAAAACAATCGCCGTACTCGGAGCAGGACAAATGGGCAATGGCATCACGCAAGTTGCGGCTTGTGCAGGCTACAATGTGACCATGATCGACATTGAACAAGCCTATGTGGACCGAGGATTGGCATCGATTGAGAAATCGTTGGCTAAACTCGTCGCTAAAGAGCGCATGACCCAACAAGATGCAGATGCTGCTCGTGGCCGAATCTCAACCGCCATCGACCGGGCTGAATGCGCCCAATGCGATCTTGTGGTCGAAGCAGTTCCAGAAGTATTGGAATTGAAACAGAGTATTTTCAGCGAACTGGATGCCATTTGCAAGCCAGAAACGATTCTCGCGTCAAACACTTCATCGATTTCGATCTCCACCATTGCTGCGTCGACGAACCGTCCTGACCGCGTGATTGGCATGCACTTCATGAACCCGGTTCCAATTATGAAACTCGTCGAAATCATCAACGGAAAAGAAACCAGTGACGCCACAAACGCCGCTGTGATCGAAGCATCAGAAACCATGGGGAAAACAGCCCTTTCATGCAACGATGCACCTGGTTTTGTCTCAAACCGAATCCTTTGTCCGATGCTTAACGAAGCAATTCTAACGCTCCAAGAAGGCGTTGCAAAGCCTGAAGCCATTGACGGCATCATGAAATTAGGGATGAACCACCCAATTGGGCCTCTCGCTCTTTGTGATTTGATTGGCCTCGATACCGTTTTGCACATTATGAACGTGCTTCTTGAAGGGATGGGCGATGACAAATACGCTCCAGCCCAGTTGCTCATCGACATGGTCGACCAAGGAAAACTGGGTCGGAAGTCTGGCGAAGGGTTTTACACCTACTGAAGGGGCAAAAGCGCTGTGATTTCTCGACTGCAAGAATGGGCGATTACTCGTTTCGTTGGCGCTGTGGAATCAAACCCTGAAGTTCACATTGAAGAACGTCTAGAAGCCGATGCGCGTCTCGATCTCATCGGTAACTTGGTCATCCTTCGTGCCGGTTTAGCCGGGCTCATATCTGGAATGGCTGTCGTCGCATTGGCCTTCTTTTTGTACGAACATCCAGCTGCATCAGACCTGAGTCCCACTTTTGTGTTCATTGCTTTGACGGTGGCAAGTTCGCTGGCTACGGCGTTTGAATTGGTGTTCATTTATCGCGATGCACTGCGGACCGCTGCTCGTATGGCGAGTATCTTGGGTATTCCGACCGAAGATTTGGAAACGGTTGGTTTGGAACACTCGATCCCCCATTGGTTGATTCATGCTGCGCTCGGGGCTCCCGGCTTCAAGGGAATGATGTTCGGCATCGATCCTCTTGCACGGATCGGGAAACTTGGCAATATGGTTCGTAAATTGATGTCAAAACTTCGCGTTGTTGCTTCTGCAACCATGTTCAAAATCATTTTGCGTCGGATGTGGGGTCGCTTGATTGGTCGGGTTGCAGTTCGTGCCTACTCTATGGTTGCCGCATTACCATTTTTTATTCTGCTCAACATGTACGGTACCCGTTCGATGATCAGGGACATGCGGTCACGCCTGGTCGGTCATGACTTGACTCCAAAGTTGGTTGAACATGCGTTCCCTGAAGGGCTTGATGGTCTCTCTGCAGGATTGTACCATGAGGTGTATGATGGCCTCAATGAGCAAATACACACAGCCCGTTTCATGCATCCAAACCAGATTCGATTCTTGCTCATGCTCCCAAGTGAAACACCTCCCCACACCAGCGGGAGTGTCGATGAGAAGCGCCGAGCACATCGATTCTTATTGGCTCTCTTTTGTATGTCAGGTGATGCCACACCACGGTGCAGAAAACTCATTCGACGCTTAGAAGATCACCTCGGGTCAGCAGAGGTCGCTGAAGTGCGTCAAGAAATCGATGACGCCATCCATGATCTTACACCTCTTGTACGGCCTTGGCTGTGATTGAGAGAGCGGCACACTCAATATCCATGCGATGATGGCGGGACATGGTCCTTCCAGTGTTTGTTGTTACCGGTGCTTCGAAAGGAATAGGTCGGGCTTTGGCGCTTGAATTGGCTCATGCTGGACACTGCGTTTACGCTCTGGCACGTGCTTCGAAGGAATTGGACTCGATTGGATCTCAACTTGGTGAAATCACCGCTGGTTCTGTTTCGGTTGAATGTGATCTCTCCAATCCCACCTCCATCAAGGATGCTGCTGAAGTCATCATCAAGCGAACTGATTTCATTGGCGGTGTTGTTCACAATGCCGGAGCAATTGGCCCGGTTAAGCCGATGGCTGGAGCCACAACTGATGCTTGGAGTCACAACATCCAAGTCAATCTGATCGGCGTTCAAGACCTCACTCAACGGCTTTATTCCCTGCTTGGAAGGACAGACCGCACGCGAATTACGGTACTCTCGAGTGGAGCCTCACAGCGTCCAATCGCTTCATGGTCTGCCTACTGTGTTTCAAAAGCAGGTTTGGACATGTGGTCGAGGTGCCTGGCAGAAGAAGGGAAGAGCATTCAGATCAGCTCCGTATCCGTAGCACCAGGCGTGGTCGATACGGGTATGCAACTCGAAATCCGATCAGCCCCTGCCGAAGATTTCCCTTCATTGCAATCGTTCATTGACCTACATGAAAACGGTGATCTCGCGAAAAGCGAGACTGTAGCCAAGCAATTGCTTGGTTTGGTCACCTCACATACCATGGAACAATCAGGTCAACGGTTCGATGTTCGTGAACTATAATTTTGATTCAAAAAAGAGCGAAGGGTGATAAGCCAGCACCATGAGCGCCCCATAGAGGGATTCTATGCCAGGAACAGACCGTGTTGAAATTCGAACTTTAAAAGTTGGACGCTTTTGCGTTGTTGACAATGAAGCATACAAGATTTTGAGTATTTCAACTTCCAAACCCGGAAAGCACGGTTCTGCAAAGGCACGTATTGAACTTATGTCTCTCTTTTCTGCAAAGAAAATGTCCCACGTCGGCTCCGTTACCGATAGCATTCACGTCCCAATGATCGAAAAAGGAAAGGCAATGGTAACCCACATTGACGGTGAGGAAGTTCACGCCATGAACATGAAAGACCACTCCATGATGATCCTCCCCCTCGAAGAAGGTATGAACATTGAACCGAGCAATGAAATCCTATGGATGGAAGCGCTTGGCCGATACAAAATCATTTGAGAGTGTTGATTTTCTTTCATCATTGGCACTTTCGGCGCCCTGTGATTGTTGACCATTTTGATGGTCAACCGGTATTGTATTCATAAGGCGGATTGGTCCATGACGGTCCATGACCGCAGCGGAAACCTCAACGACTGATACAACTTTCTCTGTTGCTACTGCTCTCAAGGCCATGCCAGAAGCAGACAAAAAAGCCCTTCAGGGTTGGTATTGGTATGATTGGGGGAATCAAGCCTACGCACTGACCGTCATGACGGTGATTGCACCGGCACTCATGGCTAGCTTGTACAACTTAGCTACAGGTACTCAGTCTGGTGATACCTTCTATGCTTACATCCTCACGGCATCAATGCTCCTCGTTGTGGTGACAGCACCTGCACTGGGTGTGATTGCTGACCGCATGCCAATCAAAAAGAAACTTCTCAAATGGTACACCTTTGTTGGTGTGATTTTTACTGCTCTGATGGGTGCAGCTCCTTACTTCGGTTCACAGGGCTACATCATTCTCGCCGTTATGTACGCCATCGGTACCATTGGGTTCACCGGTGGGAACGTCATTTACTACTCCTTCATGCCTTACATGGCGGAAAAGCGATGCATGGATCACGTCTCAAGTGTGGGCTATGCCTATGGATACATGGGCGGCTCATTGTTGCTCATCTTCCATCTCATCCTTCTCATGGGTCCATTTGAGTGGGATACCAATTTCAAACTCGCAGCCATCTTTGTCACTTCCTCATTGTGGTGGTGGGGCTTTGGTGCGCTCATGTTCAAGTGGACTCCGGAACCAGAAATCCCTTCCGACATGAAATGGGAAGGGCTTGGCAAGGCCACGAAAATGGCTTACAAGCAGGTGTTCACGACCTTTGGTGAAATTAAGAAATTCAAGGTTCTGGCGCTTTTCCTTCTCGCGTACCTTCTGTTCTACGATGGTGTCAACACCATTGCCAGCATGGCCAGTGCCTTTGGTGAATCCGTCCTCCGTCTCAACCCGAGCATGAACATCCTTCTTTTGCTCACGGTCAACGTGGTCGCTATTCCTATGACCATTCTCTTTGGAAAGTTAGCCAACGTGAAGGGAACGAAGTTTGCTCTCATGCTCGCCCTCATGATTTACTGCTGTGTGGCAGTTGTTGCTGCAGGTTTTGCTCCATTGGCCCTCGAAAACGATGTTGAAGCTGAAGATTCCGGCTACGACTTCACCTTTGCATGGGAAGAACCCGCAGTTCAGGGCGAAAATGGAACGTACGTTATGACCACGCTCTACGACCGTGGCTATGAGGGATGGATCGGCGAAACCACAGGAAATGCCGACGACGATTTCCGTGATGCCTTCGAAGAACACTTCCCAACCCCCGACTACAGCACTGAGGGTGCCGGTGGAAGCACTCTTGGAGCAGGCATCCTCGTTTGTCTGTTCATCCTCGTGATGCTCGGTTTGCTCGGTGGCGCCATGGTCTACATCCAGGGCATGGAACTGGGCTTCAAAGGGGCTTTGTTGATTATACTCGTCATCCTTGTTGGTCTCGTAGGCGCTTCAATTTTGGCTGATAAAGCCACAACAACCGAAGACGAGATTAAATCGATCACAGAAGACGACGCAGCAGCAATCGTCGCTGCGTTTGATGAGCCTGAGATCTCCCGTTTCTCGATCCTGTTCGTTGATGGACCTCAAGACCAAGAAAACACAATCGGTTCGATTCACCCAACAATTGTTGACCAAGGCGGTCCTGTCGACGGCTATGCTGAGTTTATGCGCGACAACGTCTGGCAGCCATTCGGGATCACCGTGTCGCTGCAATGGATCATCCTCGGTCTGTTTGTTGGCGTGGCCATGGGAGCAGCAGGAGCCCAGGCTCGTTCGATGTTCTCGATGCTGATTCCAGAAACACGGACGTCTGAATTCTTCGGATTCTTCGGATTCCTTGGAAAGTCTGCCGCTATGATTGGAACCTTCCTCTATGGTATCACGAGCGGTTTGTTCGACAGCCGTGTGGCGATCCTCACCATCACCATCGTGATTCTCTTGGGTACATTCCTCACCAGCCGAGTGGACCTTGAAGAGGGTATTCGAGTTGCTGCTGAAGAAGATCGAATCGCTCGAGCTGCTGGTGGCATCATTGCCTCTGAACCGACCGATTCGACCCCATCAGAATGAACCGTTCATACAACCAATTTGATTGGAGGTGATTGACTGAAACTGTTTCAGTTGATTCAAACCGTTGGCTCGGTTGTTGTGATGATGGTCATGGTTGCTGTTTGGGGCGTACCTGCTGCTCCAGCAGTGATGCTTTATCGATGGGCCAGTGAAGTGTTCGTATCCGATCATCAATGGATTGATGCCTTGTACACTGGATTGATCTTATCAAGCGCTTTTGTCGTCTACATGGTCTGTCTTCTAGCCTTCTCCTCACTGCTTCAATTTATCCTCCGTGTCAGAGTAAAGGAACAGAGCATTTTCCCGCTTCAATCCTTTATTGCAATCCGTTGGGGCTTTTGTGGGCAAATTGGTCGGTGCACTCGGCCCGTTCTTCAACACCTCGTGCCATCGTTTTTGGCAAACATCTACTTTCGAATCTCTGGGGCAACCGTTGGGCCAGGTGCCCAAATAAACACGGCCAACATCAACGACCCAGGTCTCATCACCATCGGGAAGGGCGTGGTGATTGGCGGTGCAGCCGTGATCAATGGTCATCTCTTTGAGCAAGGTGAACTCATCTTCAGTCCCGTCCACATTGGGGATAATGCCCTCATTGGCACCGGTGTGATGATTCAACCAGGTGTCCAAATTGGTGCTGGCGCAGTCATTGCTTCGCAAGCTGTGGTTCCCAAGTACAAGGTGATCCCTGCAGGCGAGGTATGGGGTGGAATCCCAGCACGTAAAATCAAGGATTCTTCAGAACGTTGAGGGTTCAGATAGCCCCTGAATTGGGAACCGCACCCCGACGACCAACAGCAATGGTCTTGAAGGGCCTGTGTTACCGTCAATCTGTGCGCCTCGCGCACGCCGGATGTGACCAAGCATGGGTGTCGAAAAATCTGCATACCGCCAACCCGTTACACCTCAAGGGTTGAAGGCCATTGAGAAGGGCACGTTGACGTGGCTGGACGATGACATGTACAACAACCTCAACACTGGGGTTTTGGAACAGTACCTTGAGGAAAAGAACCTCGAAGAATCCTTTGAAGTGTCCCATTGGAACACGCCTAAAGTGCTGTACGGAATAGCCATCGGGGCTGTTTTTTCAGGCGTTACTGCTTACATCGGACTCAAACTGGGTCTCGCTATCTCTGCTGCATGGTACATTGCTTACCTGCTTGGAATGGCCCTGAAGTGGTCGCCTTCCGAAGTTAACATTGCCACCTCCGCAACCACGGGTGCGACCCACGCTTCCACAGGTTTCATTTTCACCTTCCCTGCAATCTTCTTGTTGGCCTCTGATGCGAGGTATGAATTGGCTTCAGGTCCGCTGATCAGCAACGCTGATACATTCAATCTGGCGTTCGTCGGTATTGTAGCGAGCATGTTTGCAGGGTTCCTTGGGATCATGTACTTCATCATTTTCCGACGTGTCTGGTTGGTTGAAGATCCACTGCCACTTCCTGGATTTGAAGCGACGCTCAAAATGCTGGACATTGCCTCAGACGTCAACACAGGTGCGGTGGAACACGCTCGCGCTTCGCTCAAAACCATCGGGGTCTGGACTGGACTCACCATGGTCGGTCTCTTTTTGGTCGAATATCCATTGATTTGGGCCAATGACCGGAAGTTGGCACTGCTGGATTACCTCGCCGAAACCCTTCACATCGGTGATTATGGCCTGGCAAGTTTCTACTCAAGCGGAAAAATACACCAACCCTCTGGAATTGATGGCGATGGTGTTTCCCTCGGCTACACCTACTGGAGCGAATCGACAGCATGGAATCCCTTCGCATACACGTACATCGGTCTTGCTTTGACGCCCTCGATGTTCGCTATTGGCTGGTTCATGAAGACCCGTGTGGCTTTCTTGGTGAACCTTGGTACGCTCGTTGGCTGGTTCTTCCTCGTCCCACTCGTCGTCTGGTTCGACTTCCCAATTTACGACGCTATGTCCCAATCCAGCATCCCGATTCAAACCTATGCCAGCGGCGATGGTGCTGCTTTGCAAATGATTGCATTCAGCAAGTCTGTTCGAACAATTGCGATTGGTTCCATCGTTGGTGGTGGAATGTTTGGTCTTGCAAAGATGTACAAGACCTTCCTCAACATCTTTTCAGACATCGGTTCGGCTTTCAAGGGCGAAGGCAGTCAAGAATACATGGAAGGCAAAGGCTGGTATGAATGGCCTTTGAAGCACATACCAATTTTCATGGGCGTCACCTTTGTCGCTATGCTGATCATCTTCACCATCGGTGGATTCTCATTCCTTGCGTCCCTTGTGTTTGCAACAGTGCTCATCATGACCACCTTCCTTCTGGGAGCGATCGCGGTTCGAGTGATGGGTGAAACGGGTATTGAACCGGTTTCGGGCACGTCGTTCATTGTGCTTCTGATGCTCCTTGGTGTCTTCTTGAACGCTCAAGAACTGCTGGACCTCACCACACAAGATGCTGTGCTGCTTGGATTGGTTGGAACAACTGTCTTCGGTTCTGCAATCTCCATGTCAGGAACCGTGATTGGCGACTACAAGAACAGCCTTTACATCGGTAACAGACCATACCATATTTCCAAGGGCAACATCATGGGTGTTGTGCCAGGTGCGATCATTGGTGCTGGTGTGGCCATCTTCCTTTCGAAGCAACTTGCTGATGGGAACATCTCTCTGATGGCACCACAAGCCAATGCCTTTGCGACCTTCTCTGTGATCTTCGCTGAGGGTCAAGGCGACCTTACCCTATTGGCCTTAGGATTCCTGCTTGGAATGTTCGTCGAATGGGCCACAGGCATGGGTACCTCGTTTGGCCTTGGAATGTACCTCGACATCCCTCACACCCTGCCAATGCTCATTGGTGGTGTTGCTCGTGATTCATGGGAAGAGAAGCGCCTCAAGCCTCGAATTGATGCCATCAAAGAGAAGGAAGGCACGACCGTGGCAGAAAAACAACGTGCATTGATTCTTCTTAGCACCTTCATGGTTGCAGCAGGTCTGCTCACTGGAGAAGCCTTCTTTGGCACAGAATCCAGCATCCTTTCATTCATCGATACGCTTGTTCCCAACCCTGATGGTGCAGGCTGGTACATCGGTCGTATGGCCTCATTCATTGGATTGAACGTCGCCATTGGCGGTGGAATCTATCTGCTGTTCAAGCGAGCTGGTGTCATTGGATCTCCAAAGTCCGATGATGCAGTGCTAGAGAGCTGAGCGTGATTCAATGCATCAAGCCAAGACACCCATTTGGGTTTGGGTTCTGTTGATTGCAGCCCTTTTCGGTGTCTCGAGTGCCGGAACATTGCTCCAACAGATTTCACTTGATCCAATGCTCAAAGCCTCATGGAGGTTGCAACTGACTGCGGTTGTTCTGTTGCCTTTTGCCGCCGTGCAATGGCGGCAGCAATCTGCAGAGGTGAAGGCGAAGATGTTCGAAGGTCGAACCCTTGGAATCCTTGGTCTCAGCGGTGTTGCCCTCGCTTTGCATTTCGGTTTCTGGGTGGCGAGTTTGAAACACACAACCCTCACCCATTCGCTGCTCTTCGTGACCGCTCATCCTTTGATGGTCGTCGCTGGAATGTTCCTGCTTGCCTTATTTGCCAAAGGCGCTGCAAAGCCAACGAAGCGTGAATCATTTGGTGCCATCATTGGTTTTCTTGGTGCAGGGTTGACTCTGTTGGACCAAGGTGGTTCACAGGGTGACAACACCGTGACCTTGTACGGTGATTCTCTAGCGTTGCTCGGGGCGCTCACGGTTGTCGGCTACATTGTATGTGGACGGGTGCTTCGTGCATGGATGCCGATTTTCCTCTACGCCTTCCCAGTGACGCTGCTTGCAGCGGTGTTGCTCCTTCCCGCCTCGATGTTGGTGGAAGGCGACTTTGTCACATACGGTGTCTTTGGTTGGCTTGATCCATCCTTCTTTTGGTGGTTCCTTGCCTTGGCATTGATCGCTGGTTTGCTCGGGCATACAGGCCTCAACACCTGTTTGAAGTATCTTTCTCCACTGGTGATCTCAGCGTGTGTCACCCTCGAACCCGTGATTGGTTCATTCATTGGCTTCGCCTTATTTGACACCAATTTACCTGGTCGGTGGACATGGATTGGGGGTGGGGTTCTCATGCTCGGTTTGATGCTGATTGTGACCTCTGTTCCCACAAGCCAAGATACGAAGAATCAAACATCACCCCCAAGTGAGGTTGCGTGAGCACCATGAGCGATCAAACACCTGAAGCGGGCTGGATTCTTCTTACCAACGACGACGGCATCGAGGCACCGGGCTTTCGTTTGTTGGCTCAAGCCCTGAATAAGGCGGGACACGCCATCATCGCGTTTGCACCTTCGGAAAACAATTCAGCAGCAGGAATGCGAATCAATTTGATGAAACCGATGAAGTTGCGACCACGGAACGATCTTCAAGAGGCATGGGGATTGGATGAAAACCTCGCACCAGTTCGACTTTTCGAACTCGAGGGAACCCCCTGTGATACTATGATTGTTGCCCTGGACGGCGGAATTGAACACATCGCACCTGGCGTTGTTCCACGCCTTGTCGTTTCGGGTGTCAACCTCGGCCCCAACATGTCGCAAGATTCCTATCACAGCGGCACAATGGGCGCAGCGAGGGAGGCTGGTCTCTACGGTATGCCTGCGATTGCATCATCGCTTGGTTCGTTCCAACTCGAAGGGATGGAAGGTGCGGTGCAAGCCACCGTTGATTTGATTGAAATCGCGCTCAAAGTATTACCACTCATTCCAGAAAACTTGCGACGTCCACATGTGGATCTCTCAGCAAGTCACCTCACCCGCTGGCCTGAAGTTCCCACTTCACCTGCTTGGGGCCACGATCCAAAAGATGCTTTGCGTACTGCCTTTCGCCATGGTGAATTAATGCTCAACCTCAACGTACCACCGGTATGGGATGGTTCAGTCACCACGACCCGCTTGGGTATGCGCTGGTACCGCAATGCGGTGAGCTTTGGTTCAATTGAGGATGACGAGACCGCTCTTTTCACCATTGGTGGGGCCACCATCGATCACAGTCCCGTAGTCATGAGCGATTGCGACGCAGTCGATGCAGGTCACGCCAGCGTCAGTTGCTTGCCAGTGTGGCCACAAACACATCCGCTCGCCTTGGATGATGGATTGCTCAAATGGGTTTTAGAAGCCTCTGAAGGTGGCTATCCTGCTTGGCTTCTGGCTTAACTGAGCCGAAGTTCTACGCCTTCATCCATCAGGAAATGGCACACGCCAACCGCCATGTGCCCTTGGAGCCACGCATCGCCTAACGAACGCATCAACAGTCCCTGTTTGGTTTCATCCGGCAGAGGCTTGTCATCGCTCAGAACAAAGGCGATGTCGAGGCCTTGAACTTGGAACTCCCCACGTTCACCGGTGGTGATCGAATGTGGTTTGCTCGTCGAAGGCAACATCGCATCCCCACTCCACAGGCGAGGTGCATCAGCGTCGAGTCCAATGATCACACTCTCGGACCAGTCCGACAGCGTATGGGTGATGTCACCTCCGCTGTCATAGATGCCATGAGAACGTTCGACCCAGTGGCCTCGTGCCGGCGTTGGAAGGTTCAGGACCTTTCCTATTTGTCCGGCCACTGCTCGTTCTTCTGCATGTACGCCTCGAAGTTCAGCTCCAACGAATTTGATCCTTCGTGGCGGGCCGGGGCCACCCATCAGGTGGAGGACGACTTCAGAATCATGGCGAAGACCATGGCTGGTGAGCAGCCCTGACATCAGTGCTCGAACAAGGACATCCATCCTTCCAGCACCACCGGCCATGTCATTGAGTGGAAGTTTACCTTGCGACATCGCACGATGACCAATCACCGCAAATCTACGCATAACCAATCACCTCAACGTTCGATGAATGTTCGAACTGCTTCGCACATTTTAATTTCAGTCTCGAGAACGAAGTGGCTCCCGTAAGCATCCACGAGGTAACCTCGTGGTTTTGTTGAATCGTTCAAATCTTCCAGGCGGTTGGCGATGACTGCTGTCATTCCCGCCTTTTCTATTTGTGCTGTGGCTCGATAAATCAAGTCCTTCTGTTTGATACCGGACTCAAGTTTGAAACCAATTCGAATCGCCCCACTGCATCGGTCTTTCAACGCCATGATGTGCTTTTCACTTTCGACTAAATTGATGTTAAGGGTGCCTTGTTGGCTTGCAATTTTACCTTCTGCCGGTGCTTCAACCACATAATCCAAGACCGCTGCAGCATGAATCCAAGCATCGATGTCATCGTTGGCTAACGCCAGCAGTTCCCCGAGCATTTGGTTTGGCTCAGGGGCTCGGATGATCAATGGGAGCCAGGCGGGTCCTGGTTCGTTGGTCACGCCAGCCACGCATGTGACATCATGGCCGTGGCGGTACAGTTCATCAGCAAGAGCAAAACCTGTTGCCCCACTGCTGTAATTTTGAACGAAGCGAACATCATCGATGGCAGATTGAGTGGCGCCAAGGGTGAGGACCACAGCTTTGCGGTTCGGTTTGCCAGCGTTCATGATGTGGCTGAATCGAGCCACGGTTTCTTCATGATCCGGGGTTTTTCTTTTGCCTTCCTCTTCTTCGCCCCAGTGAACATGAATTCCATGTTGACGGGCTCGTTCGACGAGTTCATCGGTCATTGGATCCTTTGCCAAATCAAGATGCATGCTTGGGACCATCATGATCGGAGAGCCACGGCTGCGTGCCACACTTAAGGCCATCAACAACGGACCGTTTTGCAATCCGTGAAGGTGAGATGCAAGCGTATCGCGTGTGGTCGGGACCACCAAGACTCCATCGACACCGTTGAGCACTTCCATATCGCCATCCCAATCGGTGATGACACGACCTTGTGTCGCCCATCGGACCGCTAATGGCGTTATGATTCGCTGGGCAGCGTTGGTCATCACGACCGTGATTTCTGCACCATGACGGCGAAGTTCACGGGCAATTCGTACGGTGTCAACCGCTGCGATGCCACCCGTGACGCCGAGCAAGACGTGACGCCCTGACAAGGCATCGCCTTGCACCTCAACGTCCGTGTCACGAACTGCCATGATGTTAGCCACCGTGCTCCCCGACATGATTGCTTCGGCCAAAAGAATCATGCGTTTCTTCGAACTTGAACCATAGCCTCAAGTCAAACCCTGCTGTCGAAGGTCCATGGCAAGCGGTAGGGCTGATGACCTCGTCATCGCAGGAATGCGTCCTCAATCTTTCGGGACCACCGGGAGTGCCTATGACCCGATCCATCGAGGCACGACGTTCATTCTGTTCATTGACAGTTTGATTGTTCTCTTTGTCTTGTACAGCATTACTCAATTTGTATATCCTTCGCTTCTCGAAGCGGTCTTGGGTTTGAGCGCTGCACTTCTCACAATGAATTGGCTTGCTTACCGGAGAAAGTCTTCGATTGCCTATTGGATTGCTCCGTGCATCATTGCACTTGCAGCCCTGTTCTTTTTGTTTGAAGCACTTACGATGCTCTATATTGGCTCTTACTTGTGGGCCTTTTTGATGATTTGGGCCTGCTTTGGCTCAGTTCGTCGAGTGACAACACACTTTCATTCCGGCTACCGGAACGCCTACCACAACACCATCGAAATCATTCCTGATGTACCGCTCGAAGCAGGTGAAATGTACGCAGCTTGCCCAACATGCCTGGCAGTCCTTGCCATCCGTCCTGCGCAGTTGCATTCGAGTGATCGATGCCCACACTGTCAAAACCAATTGGTCAGCAATGACCTATCGGCAAAGTATGAGCAAGAATAGGCAAGTTGAGCCCTAGGTGAGGCTCAGAACTTTGGCTTAACGAACACAGCAGTTGTGTTCTCCAAATCAATGTCTTCATCTTCTTCTTCGTCAATGTCCACATCATCGAGCACAGCAGCTTCTTCTGCGGGTGACTTCGTGACGATGGGTCCATTCTTTTCCAAGATCGAGATTTGCTTCTGCATCATCTCAAACTCAATTTCCATATCATCCATGAGGTCTCGCATTTCTTCCATGCGATCGGTCAGACGAGTGGTGAGTTTCTTCAACTTTCGAAGGGTTTTTTTGCCATCCATATGAATCACCAGTTTTGAATTATCGTTGATTCAATGAGTGCTAGGATTTCAAAGTAAAGCTCAGCGGGTTGCCAAGGTGAGGGAAGACCACATTTCTTCTGGAACTTCCATAGCCAACCGTAGGCCGCCCATTGCACCGAGGCGCACTGGGTCATCGACCACGTGAACGTTGACATCGCCCATGTCGGACAAACGTCGCTCAATCATTGCACCGAGGCCCTTGATACCGGAACCGCCGCCTGCAAGAACCATGTTTCGTCGGAATTCATTGTGGTATTCGGGGTTGGATCCAGCAATCAACAACTTGACGTTCTCAACGATTGGTTCAACAATTGCTTCACAAGCGGATTGGAGGCAATCTGTGATGTCGAGGTTCATGGCTTTTCCTTCAATCGAGAAGTCGACCATAACGGGTGATTCAGGGGTGTGGGTTCCAACGAAGGAATACTGTTCCTTCCATCGGCGAGCCATGTCTTTGGTGATTTGAGCACCGTTGTACTTGGATTGGATTTCCTTGATGAGTTGTCGGTCAATGAAATCTCCAGCGTGGCCAGTGTGCATTTGGTCTTCTGGTCCAGGGATGGTACCGTAGACACGGCAAAGGTCAGCTGTACCTGCACCGATGTCGATGACGAGGGTGTGTTCAATCATGTCGAGTGCGTAAGCAACAGCGAAAGGTTCTGAAATGATCATTGCAGCGTTGACTGAGCCAGCAGCAGCATCAAAGATTGCGGTCTTATCCACATAGGATGCTTCGGCTGGTGCACCGATAACGGCGACCACACGGTCGTATTCTTCAGGGTCGGACAATCCAATGAGGTGGGTGATGAAGTGAGCGATGAATTCTCGGTCTTCTTGAGTGTCCTTGATGACACCAAGTTCGAGCGGGCGGAAAAGGTTGAGAGCAAGACGGTTCTTCAGTGCTTCTTCACCGAAAAGAACATCTCGCTTGAGGAAATTGCGTGCAATCGGATCCTTTGGGGTACCGATGACGGTCAACTCTTCTTCTTCGTGGCTGTCGGAAGAAACCATCACAGAGCGGAAGGTTCCCAAATCAATTCCAATATACAATACGTCTTCTGCCATAGCACTCACCTGCCCTGCCCATCGCGACCTACCTTAAGAAGAATACCTCGCTGTTGACCAACCATCTTGTCGAAAAGGCATTGGGTGGGTGAAATAAATGCTTGATTAAATTCCTATAGACTGGGGCATAGGTCTCCGGTAGAAGGCCAATCCTTGGTTCAACACCAATCTTCACAAGTTTGACAGTACCATGCAGCGTACTCTGGGTAGAGTTGAGCCATGTTTGAACATCCTGTGCATTCTTTGAGGGTTTTTTCACCACAGATCTCCAATACCATTTGGATGTGGTAGGTATCATCGATGCCGAGTTGTTGGCGCATGGACCAGAGCAACTGGTCTTCACTTGGTGAAATAATTCCATCTTCAAGGACCAGTTCGACAACATTTCGATAGTCATCGAAATCTCTGATGTCCCGGGCATCCAGCACAACACCGTTCTTTTCTGCGACGATGTCGGTGCCCCCAGGGTCATCGACAAACAAAACGAGCGATGCAGCCTTGAGCTTCGTATCCCTCAATTCAAAAGAAATGCGGACACCGTTCAAATTGGCATAGACCAATTTTGAATTGTTGTTGATGATGTTGCGAATTGAGCGTGCGGTGTCTTCTGCAGTCCGCCCTTTTTTCCAGCCTGACGAGTCAGCGACGTTGAATTGGTAGAACTCCGTCCCGAGTCCTGGGTATTCCAATCGGATTTCTTCTCCTCCATCGAAACCATTCGCCACGATTGTGAGTGCTGCAACCTCGGTCGATACGATGTTGTCTTCGTCATCAAAACTGATCATCAATGGCTTTCTATCTTCAGTTGCCGTATTGAAGTGCCCTTGCATACCTGTCATCCATTTATCTTCAAGTCGGTCTAAGGATGCCTCTTGCTCTTCAGTCAAGTCCGCATCGACGCCAAGGACACCTGCGAGGCTCCCTGAAGCAACTTCTTTCTTGAATTCCTCAATCATTTCTGCATCTTGACGGTAGGTTGGAGGTGGAGCCCTTTCGGTTGCGTCAACGTGATTTGGATCGGACCATTCGTGGTTGCATGCTACGCATGTCAGGTAACCAGCCATGGTTGATGACTGAGCTTCGCCACCACATCGTGGACAGTCTCCACCTTCTGTGTAGTTGAGGTTTTCAACCGCATCGCGACGACCTTTGCGTATGTTTCCGAAGCCTGCCATGGTTGACCCAGAACAATTGTTTTCTATCAATTCTTTGGGCGTTTCGGATGGGCCTTGATTTGTTAAATTCGTTGAGGAACGGCTTTCATACCGTAACGAATTAACCCTTCCTGAGCATAGATTCTTCGTACCACAAAGGTCACTTGGTCCCCTATTTCGGGTTGATATTCTTCGTCATCAGCAATGAGGAATACACCACATGGTCCTTGTTCAAAACGAACGAAGACGGTCTGAATGCCGCCGAGGACCGGCGCTCGCAGTGCAAATTCAGATGGAGCACCCGCCGCGCTCAATTTGGTCCATGATTCAACAGTGGCCGATGCCATCAGTGGCTGATTCGGTTCAGGTAGCCGTTGTCCATCCGCATCCATTTGACGCGGTGGCCATACAATTTTGTCATCGTGGGATTGTGCCATGAAACTCAAACGTGCATTGGCTCCTTCCATGTAGGCTGCTTCCGAAACATACGCTCCTTGCGAAACATTGCTGGTCTGGAGTTCTGCTGCCCAAGCTGCTGCCATATCGTGAGCAAAGGTTGGATCCAATGATTCTAAATCCGCTCGTCCATGAAAGCTCAAGTCCCGTTCAAGGTCGTTGGTGAACACAAGGGTTGCTTCTTCACCAACCAGTAAGTTCCATTCACAGGTTTCGTCTTCCGAATCATCTTCGCTAAGTACCGTCACGCCAGTGGCACTTTTTACGGCGGCAGCGTTGACCAAAGAGATGCTTTTTATTTTGGTTACATCGATGCCACGGCTGAACAACAGGTGAAGACCTGCAATGGTCATCGTTGTGTAATCGGAATCTGCTCCGAAGGTGATGCTCTCCTCCAAGATAAACGGCGACTGAATCATCAACGCCTGTTCGTCAAAGGTGGCAAAATAACCATGCCACTCAAGTATCTCACTCATGCTCTGTCCCTCCCAAAGACGTGAACTGCGCATGTGGCACCGGAACCACCGACGTTGTGGGTGATGCCGATTTCAGCATCACGTACTTGCCGTGGGGCTTCGACGCTTCCTCGCAGTTGCTTGAACACCTCTACGGCTTGGCCAGTACCAGTCGCTCCCAAGGGGTGGCCCTTGGATTTGAGACCTCCACTGGGGTTGATGCAGACTTCGCCTTGGTTCAACACGCCTCGTTGTTCGCGTGCAAACACACCGCCTTCGCCTCGACCGGTGAATCCTAAATCTTCTGTGGCCATCAGTTCTGCAATGGTAAAGCAATCGTGAACTTCGGCCAGGTCAACATCGCCTGCGGTGATGCCAGCCGCTTTGTAGGCGGACTTGGCGGCTTGCTGTGTCGCTTTCACTTGAGTGATGCTTGGACGGTCATGGAGGGCTAAGAAATCAGAACCAGCCCCAGACGAGCGGAGCCATACGGGGTCGTCTGTGAATTGTCGGACGACGTGGTCGGCAGCGAGTATGACCGCTGAAGCACCATCTGAGGTCGGACAGCAGTCGTAAAGAGTCAGAGGATCAGCGACCATGAAGCCACTTTGTGCTTTTTCGAACGAGACTTCTTTACGGATATGAGCCATTTCATTTTCGAAACCATGCATGTGATTCTTGACACTGATGTTGACCAAGTCATCGTGATTTGATCCGTGCTCGTGAAAGTGGCGTCGAGCCATCAAGGCATAGGTACCTGGAAACGTCAGGCCTGCTAAGCGCTCCCATTCCGTGTCACCAGAGACGCCAAGCCAAAACCGTCGGCGTTCGGGGGAAAGATCATTCATTTTTTCGATGCCACCTGCGACAACAACATCGGCTTGGCCGCTTTTGATCGCCATCCAAGCATCTCGAAGGGCGAAGCCGGAAGATGCACAGGCGTTTTCAACTCGGCGGACTGGAATTCCATCCATGCCTGAGTGTTCGGTGAGCAAAGCTGCTGTGTTCCCAAGTTGGGCACCACCAAACGCAACGCTCCCGATGAAGGCTTCATCGACGCACCTTGGTTCAAAATCCCGGTCAACGCTGGCAAAGGCACGTTCGGCTGCCTCCGCCCACATTCCTTTCAAGCCGGAGGGGTGGTTCCCGTACTTCGTTTGTCCCGCACCAATGACGGCAACATCGACCATGAACCGTCCAGAAGGCGCCAGCATTTGATTGAGTCGGTTGCTGTATTTGTGTCGACAAACAATCTCATTCCTGCGTAGGTACTAAAAACAGGTCACAGCCGCACTTGATTCATGCTACGACAGTGCAATCGCCACGGCCACTTCAAAGGAGCCAACTGCCCAACTTGCAACGAAGAAGGCAAATTCATCATGAGTGACCGAGAATCCAACTCGCTCGGTCGCATGCTGGCTCTTGTTCTCCGACACGCTCCTGAGAAATTTAACGTCGAGATGGACATCAACGGCTGGGTCAACTCACGAGAACTCTCCGAAAGCATCGCCAAGCAACGCCGCAACTACCACTGGCTTCGTGGATGGCACTTCGCTGCCGTCGCAAACGCTGACGACAAGGGACGTTACCAAGTCGAAGGTGAAATGATTCGTGCAACCTACGGACACTCGATCGAATTGGAACTCGACCTTCCGACCGACGACATTCCAGAAGCCCTCTATTGGCCGTGTGAAGAAGAACAGGTTCCAACCATCAAGGAACTCGGAATCACCGCTGGCGATCGCAACCACGTTCACCTGTCAAAAACCATTAGCCAAGCAATGGAAGCAGGTCACGTACGTATCAGCCGCCCAGCCATCCTTGAAGTCGACACCGTTCGAGCAATTGCAGATGGCCACGTT
>Ga0308019_10000851_pt1 | contig 18958 bp, 20 predicted proteins | sample Neamet284_FD_203135 | JGI IMG/M metagenome (GOLD analysis project Ga0308019, IMG submission 203135) | Marine microbial communities from water near the shore, Antarctic Ocean - #284 | ecosystem: Environmental > Aquatic > Marine > Unclassified | place: Southern Ocean | collected 2014-10-01 | reverse complement strand
GCTATTTCCATCAGGCATGACCACCATTACAGTGTCAGAATTATCATTATCATCTTCAAGTAACGAATCATTCTCATTCACACTTTCATTATGACCGTGAGTTTCAATTTCTTCAGTTAATACTGATATTTGGAAATCATCCCACACCAGTTCAAGGTCTTCTACCTCCCCAGTAAGGTGTGGCCATGTAGCGCCGTTGTCTTCCATGTATGATTTGAGTACTTCAGGAGAATCTGTAGCCGGGTCTACTGTGATTGATATGAATTGATAGTCGACATCACCCAACTGCTTCTCTGCTTGTAGTAAGTTGTTGGTTATGACTGGACAAACATCGACACATGTAGTGAAAATGAATGCTACTACAATAACATCAGCATTCCCCTTCTGAATAGAATAAGGACTTCCATCCTGGTCAATTAATACCCTATTTGGAATTGAGTTTCTATCCAAATTGTAGCCATTCCAATGTACGCCATCGCCACCAGCACTACTGGCAGGGATAGTGGAGGCACAAAGCAATGTTACAACAGCAAGGGCAAACCAGCGCATGGATAGGGCTTAGTAGACTCATTAATGAATCCTATCTTCCTATAATCACTCGGTCACGTAGGAGTAATCCCAATTTGGTGTGCACCAAGCTGGAAGGCTGTCGATGCCATCCGGATTTGAAAGCCCAATACCCCAAATCATCAGTGCTACAAAGAGTACTGGGAAAAGCGCAGTTCGAGTGTAGATGAACGGGTCACCCTTCAGATGCATAAAGAATGCAGCGATACCGTATCCTTTGATAATTCCAATAATAATCAATATTCCCCAAACAGCCCCTCGTGTAATCGCGATACCTGTGAATGGAATCTCGCTAAAGAAAACAGCAGCTACTTCAAACAAAGTGAGGAACATCAAAATCAGGAAATTTACAAAGTAAACATCCTTGCCCATTAGATCTGCCATTTTCTGGAAGGTTCCTGCAATTGGTCCGGTATACTTGTGTTCGCCCATATTATCGCCTCAGTAAAGATAGAATGCCGGGAAGATGGCAACCCATGCCAAATCCACGAAGTGCCAATACAAACCAAAGTATTCGATACCTTGGCCGTTCTTTTCATCATAGCCAACGGTGTCAGCCTTGAATACCATGAATAGCATTACTAGCAATCCAATGAATACGTGAAGTCCGTGTGCGCCAGTTGCTACAAAGAAGATGGAACCTGCTTGGCTATCGATAGTAAATCCTTCAGCGATTAGGTGACTCCACTCGACCAGTTTCAATACAATAAACAGAGAACCAAGAGATATCGTGATAAGCAAATAGTTGCGTACAGCCTTCTTCCTCGAAGGGAATAAGCGTGCTATTAATGCATTTTCGGATTTCTTCCAATTTACATTCTTAGCAGCCTTTAGTGCAAGGACAATAGTGTAAGATGAGATAATCAGAGCAAAGGTGTTGATGGCCCCAGGAAGTAGGGTCATTACATCGTGACGAAGTAAATCTGAAGCAGTTGTAGTGTCGACGACATCACACTTACCAGCGTCTACTGCCCATTGAGTACACCATTCTGTTCTCATTCTTAGGTAGGAGGAGAAGAATGTAGCGAAAACCATAGTCTCAGAGATTAGGAAAATCCACATTCCTGCCTTTCTGATATCTTGGCCTGCGAATGGATGAGATGTCGCAATTTGCTCAGGATACCCTTTCAAATCTTCACGCCACCAGTTACCAATTCCCATAATGAGAATAATGACCCCAAGTGAAGATAGCATAAATCCTGCCATATTTGGCTCGTAATCTAATCCAAGCCATGCTTTGCAAGTGGTGACGAAGCCAGGGAATCCCATCATGAAAAGGAGAATACCTCCGGCCATCAAAATAGGTGATGCAGATCCATGATGTTCTTCATGGTCATCCCCTTCATGGTGTTCTTCTTCAGATTGAATGCTATTGAAGAATCCCGCAACTCCATAGAATGCAGCATAAACAATGAACATTACCATGATGGTCTTACCAGCAGTACTCCAGGTTAGGTAGGATAGATGAGCATTGACATCAACGTGATGGGCAGTTTCCCAAACCTCTTCTGCAGCGTTCTGTTCCGCTACAGTTCCAGATTCATTTGCTACGTTCCAAGCCATCTCTGAATTTTCTAATTCGTCCTGGGCATCTACCCACTCACTGTGCTTGATTGAACCAACGCCACCAGCTAATACACCATACGCAAGAAGGCCAGTAAACAAAAGTCCAACTGCAATTACGACAGTCTTCATCCAGACCTCGTTTTTGACATCGTGTAGACTTCCGCTCATTCTTTCGCCTCCTTGTTCCATAGTTTACTCATCGTCCGGAATGGCGACCGTAATATTGATTCTAATTTCGTTTCATGGTACGCAACACCTACGTTTGCATCTAATTGAGTTGGCTCAGTAGCAAATGACGGAGTTGGAGGTGGCGATGTGACTGCCCATTCTAGTGACCAGCCGCCCCATGGGTCATTACCGACCTTCTCACCCTTCTTGACTGAACGAATGATGTTCCATACCAAGATGAGTTGCGATAGACCGAAGATGATTGCAAAGGTCGAGATTGCCAAATTCAATTCAGCAAATCCGGAATCTGCAGTGTAGCTGTGTGTTCTTCTTGGCATACCCATAATTCCAAGAGCATGCATTGGCCAGAATGCAGCGTTGTAGGAACAGAATGCGATTAAGAAGTGCCATAATCCAAGTGTTTCATTCATCTTGCGTCCAATTACCTTAGGGAACCAGTAATAAATTCCTGAGAATAGAGCGAAGATGATTCCACCAATGAACACATAGTGGAAGTGTGCTACTACGAAATAACCATCATGGAATTGAGTGTCTAGGCCTGCTACTGGGAAGAACATTCCAGATAATCCACCAAGTGTGAAGGTGATTAAGAACCCTAATGCCCAAAGAGTGTGCGTCTTGAATACGAGACTTCCTCCCCAAAGCGTGGCAATCCAATTGAAGATCTTCACTCCGGTTGGAATCGCTACTGCCATGGTTGTAATCATGAATGCAGAACGCCATGCTGGACTCATACCACTGGTTAACATGTGATGCCCCCAAACAATGAATCCGACAACACCTATGCCTACCATTGCATAGACCATCGACTTGTAACCGAAAATCGAACGCCTTGCTGTAGTGGCAAGAACTTCAGAAACGATTCCGAATGCAGGAACTACAACCACGTATACCTCGGGATGACCGAAGAACCAGAATAAGTGCTGGAACAGTAGTGGGTCTCCTCCGCTAGTGAAGAAAGTAGTCCCTATCGTTGAATCGAACAATAGGAAGAATACACCGATAACGAATGCAGGTAGGCTCACATACAGCATGAATACGCTGATTAGAACAGACCAAGTGAATAGTGGCATTTTCATCCAGTCTACACCCTTTGCACGCATAGTGAAAGTGGTAGTGACGAAATTTACACCAGACAATGTAGAGGATGCTCCAAGCAGTGCAATACCGGATATGAAGGATATCGTTCCAGCATTCGGCCCCTGCTCAGTACCCAGGCCTGCTAAACTGGAGTATGGTGGATACATAACCCAAGTGATGTCTGCTCCCTCTCCACTCCAAACCCCTGCGAAGATAAGTGGTGCTGCAGCAACTATGAGCCAGAATCCAAGTGCATTGATTCTTGGGAACGCTAGGTCCTTTGCACCAATTTGCAAGGGGAGAATATAGTTCATGAAACCAGCAATCATTGGCATTGCTGCTAAGAAGATCATTGTAGTTCCGTGTAGAGTAAAGAATGAATTGTATTCATCATAAGTTAGGAAGTCGTTATCTGGTAACGCCAATTGTATGCGGAATAGTAGTGCGAGCAATCCTCCTACAAGGAAGAAGAAGAACCCGTAAAGGAAATACATCATTCCAACCATTTTGTGGTCGGTGGTGGTTAGCCATGGTTTGAGGTAACTCCAGAAGTTACCGATTGAGAAACTCTCAGGGTTGCGTGTGTAGAACACCCACAGGCTACCAATTAAGATCAGGCCAAGGGCCAATCCTATGACGGTCATTAGAATGGTAAGAGCTGCAGCGCTTGGAGCGCTTGGGTTAGCATTGATTCCCGATGCGGTGATTTCTTTGCGATTCCAATCGTCAGAATCTGTGGCGGCGCCATCTCCATTCACTGCGTTTCCATAGACTACGAAGTTTGCAATAGCGGTGTCGTCAGCCGGTGCGGTCCATTTGAAAGACCAACTTCTTTGACCATTAATCTCCATATTGTGAGTTAGACCACCTTCCATTTCAGAGGCGCCATCAAGCGACTCTAGCGTACCAACACCATCTTCAACGAAAATTCTGAATCCGCCATTTTGGTCTGGGTTTGTAGGAGGAACATTATCATTCGAGATAGTTAAAGTGAATAGATACTCTTCAGAAGCATTGAAAATTTCAGGGAGGCCATCAACGGTGATTACGGTATCACTATTTTTATCTCCGTGACAAGTACAACCAGATGGTTCAACATCGCCCATTCCAGTTGGCCTTGCTTCAAAAGTGGAAGTAGAAGCGAGTGCAATCAATAGTAGAGTGAGAATTGCTATTGTTCGCCCCTTCATTCTCTCAACTCCTTATTTTCAAAGTAGACGCCGAAATCAGCATCGCAAGTCATTCCTTCTCTAGCAACGACTTCAACTTCTCCGTTCATGATTGAGTGCTGTTGGCCACAGTATTCTGCACACCTAATTGGAAATGTACCCGCTTCATTAGGCTGGACATACATCCAAGTGCCACCCTCTAGGCCAGGCACAGCATCTTCTTTCATGCCCCATTCTTGGAGCCAGAATGCGTGTTGTACGCCTTGGTAGACATTCGATTCTTCGAATTCAGAATCTCTTTCTGGATTATTACTGTGGATATTGAACAGTACGTTAGTATCACAAGGAATGATGAAGTCTTCACTCATCTTGTGTTCCACTGGAATGTGTTGCCAACGGTGAAGTATGTTACCTTCAGCATCTAGAAGATCTACATTGTGGAAAATAAATTCATTGAATAATACGTCCAAGGTAGTGTTATTCGCAAGATCTAGATTAGCAGTGTTCGCACCATAGGTTATCGATGCAGTAACCGCTCCGGCACCAGCATCAATCGAAAGCCCAGAGGCAGTATCCCATGTGACGTCATGACCAGTAGCCACATCTTCCCAAGTCAATGCATCTTGGTAATAAAAATCCCAATACCATTGCTGTCCATTAACTTCGACAGTGAATGAATCGTCATCATTTTGCAGGTTTTGGACCTCTCCCCAAACGATATTCATTGAACCAAACGCAAGTATTGTGACCCATACGACAAGAATTGTCGGACCTACGAACCATGCTAATTCAAGGTCAAAGTGATGGCGTTCTTTCGGAAATGTTCCAACTTTCAGCACATCTACTTTATCGGCAACAGGGTCAACGCCTTCTCTATAGCGCAGTATGGCGATTATTAGCCATGCGAAAGTGAATGCACCGACAATAATCGACCAGAAAAGAAATTTATCATACAGTATATTGAACACTGTATATTCATCTGGCCACAACTCACGGTCAGCGCCCATGCTCAAAGCGGTCAGACGGCTGTATTAAGCGATTGCGCCTAGGTGACTTCCTCCCATAGGGAGGTTTGTTGATGTGCCACCGATGCGTCGGGTATTTTGTGGGGCTCGCCGCTTGTGTTCAAACCACCCTTGAGGGTGCCGTTTTAATTGAAATTGAAGTCCAGCCTGGGGCGAGTAGACAAGGCATTATTGGATTCAATGAATGGCGAGGTCGAATTCAAGTGGCTGTAAAAGCCGAGGCTCAAAAAGGCAAAGCCAATCATGCGGTCTGTAATGTTCTGACAAAGATTTTCTCAGCTCCAGTAACAGTGGTTGCGGGGCATACGACCCGACAGAAAAAAGTTAGTATCGAAGGCCTAACCTCTGTAGAAATAGTCGCAATACTGGAGGGTCTTCTTGAATCGTGAAAAACGATATGCGTTAGCGCACCGGGCTATGGAGTCATGCATTGAAGAAAATGCGGAAGGCACAGTAATCCTTGTCGAAGGCCAAAGAGATGAGTTGGCTTTGCGCACATTAGGATTCACCGGAACGATTGAAAAATTAAATCGCGGATGGTCGGTCGACAGAGTCGTCGTATACATAGCAGAAAAATATGGCAGTTGTATCGTATTGATGGACTGGGATAGAACCGGTGGCCGGCTACAAAAGAGATTGATGGATTCGATGGCAAGCCTTGATATCAAACCATCAGATGAATGCCGGAGAGCACTGTCTAAAGCAATGAAGCCGGATACAATGTGTGTGGAAGATTTGCCATCATTCCTCAGGGAGCACGACCCCTGATTCTTTGACCGTGTTTAGCACAACATGAGTATAAGAGCGAGTAATTCCTTCTAATGTAAATACCGATTTTGTCAAATCATCAAGGTCTTCTCTGTCCTTCACTCGTGCTAAAACCATCGAATCCCAATCTCCAGTTACGTCATAGACACTGAATACTCTGTAATCATTTGAAATGTGTTTTTGTACGTCCATGATCATACCTTTCTCGATACAAAGGCCAGCCATTACAGTCATCCCCCAACCCACGGCTTCAGCGCCTAGAATTGCAGTATATCCCTGAATGGCACCCGCTGCCTCAAGTTTGCGTATTCGATTGGTAATGGTACCTTGCGCTACGCCTACGATTTGCGCAAGTTGTCTTTGTGAAAGACGGGCATCTTCGTAAAGAGCCTCAATGATTGCACGGTCGGTAGTGTCGAGGGCCATAACGGTAAATGAAAGGAGGTTATTATTCAATTATTCGACAGAGGGTCAGGGAGATTTAGATCAAGAATCCAATCGCCCAAGTCATCAACCTTAACCGCAAGGCGCAGTGATAACGCTCCACTTCCAGTTACCCGTAAAGTCCCATTGTGTGTTTTGTCACCAACCAAACTTTCCTTCTTTATCTTGCCATTTGCTCTCCAGCCCTCACCCATTGTTAACTCGCCAATTTTGATTGGATTACCTGTGACTAAGCGATATTCGATAACATTCTCTTCAGAAGACCACGAACCTTCTAAGCGCGGTAATCCAAGTTCACGTTTACGCTCTGCCAGTACAATAAATCCGATGCAAACGACAACTAGGATAAGGAAAATGATGGGGGTTAAAGTTGCACCCTGGTCAACGGATTGCCAATATGTTGGCATCTCAGCTCGCTGAATAGATAGAACTCTATTCGATGTATCATTTTCGAAACCACCAATCATTACCAGTAGTATCTCATAGCGATCGGCATGACTTGCATCATCAAGTACGATACCGGCTCCATCAAGGTGCTCCTTGGTGATGGTTTCATTCCATTCATTGGTAGTATTATTTGTGAAGTAAAATGATGAGGAAGGGGCCCAATCTCTAACCAAATTAGTTATTTCTCGACCTTTAGAATCCACAGCCTCGGTCTCAATAATGAATAAGTGCATTTGCGTAGCACCATTCAATGCTTCTTGATTGGTCCAAGTAGCGGTGATATTGAGAAGTTCAACCTCAGTCGATCCAATTAACTGAACATTCCACTCGATTTCAACTTCATTGGAATTGACCTTAGGTGCAATATCAGATATATTCTCAGGATAACCATCAATTGCCACCGATGGTGTCTCCGTTAAACCGTGATACATCAATCGGGATTTAGCATCATCATCGGGCAATCCTCCGCCCTCTTCCTCTGTTCCTGTGCGCCAATGGAGAAGAGTAATCTCTCCGTTGCGGTCCATTTCGGCTAGTTCGGCAACAGTTTCCTCATCATCACTTCCGTGAAACCACTCAACCAGAATCGGGCCTTCATCTTGACTTTCATAGTGTCCTTCGGCATAGATTGTTAGATCCGAAAGTGCCGTTGCTAGCGGGGCCAATAATAGTGCAACAAAAATTGCAAACGCCCTCATTCTTCTTCCCCACTATCCTCGATGCCTAGTTTCAGTCGAAGAATATCTCGCTCTTTATCATCAATCATGAGGGATACTCTGGCCGCAACCCATACTGGGAGCAAAAACTCTCCGCAGCGTAAAATCGCAGAACCGATTTCAATCTCAGTAGGGAACTCTTCAGTAAGGGGAACTTCACCGGACAGCATCGCATGTATAGTCTCCATCTCAACGTCGATTAGTCCCTTTGTAATATGAGGCCGAAGCAATTCAAGTGCTTCTTGTCTGGTTCGCCAGATTCCTTTGTTGTCTGTGAAAGAAGGTTGCCCAACATGAATTACGCGTAGTGGATGAAAATCATCACCTGGCCAAAAATCACCTTTCTTGTTCACAACTTTTGCTTCATAGAGCCTTTCATAGGCCATTTTAGTTGAAATGTTTACTCTTCTACCACGGTGCCACCATGAGAATAATGATTGATCAATTCCCCAGTGATTACAGATTTTTTCAATTATTTCAGGAGCTGCTGGATTGGTGGTATGCTTGTTCTTGTTTTGTCGAGGCAATTCCACTGGCTCGCGATTCATTTCACGCTTCAAAATCATCGAACGCGCTACACCTTCAGGTGTCCTCTCTGCAACATGCTCAAACAATGCAACATAGAATCCTCCTGTATCATTGTCATGCTGATGAACTCGAATTGTTGATGCGAGATTAGGTGCTTCCAACCCTCTTTGCCCAGGGTTCAACATTTCTTGGGACAAACCAGGTAGTTTTGGCATCTCGCCATCCCATTCTACAATCTCTGATTTTTCATCAAGAATTGGCCAATTGTCAATTCCCCTATGATGTACTAGTGAAGGCAATAGCCTCTCGGTATCAATCTCAATTAATTCTAACCAAGGGCAGTTTTGCAATATTTCGCAGACTACAGCCTCATTCTCAATCGGGTCTAGGGAACAGGTGGAGTATACCATTTTGGCGCCTGGACGCAGTAATTGAGCGGCTCGAATAGCGATGTCGAGTTGTAATTTGAACAGACTCCTTCCTACTTTCGGAGTCCATGAATACCATAATTCACGATTTTTCCTAGTTGTTGCGTTTCCACTACAAGGAGCATCGACTACAATACCATCAACACCCGGTTCCGGCATTCTTCCAATATGGCGGCCATCATGCTGCATAATCAGCATATTCTCAATACCAAGACGGCCTCGATTTGTCACTAGCAGGTTTAGCCTTCCAGATGATGGTTCATTAGCAAGAACTAATCCATTTGGAACAGCCTCTGCTAATTGGGTTGCTTTCGAGCCAGGGGCAGCACAAGTATCCATCACCAAGTGATCGGTAGCAGGCTCAAGGACGACAGGAGGCAGCATAGAAACCGCCTCTTGACGAGTGATTCGGCCGGTTTCATGTAGCAACACCATCAATTTCTTAGTTTCATCATCGGGATAATCCCCCTTTGAAAAAGGCATAGTCCATGATTCAGATGTCGCTATCCAGGAAATCTTTTCTCCGCCGAGAGACTTCAATTGTTCCCTAGTCCAATCGATATCATGTCTTCGGGGGGTGAGGCGCATTGTTACCGGGAGGGGCGAAGATGCGAATGGAAGCCACTTCTCGACGTCGATACCCAGACTTCTCGCTAATCCCGATAACGGAGTTTTAGCCAACTCCAAGAGTAACTCCTTATCGGCGGGCCGCACCATGCCAGTGGGTCAGGCCTCTCACTCTTGTTGCTTGTGCAAGCCTAATGGGTCAGTTGCATGTGGCGTGGGTATGGCAGAAACGTTGGTGACCCTCGCTTTCCTCTCAGCGATGGCCATGTTTTTGTCCACGATTTTTGATAATGGAAAATGGTTGGCTAGCCTAACTGCTGTGTTTTGCGGGGTCGCGTTTTTACTATCTCCTTTCGATTCAATTCAGCAAACTGGAGGTTCAGCATTAGTCATAGTAGTAAGCTTAGCATTATTGCTTCAATATTATGTAAACCAAGGCGTTTCTAGAAAATATCTCAATGGCACAGGGGGGGCGATCATCTTACTGATTCTCCTATCGATGTATCCAGAAGAAGGAGTAAGGGAAAGCGTAAACGAATATTCACTATTTGCAAATATTCAAGAGATACTGATATCATTGGCAATCGGTCTCTTAATCACACAATTATTAGTTAACTCGCTTTCATTTGATAACCGATTAAGCATAGCCGCAGTTGTAGTTATCGTAACCCTATTCCTATGGGGCGAACTCCTACAGAGGGGTATTCTTCCTGTAATCATAAGTTCATGCGCATTGATTGGTTTCATGCCTTTATTAGAATCTAAAGTAAACAAAAAAATTGGTTCAGGTCAAGGCCGTTCGACGGCCTTAGGCGTCTCGATATTAATTGGAATAATTTTGATATTTGCCACCACATTTGTTTCTGTATCTACCGTTAACAGAATCGGTTCGGGCGATGGGGCTATCGCTGTAGCATTGTGGCTAACCCTTGCAATAACCGGCATGGGTCTGATTGGGATGCTACTACCTCTCATGGGTTTCGATGCTCACCCGCGCCCCGAGGCATGGGGGTGGAGATTGAGTCTTGCTTTCAGTCCAATGCTTTTGACATTACAAACCGATTTAGCAAGCCATGTATTAGGGGGAGTATTCCTAGCCATTATAATTTCAATTAGTGCACCCTTGGTACTTGAGAAGAACCACGCGAAAGTAGTTTGAGCAATGGGAAGTCCCCCCAACTCTTATGAATGGGTGAAAGCGGATTGTGGTTTGGAGAATTCCGATTCTCCAAGGGATGGGGATCTTGATGGGAAGAGCATTTACAGACGGCGTAAGCAAAGATAACAAACTAAAATTGACAACTCGAAAGAGGTCTTGGAAGCCACTTGCAGATTTACAGGGACTTAGTGGCCGTACTAGAGAACTTGGTACTGACATGGGACCACTTACCGACGTGCCGGCAATGGTTAGAATTGAAGATGAAAAGTGGATATTTGAGCGTATTAGCCAAGAGACACTATCTCATTTAACTCACAGATTGATTATTCATGAGAGCGAGGGTCCCAGAACACTGGGAGCAACTCTTGATTTAGATACAGCAATGCAAGTAGCCCAAGGAATGGCTAGAACAGAAGGGTCTGTTGTATTGATTGAACCACTTAAGTGATTCAGAACATATCCATAATCCAAGAAACAACTCCCTCGTTTACGAGGTAGATGAATCCAGACAAACCAATACATGTAAGGTAGATTTGAGTTGGAGTGATTTTCCAAGCGTCTTCTGATTCTTCATCGAAGTATCGAATCAGACCTGCAGCCTGCTGAATACCGCCGCCGTCTTTCTTTGCCATGTCATCGCCGACATCGATTTCACTTATCAACGCAACGCGCGCTACTCATTCCTCTTCTAATGATAAATCAATGAATGGAATTTCACCCTCTTCAAACTTCAAAGAAATACCATCAGGGGAGATGTCGTCAACTTCAACCCCGATAGAATCAGCTTCAATTCGTGCAAGAGCACGTAGTACCGCAGGGGCATTATCATCTGCAAGGGCATTTCTAGCCGTTTCGATATCAGGCGACTCTCCTTTCTCAACAATTGTTATTTCGATCAATTCGTTGAGGTCGTCCCTGGCCCTTTCAATGTGTGAACTCCATGCAACAGTGTTTTGCTTACTGTCACCAATCTTTGAATCAAATCTCCCCCTCCATGCTAATTCCCAGGGTTTATGCGGAAGTGCAGCGACTAAATCAAAGATAATTCGCGCTCTTTCAGTGACAGGACCTTCCAATGTAATGGTATTAGCATAGCATCTAGTGATTAGGCCAAAACCCCAGTAAGAATAACTTTCAATCTTCAAATCGATATCCCCTGCCCGTGTTGTAAATTTCCAACTCTGCTCGTCGAATTTAGGCGTTTTGACCATAGCGGGAGTAGAATTTCCTTCGATGACTTTCAACAATGTCATCGCAACATCTCCGAGATAAACTGTAGAGATATTTGCAGGATGCGCTTTCGGCCGTAAATTGTTTTCTGAATCATACCCATGGGTTGGGCCAGCATGGCGTACTTGGGCGTACAGAATTGATTTGCTTGGGTCCAAATTATCCTGCATGACTTATGTCACAACGTGCCTTGTCCTTCAATCATGCCCCTAATTGAGAGAAGGGTTCATCATAGTGAGGCCTTATCCCCCTAACAGGTGAAGATATGACAGCCAAGCCCAAAAAGGACCCACTCGCAATTCTTATGGCATTACCCGGGGTTGGAAAAGCAACCGCAAAGAAACTCAATGATGCAGGTTTTAAGACCGCAGCAAGCATAGTAAAAGCCGGCCAAAAAGGATTGATTAAGGCAGGACTTAGTGCTGTAATTTCAAAGAAATTATTGTCGGCAGTGACCAAGAAATCACCTGCTAAAAAAGCAGCAACTAAGAAACCAACCGCAAAGAAACCAACCGCAAAGAAATCAGCCGCAAAGAAAGTGGTTTCTAAGGCTAAGTCAACTGCAAAGAAAGCAGCAACCAAAGCAAAATCAACTGCTAAAAAAGCAGCATCCAAGGCAACAGCATCTGGGCGAAAGGTTGCTGAAAAGTCAATCAAGAGAACTGCAGGAAGTATGACTGTCAAATCTGCCAAATCCACAGATGGAAGGACTGGTAAGACTCTCAAAGTGCCTCGGTCAGTGACCGATATGCCTTGGTTCAAAAAAGGTTGATTAAAATCAAATGCTCGGTTGTAAGACCTTCAATGAACATGATTGTTCATCAAGGCGGGTTTACGATTCTTAATCTTCGGTTTCAGTCGTTTGGGCCCGCTTGTAAATTTCCCTCAGAGTCTGATCGCTAATTTCGAGATAGACTCTAGTCGTGGCAATGCTAGCATGCCCGAGCAACCTCTGGATACTGACAAGGTCAGCTCCCCTTTCCAATAATCCAGTAGCAAAGTTATGGCGTAACACGTGGGGGGTAAGTCGCCCTCTTGGAATTCCAGCGTCATCTGCAAGCCGGTCCATCAGTCTTTGAACGGTTCGTGATTGTAGGGGAGTACCTGCTTTTGAGATTAACAAAAAATCACCTTGAGGCTCTCGTTCTTCACGTAGAGGAAGCCAAGCCAAAATCCTTGCAACGGTTGCCTGAGTGAATAGAACAAGCCTGTCTTTCCCACCCTTACCATCGATTACCATTGCAGAATGGTCTGCTAGATCAATATCAGAGACACTCAAATCACATAATTCACTAACACGTAATCCCGTATCGAGAATCATAGTGACCACTAAATTTGCTACAGGGTCTTCACTACACGCTGCAGCTTCTTTGACTAGAGATAATTCTCTGCTCGTCAAGGTTCTAGGCAATTTCTTTCCACTCTTCGGGCGAATAAGATGCTCCGGCCACTTTTGACCAAGCCAGTTCATGAGGTGGTTTGCAGCAGCCAATCTTGCTTTAACGGTTGAAGGGGAACGGTCGATAAGAGAGTGAACCCAAAGGTCGAGCCTACCATTGAATGGTTCAACTCGCTCCAACAATTGTTCGATATCCATCGAATCTCTTTCTAATTCAGTAATGATATCTTCACCAGGTAATGGCATTTCAATCATGTGCCGCAAAGCGATCATGTAGGACTTCTGTGTATTCACAGATTTACCTTCTGTTTGCATTTGCGTTGTATAGGAGCCTAGCCATGGAAGATGTGCGCGATTAACGAGACGCGGCGGCAGCTCTGGACCCTCTGTGTACAGTCGTTGCTGTACAGCCCTGTGCTTTGCCTTGTATGGCTCTATTCTCATTGGCGTCACCGCCTAACTCGCCGAAGCGAGCCGTGCATCCCGTGTCCCGAAGGACATAGTGCATTTGATGGTTCCAAGATATGAAGGCTTCGCGCGTTACCCCATCCTTAACGGCTTGAAAAGACCGAAACCAAATTCGTCGAATGGTTCTAGTTTCTACTGAAATCCATAATTATCATCATAAGGACATTCGGTTTTTCCCTGAGATAGTGAAGAACGATGGCACCAGGTATTTTTTAGCATAACGATTTGAAAATTAATATTACAAACTGATGGATAATTGATATTACCCGGCCTTTCACTATATACTGATTTGAAGTACACACAGCATGGACGAAGCTATAGCCATGCAGATTGTAGGAGCAGTAACTCTGCTAATTGGAATGAGAATGAATATTGATCCTAAGGGATTCAATGAGGAAATATTCGGTAGAGAGGCTCACGAAAGCGCTCTAGGGGAAACGAATGCAATGCGGATGGCTATTGGTGGGGGCGTACTCGCTATTTCTGCCATCAATTTGATTTGCAGTTTTACAATGGATGACGCCGATTCTATGGCTGCTCTACTTACAGCAACTGCCGTTGGATTAGCATTATTCCTCACAACCGTAGTTGGTGCTAAATTTAGAGGATACACCGACTCTATACCTAAACTTCCGGTTATAATCCTGCCAATTCTGATGGTAGTGAGTCTAGCCGGCGCTTACATTTGATTCTTGAGTGCAGAGCAACTCAGTTAACGGTTTAGAGCCTGATTTCAGCGGCCTCTGGCTGTTGAAACTATTTTGATGAAGTCTTTAACTAAACGGACGGGTTTTGCATGGGTACCCAAAGTACGAGTTTAAGCTCATTGAATTGTGTAACTCCGCTCATATTCATTAGCATGGTTTTGATCCCAGTCAATCAATTCTTTCGCCATCAATTTATTGTATAGAAATGGAGTAGCCAATACCAAATATAACATTGATAAATACCCATATGGCAATACCGGGGCATCTTTATGCGATGGATTTAGTTCCCAGAAGTTCAAATTTGCAGCTCTGTGATGATCAGAATGCCTTGTCACATTGCAGAGATAAATACTACTTAGTACGTGATTCGAGTTCCAGGAATGCCTCATATTGACTTCTTTTCCTCGTTCTCTTACGAGACCATAATGTTCAATATAATTTATAGCTTCTAAAAATGATTTTGCCAAAAAAGCACACAAAAGAAAGCACAACATTCCAATTACTCCACCAAAAATAAACGCTGCTATCGTAATAATTAGGCTTCTTAAATATCCGACAATCATTCCATTATGAATGCTGAAAAAATTAAGTTTTCTTCTTTTCAATCGTTCTGTTTCGATCTTCCAGCCACTTATTTGTTCTTGTAAAATCGCTCTTAAGATAAATAAATAAATATTTTCTCCTCTTTTAGCAGAGGCTGGGTCTTCATCTAAGCCCACATCTTTGTGGTGTCCATGAACATGCTCGATTGCAAAAGTACAATCCCACGAAAACGCGAGCAGCCAATTTCCAATGAACATGTCAAATTTATTCTTTTTCCTATGGACTAATTCATGACCAGGTACTGTGCCAAGCATACCAACAAATAAAGTGGTTTGGAATATCAAAGCGATTTTATCAATTAGAGTAAAAGATTCTTTTATTTGGATAAAATCAATATTGAACTGTGAATATAATCCATCGATATACCAGTCAGGGGAATTGTTACTAAAAATAGATATTATCAAGAATATCAAACAGAATAATATTGGTAGATTTATGTAAATCGAAAAGTTCAATATGCTGGGATATGAAAATTGCTGGAGTTCCTTATCTCTAGGCAAAACATAATCTCCGATGACAACAAATAATGACCAAACTATGCAGAAATAAGTGGGGTAATTTTGGCCCATTAAATAAAACAAAATGGCCAAAATACCGGTTATGGCTGGAATATAATGTTTAATATATTTCAGCACCCATCCTCACCACTTCTTCATTACACCATTACTAATCATCTGCTTCCAGCAACGCAGTTGTCCATTCATTTTGAAAGACACCTTGCGGGTCAAGCGTCTTGCAGACGGTACGGAAAGTATCGAATCTAGGGTATAGGGAAGTTAGTTCGCTGGCCTCTAGGGGGCTGATTTTACCCCAGTGGGGGCGCGCCTGGAATAGTTGGGACATACTCCGAGCCATGAACCTCGAGAATAGGGTAAATCCGGCTCTACGTGCTGGTTTCGCGTAACAGATGAAACTCACCGCATACCAGTCTTGGTCTCCACCACTAGCCATCGATATCAAGGTGTCATCAGGAAGCACCCGCCGTACGCAGATGGGGTAGTGTTGGCAGTACTGGTCTTGAAGTTCGTCCAGCCCCTCTTGCATGCCGAGTTCATCGATTCGGCCCTGGTTAACCGCTGACAATTTTGACTCTTTTCCGCCAGCAACCTCGATGACTTCTTTGGTAAATCTGAGTGCATCGGCCAACTGGTCTCGAGGTACGAATAATTCAATCTCAATGTGCCTAAAGGCCTCATGCTTCATCACTAACATGGACGAGGAGCGATCTGTGACCTTCCACTTGCGGATTAGGAATAAAGAGACTATGCGGCGAAAAGTAAACCGAATCATGCGCCGACTTCGTAATATACGCTCTAGGAACAATATCTTCAGGTGCATACCATAGTCCATCACACACAACCAGTAGATGCGATACAGTTTGGCAAAGAAGGACCGTTTACCAGTATCCTCACGCCGGTGCTGAATGAAGTATGACCAGCGCCATGGAATAAAATAAAACTGCTGGAGTGGATACGATTCTTCAGCACTCAGAACGTCTTTCAGTCGTCTAGACTCGGTGAAATGCTCCTGCACGTTGTACTGTGCGCGGCATCGGATTTTCACGGACAGAATAATTCCGAGCGAACCCAGTGAACAACGAGCAGCCAACAACGTCTCTCCTGAACTCAATTCATCGATGAAGGCCTTGCCTGTTGATTCGTCATATCGCGCCAGTCGCACCTCTTCGACGTAGTGCGACATACTATTGCGACCCGACCCATGAGTGCCAGTGGATATAGCCCCCGCAATCGTCTGTACATCGATTAGACCCAGCGAATGTAGGGTGGCACCGCCGCGATTAAGTTCTTTGAGAAGACGCTTGATTTGGCAACCAGCACCAACCGTGGCAACAAACTGATCACCATCTGGCTCGAGCAATACATTGTCTAACCGACGCAGGTCTAGTTGTACACCATCGCCGAGAATAGCCTCGCTCCAACTATGCAATCTGCCAACAGCGCGGATACTCTGGCCTCGATGCCGGTCGAGGATTTCCAAGATTTCCTGCTCGTTGGCTGGAGTGTAGGCTGCCGAAGGCTGAAGCACACGGTTGCGGCCGAAGTTCTTGCGATGCACGTTAAGCGACCACCCGGAACTGAATATCTAAGCGCTCGAATTTTGCTGTTGCCACGCAGCCACGAGATATTTTATTGGTTACTGGCAGGTTATATTCCATAGTTTGTTGAACGACACAGCCATGGACTCCTATATTGTTGAAAGAAGGAGAGGGAAGGTCTGCTGACATATTCTCACCAATACGTCTAGATGTATAAATTATGAGATTGAATTCAACAATTGAAAGGACTTGGGGTAATTTCTCTAAACTCTCACAATGGGTATTTGGACAACCCCTCTAGAATTACTTAGAATCTAATGATGATAGATTCAAATTTGATATGAACTCAAACTTCAACGACCCAGATATTTTCTCCGATATAGTTCGATTAAACAAGTTTAAAATTCAAGGTCATGCCCTTTTAGCCAATGTTTTCGGCAATAATCTGTTCCACCCTTTTTCCCTTTCTGACAACTCTCAAATCGGCAAATATGTGACAGTTTACCATTGTCAGGAGATAATTCAGACGTCTCACTGTTATGCGTATGTTTTGGCACTTCAGGTTCTTTTTTTGCGCTTTTTAGCTCATCTTCAATTTGAGCAATTTTCTCTGGACTCTTTACTTTGAGGAATTGTATATAATCTTCAGTACTATCAAACTCAAGTGGCATGATTAGTATCTCTTCACAGTCTTGACATTGGTAGCGCTCTCCAGTCATGAATCCCATCCATGGATAAACTCGGTAGCCAAAGCAATTTGAGCAGATTCTAAAAGATGACATTCCAGTACCGTTACTTCGTTGAAATAAATAATATTTGAAGTGATTGCAAACTTAAATTAATATCATGAGTTTAGGGGCTAATATGCAGCCCAGCACGCTTGTTCTAACATTAACAGGAATTATTGCAGTTTTGTCAGTACCACTAGTTTCTGCCCATGGTGACGAAAGCACTAGTGGCCCTACGAATTTCCAAATTATGCTAATTTCAATAGCAATTTCTGCCGCCATATATTTCCTAATCACTAGATTTCTTGAAATTCAATCATATCTATCAAGTCCATTGGTATTCGCACTTGCTTCATTCACAGGTTCTGTACATATCTTGTTGGGTTTGAATGATTATCTTCTACTGCTAGGTGGAGTTGGAGTCATTGTAATTCTGGCATTATCCCTATTGCTCAATTTCAGTCAATCGCAGGATAAAGTTGCGAGGTTAGGATTGGGTTTAGGCGCTACTGCCATGTTCGCCGCATATTTTGTATCCAATCATGATATACACTACATCATCGAAGATTACCTAGGAATTACAACAAAATTGGCCGAATTAGCTATCATCATTTTGTTGAAGAAAGAGTGGAACCAAGAAACAGGCTATTCTGAAGATGAATAGCCCTCTGAATCTTCATCGCGGGTTGAATCGGTGTTGAGCATGATCCGTTCAAACCAGAAGTAGAACGATTTGTCGATGATGTCAGCACTCAGTCTATGCTGATGATAAAAAACTAGAACTCATACGGCCAGTCGATGGACTCGCAAATCGTGACGGAAGATCTGCGGATTCATACATCTCCTCGATTCCACCATCGTCTCTTTTTCTGGTTCTTTCTAGCGACATTGTCAATGGTCCTTCCCGAGGTTGTGACTCTGAATGACCCAATTCCCTGGGCGACCCCGATGGGATGGGAACTCGGATATCCAATCTACGGATTGCACATCCTCGCACTTGCTGGCCTCATGTATCACAAACCGATCGGTGGGATGGCGGCGTTGCTAGCGTTCGGCGGATTGTTCGGGCTATACGAAGGCTACATGATCAAGCAGTTGTGGAACCCCACTTGGG
>Ga0308019_10000850_pt1 | contig 18966 bp, 18 predicted proteins | sample Neamet284_FD_203135 | JGI IMG/M metagenome (GOLD analysis project Ga0308019, IMG submission 203135) | Marine microbial communities from water near the shore, Antarctic Ocean - #284 | ecosystem: Environmental > Aquatic > Marine > Unclassified | place: Southern Ocean | collected 2014-10-01 | reverse complement strand
CTTCGCTAACCTCGACCCGATTTATCAGAGGAAGTGCCGACAATGGCTCCTTGAACATGTCAAAAATGGTGGAACTATTTTCCTATGCTCACACGTTTTAGAAATGGCTGAACGGATGTGTAACCGAATGGCGATTATTAACAACGGAAAAGTGCTTGCAGCAGGAACCGTGAAAGGACTCAAACAATCGAAGGATGAAACTCTTGAAGATGTCTTTATTCGATTGGTTGGACGTTCGATTGAAGATGTTGAACGATTGAGTGGTGAAGACGAAAAAGGTAAGGATGACGAGGAGGAGTGAACGTGTCTGGAGTGAGTGTAGTTTCCCGCGATTGGGATGAAGTCGTCGATAATTCGACGACCAATCACCCATTAGGAACCAGTGCTCACGACCAACAATTGCATGAACCGTTACGAGGGTGGGCCGCTTTTTCAACAACCTTTCGCGTGATGTTCAAAGAAGAAGGGCGGAAGAGTCTTGAATTCGCTAAGAAGCGTCAAATGGTCTTATTCCCACTCCTACTCACTCTTGTAACTGCCATCACAACCATCGGTTTGCAATTTCTCGTAGGCGATTCATCTGCCCAAGTTGCGGATATTGAATCAAAGACATTTTCCTGGCAAGAATTGCGATTCGCCCTCCATCTACCTTTGCTGATGTTTAGCCTTGGAATGGGAACTTTTGCTTTCATGGGCCATGATGCAATTGTTCATCGTTCAGGGACTAAAAATTACCTCTTAGCCGCACCAGCACTCCAACCACTTCCGAATTCAGTTGCCCATTTTGCCTATTTCATCAAAGATTTGTGCTTCTATGTCATGCTCATTCTCTCTCCAGTCGTTGCTGGAATGGCGGTTGGGATCTTGCTTGAATCACTTGCAGGTATTTCCACGCCTCTGGAATGGTCCAGCCTACCTTGGACATGGATTGCAATGATCATTACCTTAGCCCAAGGACTTGCCCTTGCTTTCCTTGCTTCAGCGTTATGGATGCGTGGGCGACCGTTTACCATCTTTGGACCCGTGCTTATTGTGGCACTGGGAGTCGCTATTGGCTTGGGTAAATTCGATATCGGCTCGATGCTCTGGGGCCTGGGTGTTCAAAGTTCACAGAGCATACTGGGCGCTGCGCTTGCATTACTAGCAAGTTTAGCAGTTGGAATCTTTTCATCTGCACTCATCATCGACGACTTTGACGTATCTGTTGTCGAACGAACAGAACTTCTTACACCTATTTACAACCGCTTAGGTTTCCTTGGCAAAGGCGAAATCCGGTTAATTGTGGCAAAGGAATTTGTGGATTTGATTCGTTCAGGCTCGCTTAAAAAGATGACCGTCTCATACGCTATTCCACTCTTAGTACTGCTTGGAATGGCATGGCTCGTTGATTTTGCGGAAGCGCCAATCCCAATTAATTTACTTTCTTATGCACCGTTTCTTGGATTCTTTGGTTTCAATTTCTATTCATGGTTAACGATTCTAGATTCTCCTGAATTCATGAATGGATTACCTCTTGGAGTCCCACAACTCATACGAGCGAAAGTCGTGGTGTATTTCCTTGCGACTTCATGGATTTCTCTGATTTTCATTGTACTTATGGCTTGGCGACTCGATGAATGGGGAGCGTTGCCAACCAGTATAATCGTCATGTTTGCAAATTCGATTTACATCGTTGCCCTAACTGCGTTCTTGATGGGTTTACGACCAAATAGAGCCATTTTCGATGCATCGATTATGATTTGGTTTTGGATTGGTACCGTGATTCCATTACTCCTCCTGTTCCTCCTTTCATTCACGCAAGGTGATGTTTCTCTGTATGGTAATTGGTGGGAACGTACCTCAGAGGATGGACTTGCTGCAACCGCCGTAATGTATGACCAAAGTATGGTTGAACAAGGTTACAAAGGAATGATTGCAATATCTTTTGCCTTGATTTTAGCTTCTGCTTTGTTGTGGAAACTCATGGGCCGACGATGGGGCCGAGCAGAGTTTTCGAACTGAATCGCACCCGACGCCCCGAAGATGGAGGTATCTTGATGTGCGTTCGCCTACGCCCAACAAGCATGGCAAGAGTCGTAGCGGTGTGCGGTATGCCGGGTTCCGGCAAAGGAGAGTTTGCTAATGTGCTCTCTGAAAACAATATTCCAGTCCTTTCAATGGGAGATATGGTTCGTGCAGAAGTGACTCGCTTAGAACTCAAAGAAAGTCCCGGTATATTTGGTGAAATCGCAGCTCAATTACGCGCTGAACATGGCGAAGATGTTCTTGCAGTGCGCCTGGCTGATGCCGTCGACACACATCTTGAATCACATTCGATCGTTCTGATAGAAGGTATGCGAGGTACTGCTGAACGAGTGGTATTTGAACAACGCTGGGGCGGGAAATTTTCTTCTTTAGCCGTCGTTGCATCACCTGACACGCGATTCACTCGGATTCAAAACCGTGGACGTTCGGAAGATGGAGATCGACAAGCGTTTGAAACTCGCGATACACGTGAGCGTGGTTGGGGCTTAGAAGAAATTATTTCTGAATCCGATTTTTTAATTGACAACAATGTCAATTTAGAGATGTTCCGTAGTTCATGTTTTACTTGGCTTAAATCGTTTACAAACCAAGAATAATCATTCTCAAGAAACAGGTGTTTTACGGTTTAGCAGTTTGGGCCGCAGGGTGACGGTTTCAGGGGTGATTTTCACCCAAGTGTTATAGTCGGCCATAGGGTGTGATAAATTGCTTCGGCAGAGGGTGCACACATGGCGAGAAAACAAAACAAAGGTGGAGGCAAGCGTCAGCGGGCAAAACAACGCGCCCAGTACGACGAACTGGACAAGTATCCAGTCTTGCCACCGCACGCCTTTGCTCGCATTGTTCGTGATAAACAAACGCTCAACATCATCTACCAAATCATCGAACCACCGATGACCAAAAAAGAACAAGAATACCGTGACGAAATTCTCGACATCTTTATCCGCTCACTTACCGCAAACATCGAAGAGATTGATGCGAATCCTGAAGCATATATCCGTACAGCAATGGATAAAGTTATCAAAGCCTATAGCATGAAAATCAACAAAAAGTCGAAATCAAAGATTTTCTATTATTTGCGCCGAGATCTCATTGGATATGGGCAAATGGATGTCCTCATGAACGACATTAACGTCGAAGATATCTCCATGGACGGCACAGGCGTGCCAATCTTCGCCTACCACCGAAAGTTCGAATCTGTAGAAACAACATGCGTATGGAACACCGACCATGAACTTGAATCGTATGTTATCAAACTCGCTCAACGATGTGGCAAGCACATTTCAGTCGCATCCCCATTGCTGGATGCAACACTGATGGATGGTTCTCGGATTGTCATGAAATTAGGACATGAGATTTCCACAAGAGGGTCTGCATTCTGTATTCGACGTTTCAAGGACGATCCGTTTTCACCCGCAGATATTGTGGCATTCCGTACCATGTCATCATTGATGGTCGCCTATCTTTGGATTGGGTTCCAGAATGAAGTTCCAATGCTGTTTGTCGGAGGAACTGCATCCGGTAAAACAACGACACTCAATGCTATGTGTATCTTCATACCTTGGCAAATGAAAATCGTTTCCATTGAATCAACTCGTGAAGTCAACATCCCACAACCTAACTGGGTTCCTGGTTTGACTCGGCAAGGTTTCGGAGGAGAATCAACAGAAGGAGTGATCGGAGAATTCGAGTTGCTCAAAGCCGCACTGCGTGAGCGGCCTGAATACATTATTGTCGGTGAGATTCGTGGTGCAGAAGCCTACGTTTTGTTCCAGGCAATGGCAACTGGCCACTGTGCGTATTCAACTGTGCACGCCGATTCTGTCCCTTCTCTCGTCCACCGATTAGAAAACAAACCGATTGACATACCTCGTGTTCTTCTCCCTGCTTTGGAAGCATGTGTCATTCAAATCCAGACACGTATTAACGGCAGACGTGTTCGACGAGCTAAGCAACTGGTCGAGATTGTTGGAATTGACCCGAACTCTCTTGAAATTATCACCAATGAAGTGTTCCGTTGGGACGTAAATACCGATGATTTCATCTTCAGTGGAAAATCCTATGTCTTGGAGAAGATTATGGTCAAACTCAATTATTCTCAAGACGATATGCGCCGTGAACTGCGTACTCGGAAGCGTATCCTCGAATGGATGGTTTTGAACGATATTCGTAAAGCAGACCAAGTCTCTCAAATTATCACTGAATACTATGTGCGACCAACTGAAATTATGGCTCGTGTTGACGGACTTAATTGAAATACCTACATGGAAGTGATTCGATGGACTTGACCACATGGCAGAGGATTTGTAACCGCTTCCTCGGCCGCATGCTGCGTAAGCGTGCTCGGAATGATAAGGAATTATCTGAAAGTCTTGTCAAAGGTTCAATGCCAATGATGCCCGAAGTATACCTCGCAACTGCCATCATGACATCGTTGGCAATCACCTTGATTTGCTGGGGTTTTGTCGCATTGTTTTTCATCCCCGACATAGGAGTTATTGCTTACTGGGAAGGCATTCAAGACCCAACAACAGTAGCATACTGTTTCGAGTGGGAATATTGGAATCAAGATTTAATCGACCCAACGAAACCTGGCAATGGCTGTGATGGATTTGAGTACCAAGTATTCCCACCATTCGCGGAAATCGTCATCATCTTCCTCGGTGGATTACTCATACCTTACATGGCATATAATTACAATAAAAACGGCGCAAAGCGGGAAGCGAAACGTCGTGGAGCTATGATTGAAAAATACCTCCCATATGCTGCATCATATACTGCTGCTATGTCTGCAGCGAATGCAACACCGTCAAAGATTTTCAGATCCCTTGCCATGAATAAAGAAATTTATGGTGACGTTGCTGACGATGCTGCAATGGTATACAGAGATGTAACATTACTCGGTTTTGATTTAATTACAGCGATGAAAATGAGTGTTGACCGAGCCGCATCGGTATGGTTAACTGAATTTTTCCAAGGTATGGTTGGAACACTCACTGCTGGTGGTCAACTGAAATTGTTTTTCTTGAACCGTGCAGAACACTACATGCGTGAAAACAGAACTCGGATGCAGATGTTCTTAGAATCAATCGCTCTTCTTGCTGAATCATATATTGTCGTTGCAGTGGCTATGCCACTGTTTTTGATTGTTATGTTGGTCATTATGTTCTGGGTTTCAGGCTCTGGAGCACAAATGTCTGAAGGGATGTTGTACGGTATTGTTCTTGGCTTTGTACCAATGATTCACATCGCATATGCGATACTGGTCTGGACCAGCAGCAAGGAACAAGATATGTGAGAGGAGGTGAGATGAATGGCACGTAAAAAGGAAAAAATTACTGTGAAACTCGACTTGCCAAAGGACGATTCCACATTGACAAAACTCTATGCGATTCTCTTTGTTTCCATTTTACTCGGGCTAGGAACTGCAGCGGTTTGGGCGACAAACTCAGGATTCATGCCAACAGCGAACGGAGAACCAATGTTCACAAATTTGTATTGTGGACTTACTGCAAAGGATTCTCAAGGCAACCCTATGGGTCAACATTTCAATACCAATGTCAAACCAGATTATGCTGCAAACCAATCGTGTGCAATCCTTCAAGATGCGCCGAACCGTATCGTTTGGGAGGATGAGGAATGGAAGTCAGTATCCAAACAGGGTAAAAACTTCGATGTCCCCGGTGTAGAGTCCGATCAAACCGGTGGTATTGTTGTCCTCCAACCCTTATGGGTCAATTGTAGCATAACGGGAAATCCTGGTGCTGAATATATTGTTGCAATACGCTCCCAAAGTGGGGAAATCATGGATTCATATTCAGGCGAGGTGGGTACAGATGATTGTCAGCTTGAGATGGCCACAATACCTCCTGAAAAGCGATACGAATTCGTTGTGTTTTCGATGACCGAGGGTGAACGACTTACTAGAGTAAATTTCGACATTACCGTACATTACTTTGACGGGGTTCCGTCCAACATGAACAACAAGTCATTCTGGCTTGGACCTGAAGTTGAATTGGGACCTAAATCGGTTCGCCCATTCATTTTCCTCAATTTCTTTGGATTGATGTTCTTCTTCTTCCTCTATCCAGCATCTTACTACTGGGAACGAGTAGAGAATGCCAAAAACGAAGTCGAAGAAAAATTCCCGGATTTCCTACGAGATCTTGCTGAGTATTGGAAAGGTGGTCTTGCGATGACGGTGGCGATTCAAACTCTTGCGACGTCGGAGTATGGGGCACTGAATGGAGAAATTAAGAAAATGTCTGACCAACTTAGCTGGGGTATCAAGTTCAGCGACGTCATCAAGCAATTCGCAGATCGTGTCGGAACACCACTGGTTCAACGAGCAATCGCTTTGATTGCCGAAGCAGACCGTGCAGGTGGTAAGATTTCCGATATCCTAGTTACTGCTGCAAACGATTCACGTGAATTGAAGTTCCTCGAAGGTGAACGGAGACGAGCAATTGGCTCATACATTGCAGTCATTTGGACTTCGTACTTCGTTTTCCTTGGCGTAATTGTAACGCTTGCTGTTGTCTTTATCCCTGCTATTGCTGGTTCGAATTCCAGTGGTGGCGATGGTGGCGATAGCGGAGGTCAAACAATTGGAAACATGACGATTCGTAATATCGACCCTCTGTTTTTCTTGACGGTATTCTACTATGGCGTGACAATGCAAGCGGTAGGAAATGGAACCATGGCGGGATTAATGTCAACCGGCCGCTTTTCAACAGGATTCAAGCACTCTGGAATGATGATTGTTGTCGCATTAGTCGTGTTCAACTTCTTGGCTTTCACGCCAAATTTGATCGGTATTACCGACGTACCTGGGCTCAATCCCTCCTCGGGTACCTTCGTGCCCTCGCCGTTATTCTTTGGTGATTGAATGCGTCATGAAGAAGATGCTCAAATACACATCCTTGAGATGTTAACCTTGTTTTGGCTGTTCTTCATGTCGGCAACCTTCCTCATTCGGATTCATGTCCCAGATGCCCCTTCAGTTGCGCATGAAGCAGGATTAGAACTTACGGGCGACGATGCATTTCGGTATGGCTTGGGTCTTGAAGCAGAAGTCTCTGGTGAAAACCGACTGAGTGAATTGTTAGCGAATGGAGAACTCGATGAAGCATGTCTTTTGCTACAAGAACAAATTGCAGCAGGAAAGGAAGCGAACTGTTGGCTGTCACAAAACAGTGGCACATCGGTACCTTATGGCAACACGGGAACACCTGCTGGAGAAACCGTAACAGTTCACCACCTTCTTGCGATTGATGAAAACTCTTGGACGGTTACTCTCGATGTTTGGAACCGTGGAGGTGGTGCATGATGCGACCTGTTTCGAATCCATCGCATGAAGACCGAGATGCTGGTCAAATGTTGCTTGCAACAGGCGTCGTTTTGCTTATGTCCTTACTTTCAATGGCTATTTTCGGCGTGAAAGTCGCCGGATTGACCATGCCTCATGACACTGCTTCAGACGGAGTATTGGTGACGTCACTTGAAGTTGTAGAGGCGATTCCTGAACTTACTGAAGCACGTACTCAGTTATGGATTAACGGTGGCCTTGAACCGTTCGATGCGGGAGAGATTGCCTTCCAAAGTGTCCATGATGATATGCTCCACCATGGTGAACTAAGAGGAATCGAAATCAAACTCATTGATTTCCAAGTCAATGAAACATCTTCAACCACCCTCCACTTTTCGGGAGAATTAGGAATCTCGGATGGCTCAGCAATGCTCACTGTCGCAATATCGTTTGAGATGACCCATGTTTAACGACGCTGGATATGCTCGTTCCACGCTAGATCCATCAAATGCTTGATTCGTTCAGTATCATTGGTCACTCGTGACAAATCAACAATCGGCCAAGATGCAATTTTAGCCCGTTCGATCAAACCCTCTTGAATCGCACGAATTCGAGGGAATGCGGCGAGATAGCGATCTGCACGGCGGAAGGAATGCGCATCACGTGAACGAATCATGGAACGGTGTCGTTCTTCTTCACCAACCGTCATGACCAATCCAATTGCAATGCCACCTGCTTCACGCCAACTTCTGAGTAAGCGTTCACTCGGATTGATGTGAACGCCTTCAATCAACAGATCAATACCTTCTCGTCGAGCACGGTCAATCGTCGCCATTATTCCGCCTTTAACGGCTTGACATGTGTCAAGCCAATCGATAACCGGCTCTCCCGAATCTCCTTGGGAAAAAGATGAGCGATGGAGTGCAGGTTCAGTTCTCTCATCGTCACACGAACGAATTATTTCACGTACGGCATCGGTAGAAAGAAGACGTGCAAAACCACTTGTGGCGGCAATTTGAACAGAGGCAGTGGACTTTCCAGTACCAGTCGCTCCAGCGATGACCAACAGTCGAGGAGCTCGGTCTGCGATGGTCCGAGCAGCCGCTTGAGCCAAACCAATCTCTCGAGCCATACTGTACGCACAGCGAACTCGCTTCAAGAGTCTTTTCGCCCATAGCCACCTCTCCACCATTCTTTGAAAGCAAGTCTTGTCAAGCGAATGCCTTTGAGGGGATAACACTTGGAGTGGAACATGAGCGCAGAACAAATGTCGATTGCCGGTGAATGGTGCGATGCGGAAGATGGTGCAACAGCCGAGATACTCAACCCCGCTACTGGGGAAATTATGGCTACAACTCCCAAGGCAACTCTTGGTGATGTCAACCGGTGTGTTGATGCATCACGCGCTGCTTTCAACGATTCAAGTTGGAAGAATATGGATCCTGCACAGCGAGGTCGTATTCTCAACAAGATGGCTCAGGCCACCTATGCCAAGGCAAAGGAACTTGCAGTTCTCGAATCAAACAATAATGGTAAAACATTTCGAGAAGCATTGTCAGAAATTCGTTTCGGAGCCTGGACGCTCGAATATTTTGCTGGACTTTCGGATAAAATAGAAGGAAGTACAATTCCCGTCCCTGGTAATCGTCTCAACTATACCTTACGCCAGCCGCTTGGTGTAACCGTTCATATTATTCCTTGGAATTTCCCGCTTCAACTCGCTCTTCGCTCCATTGCACCTGCATTGGCTGCTGGATGCACTGTTATTGCGAAGCCTGCTTCATGGACACCGCTGTCCTTAGTCGCATGGGCCAAGGCAATGGAAGAAGCAGAAGTCGGACTCCCAACTGGAGTGCTTCAGGTAATCACTGGCTCAGGTAGTCTCATTGGCGACGCTCTTGCAGGTCACAAAGGCGTCGATGGCATTGTACTCACTGGTGGCGTCCCTACCGGACAGACAGTCATGGCAAAAGCAAGTGAAAACCTCACACCAGTTACCCTCGAACTTGGCGGTAAAGGCGCAAATATTGTCTTTAAGGATGCAAACCTCCGATATGCTGCAAAAGCAATTTGCTTTGGAATATTCATGAATGCTGGACAGATGTGTTGGGCCGGTTCTCGATTGATTGTTCACGAAGATATTCACGATGAACTGGTCGAGGCAGTTGTTGCTGAAGTCGGCAAATGGAAAGTTGGACCTGGAATGGAAGAAGGCGTTCGAATTGGAAGCCTTGTTCATCGAAACCATCGTACAGAAGTCATGGAGAAGTTACAAGCAGGATTGGCAATGGGTGGGAAAGTTGTCTGCGGTGGGAACATCGTTGAAGGTGACGGAGCGTTCATGGAAGCAACAGTCGTCACTGGTGTTGACAATCAAAATCTTTTATTCAATGAAGAACTCTTTGGACCAGTCTTGGCAGTTACATCGTTCACTGAGGATGCAGAAGCATTGGCATTAGCCAACGATTCACCGTTCGGTTTGTTGAACGGTATTTGGACCAATGATTTGAGTCGAGCGCACAACATGGCTCGCGATTTGGAAAGCGGTATGGTCTCAATCAATGAATACCCGATTACCTTCCCTCAAACTGCATTCACCGGTTGGAAGCAATCCGGAATTGGTATTGAACAAAGTAAAGATGCTCTTCGATTCTACACCAAAATCAAGAACGTTAACATCAAACTTTGAGGAAGCAATATGTCCGTAATAGCCACTGACCTTGAAAATGGCCTTCGTCTGATTCAGTTTTCAGGCCAGTCGGCTACTCAATCGTTTTCACGAAAATCTCTACCTCAAATTGCCCAAGCAATCGATGCTGGACTCATTCACCCTAATGTTCGGGCGATTGTTCTCACTGGAGAAGGGAAGTTTTTCTCTGCAGGTGCTGATATACACGCTTTTGCACAATCGATTGAAGATGAAGATGCGCCTCAACTTATTCGAGATCTCACTGGAATCCTTCACCCTTTGCTGATTCGCATGCGGCAATCATCAACCATTTGCATCGCTGCTGTCAACGGCGCATGTGCTGGTGGCGGACTTGGCCTTGCTCTGGCTTGTGATGCCCGTATCGCTTCAACCAAAGCCAAAATGGCTGCTTCCTATTCGGGTATGGGCTTGTCACCTGATGGTGGAACAACGTGGCTCTTACCTCGACTTGTTGGCGACCAAATCAGCCGACGGTTCTTTTTAGAAAATGAAATATGGGATGCAGAACAATGTCTTGCTGTCGGTGTCATCGATGCATTGGTCGAAGAGGAAAAACTCCTCGATGCAGCATATGGAATCGCAACACGTTGGAGTCAGTGGAGTAACCATACCAAAGAAGCAACGAAGCATTTACTGGATGTACAATCAATTCATGATTTCGAAACTCACCTTAAGCATGAACGTACTTTAATCGAAGCTGCTGGTACAACAACTGGTTTCAAAGAAGGCGTTACTGCTTTCATTGAAAAGCGAAAACCTAATTTCCGACAGGAGTGAAGCGGTAGAACCGAACTGTGATCATTCAGGCATTTCGGTTTCTTCTGCTTCACCCGTTGACCAATCGTAAATCCCAAGATTTGATTTCTTCCCAAGACGACCTGCTGCAACTAACTTTTCAAGCAGTGGATGTGGAGCATACGCATCATCATTGAACGAAGATTGTAAATTCTTGAGAATGTCACGGCGTACATCAAGTCCAACTAAATCAGTCAAAGCAAGAGGACCCATCGGATGTTTGTAACCCAACACCATCGCAGTATCGATATCTTTTGCACTGGCCACACCATCAGCCAACATCCGGATTGCTTCATTGCCCAAAACGACTCCAAGCCGACTTGTAGCAAAACCAGGAATATCTTTTACGAGAATTGTAGTTTTACCCATTGCAGTTCCAGCAGCCTGTGCTGCAGCAATAGTTGCGTCACTGGTTGAATCATGACGAACTAATTCGAGTAATTTCATAATTGGGACGGGATTGAAAAAGTGCATTCCAATCACGTTTTCGGGACGCGAAGTTGCCGACGCAATATCAGCAATTGAGAGCGACGAGGTATTGGTTCCAAGGATGGCATGCGGTGGTGCCAAACGGTCAAGTTCTGTAAAAATGGAGTGCTTGAGTTCTGGAATTTCTGGAACTGCCTCAATGACCAAGTCAGCTTGCCCAACAGCCTCTGCCATATCGGCGACAGCGTGTAAATTTGCAGACCACTGTACTTTTTGCTCTGGAGTTGTTTTTCCACGAGCAATGCCTTTGTCCCAAAATGCATCAATGCGTTGCATCCCGCGTTCAAGACCCTCAGGGAAAGCATCAAACAAATTTGTTTTCCAACCACTTTGTGCACAGATTTGTGCAATTCCTGCACCCATTGTACCTGCACCAATCACGGCGACGCAACGAATCTCCATGGTAAGGCCAAAGGGTTCAACTTCATCATGGTTCCTTGGCTATCGGTTGCTTACTTTGAGCAAGTAAGACTCCACCAACAATCAGCAGAAATGCCACTATGAGTGATGCACCCAATTTTTCATCAAGAATCAGATAGCCGCTAAAGATTCCAAATATAGGTACCAAATACACGTATAATGCACTTTTACCAGCGCCAATAGTGAGGATACCATCAGCAAACCAGACGTATGAAATCACGGTTGAAAAGACTGCTAAAAAGACCATGGCAATCCAGCCATTCACCGATGGTTCCGGGATTCCAACAAACCATGTTTCGACTGCAACCACAGGTGTGAGCATGAGAAGGCCCGCAACTGAAGACCACACGGTCAGCTGTAAAGGGGAAAGACAGCGACCGGAATCGGCTGCGGGTTCAGTCATGGCTATCTTCATTTGAATGGAGTTACATGCCCAAGCAAATGCAGCACAAGCAATCAACAGGTCACCTAAGGCTCGGTCGAAGAATGGAATATCCACATTTGGGGAATAGAAAAACAGCACACCGACGCCACTGATTCCAAGAGCAATACCTGCGCCAAGCCGCCAGTGCATCGCTTCCTTCAGAAATACAATCGCTAGCAATGCGGTAAAAAAGGGATTAAATGTAATCATGAGTGATGCATCGCCTGCTGCTGTATACTTCATCCCAATCATGAAAAAGGCTTGATACAGGCATGTCGAAAAGAAACCAATCCATGCAATTCGTTTCCATTCATCTCGTGTTGGCACCATCCACTGACTGGAAAGTCGCAAGTAAACAAAGAAAAAAGCAACCGCAATAATGTAGCGAATCCAAGAGGCGACAAACGGTGCAATATCCTGTGCAATCACCCGACCTGCAGGCCAGCCAAAGCCCCAGACTGCTACGACAAATAATAATTTGAGGTGAATCCAAAGGTGTTTCATTCATACCGCTCCAATCCAAGTTGGAGCATACGTGAACGAGGGAGACCTATTTCAGGTAATCCCGCCGCAGGAGCGTATAATTTCAATCCTTCAAGTCGAGAGACATAAAGTCCGTAACTTGCAATATCGTTGGGATTGTAAGGAGTTGGAACGCCCATTCGAGTCAAAGTCGCACAGGCTGCTTCGCTGTACAGTGGGAACAAATTGGTGGAAAAGTGCATCCACACTGAGACACGTGTAGCATCGACATGATCAAGCGTTAAGAGGTGTTCAAGTAAGGATACATCAGGATAATTCACCGTACGAAGTGTCATTTCGACCTCGTTACTGATATCCTCTGGCCATGCAAACGGAGCCTGATTTGCCCATTGGTCCGCAACACGAATATGGTCGAGTGATGCTTCGCTTTCAATGGAAAACAATGCATTGGCGTAGGACTCATCATCGACAGTGTCTGCTACCAACTGGGGAAGCGCCTCGTAAAATGCTTCACACATGTCAACATCGATGCCGAACAGCGATACTGGAATCATTCAAACCCTCCATCCGAGACGAATAATCAAGCCTTAGCGCCAATGCCTGAGGCAATTTGGCGTGCGGAAAGGGGTTTGTTAGCAACCCATTCCTGCTTGAAAAATTCTTTGAGGTCTTCTTCATCTTGAGCGGTTGGGAGCGTCACATGCAAGTACGCCTTCCATTCTTCGTCAGTACCGGTAAAAGCTTCACCTTCTGTGGTATAGCGTTGCTTTCGGAAAGGGCCGATTTCTCGATAGAAGTTTTCGTGAGGCACGACTAACTTCTTGCTGCCTTCAGGCAGGTAGCCGTTCAACTTTCCAACTTCACCAACGATTTCAGTGTGGTAATGACCACGTGCTTCTTCGTTGAGAACTTCCTTGTCAACTTCAATACCTGCTTCGAGCTTCTTTCGCTCATCCCAGCGTCCTTTAACGCCCCAAACATACGACCAGTGAGCCGATGAGGATGCGTCGACACCAAACAAATCATGTGCTGTTGAAACCCATTTGTTGAAGTAGCGTTGAAGCATATCTAATGGAACAATGCCTGCTTTAATGACGCGACGAAGGCCATTAGAACCGGTTCCAAGGTGGAACGATTCTTCCTTGAGCATTGGGCCCATGGAGGCAGCGAGGGGCTTGAACGCAGAGGTCGAGAGCATACCGAGTTGGAACTTACCGTCACGGTCAACGAACATAGTATAACAGAAGAAATCGAGCCAATGAGGCATAGGTCGATTGAATGCACCAAGCAAGCGGTCACCGTCTTGGGCGTTGCGTTCGAGGAGTTTTTGTGCCTCACGACGTCCTTGTTGTCCAAAGTAAGTCATCAGGATGTAGGCCATTTGCCAACCGTGGCGTTGTTCTTCAGCCATGATACGTGCTGCTGCGTAGCGGTCGTAATCGGTTGGAGCAGATGCGAGGAGGTGGCGTTGTTGTTCTACGGAAGCAAATTCAGTATCACCTTGAACAGTGATCATGCTGACCAGAGCATCACGCATGCTTTGGTGGGGAACTTGAAGAGAGCGTTCCCACTTTGGACGTCCTTTGTAATCTCCGAATTCGATAACATCGCCTGCACGGTCCCAGTCAAATTGAATCGAGAGGTCAAAGTCGCCCATCCAATCACGGTTGAAGCCAACACGGTCTTGCCATTCGGTAAAGTTTGAAACCCAGTCTTCCCAGGTGTTTGGTAGGTTGTCCATGTCATTCCGAGGTGTAGGTCTACCTTATTGCCTTTGCGAACATGTTCGTACGAACATGTTAGGGGCTACGGCGCCTAATGTCATCTGCAAAGGCATGATGTACAGTTGATTCAATACGTTGTAACTGGGCTGAAAGGGTTGATTTAGCAACTTCGAGAACCACTGCAAGTTCAGTTAAGGTGATTCTTCGTGGCACATCATAGAAGCCTTCTTTCATCGCAGTATCAAACACATAGCGCTGGCGAGGCGTAAGCAGGCGATTGGTAACTCCACGTGTGGAAACCAGTTGATACGGGATTTCTTCATCATCAAAACCAGAGAGTAAGTCTCGAACTTTTTCTCGAGCGCATGATATCGTCCACTCGACCCAACCGTCTCTGACTTCAAACGGTGTGTGTGGAATCACTCCAACTTTGAGAAGCGGTTTGAGAAAACCTCCACCTCCTGCAATAATGTCGACGACAAAACTTTGCTTCCCGAAACTACGAACCTCTTCGATGCCTGGATGCGATACAACGGTTTCAGTGATCTCTTCACTGCACGAGGCTCGCGCAGTTCCACGGCCCTTTTGTAACGGCATGTGTTCTTCAATACGAAGAACTGCTGAAGGGTGACTTCGGGTTACATCGCCTGCCCAGTGGCCTTCTGGAAGCCGAACTTCGAGTCGGATTTGTTGGACGGCCATAAAGTGGTGTCGTAACGGACCCACTTGAAGGTCGCGGGAAATCAAATATGCCGTGTTGTCTCAATTTTTCGGACTGTTCCACTTTCCACATCGATGATTTCGCCAAAGGTGGTCGTGTGTGTTTCGCCGAGAATCGCTGCCGGAAGATAACCATCACAAACACCGGAGGCGGCAAAGATTGCGTTTTCACTTTTACACAAATCATGCGCTTCCCAAAGACGGGTGAGGTCGTCGCCAACCATGTTCTCCGCACGTGCTTCTTCTTCTGGAGAACGGAAAACAAGGCGCCCTTCGAATACGCCACCTAAGCCACGTATTGCAGCAGCGGAGATTACACCTTCTGGTGCAGCACCGATGCCCATCAACAAATCGAATGGTCCGTCTTTTCGAGCAGCCCAAATTGCGCCAGATACATCGCCATCACCCATCAGTTCGAGTTGAGCACCGCTGGCTCGTATCTCTTTGAACAGTTGAGTATGGCGTTCTCGGTCAAGTGCGACAACACGAACTTCAGAAACTGCCTTGTCAAGAACTGCGGCAGTTTGCTCAAGATTGTAGGCTACATCACCGTCAAGGCTGATATGACCAACCAGTTCAGGTCCACCTGCGATTTTATCCATATAGCAATCAGGAGCATGTAAGAGAGTCCCTCGAGGTGCAGCTGCAAGAACTGCAATTGAATTTGGGGAATTCGAGGCACAGTTATTGGTGCATTCAAGTGGGTCAACTGCAATATCAATTTGAGGAGCACCGACAACGCCAACCATACTGCCAATTTCTTCACCGATGTAGAGCATAGGGGCTTCGTCACGCTCACCTTCACCAATGGCAACACGGCCATCAAAAGGCACGTTATCGAAGGTTCGACGCATGGCTTCGACTGCAGCTTCATCAGCCTTGTCTTTTTCACCAAGACCGCGCCATGCAGCACTGGAAATAGCCGCTTGGTCTACGGCTTCTAAGAAGTGGTGGTAGAGGTCGCCAACGCTGCCCATGATTTGAGACGGGCGCGCCCCATCCATGAATGAAACGGTTTAAATCGATGTTCGAAAAGATAGAAATCTCTTTTCAAAAGATAATCCTGTCGTTTTTCCTCAAACGGTTACAATTGGTGGACGCTCGTCAGAATCATCCTCATCAAGTTCTTCATCAAAAGATGAATACGACCACAGCGTCGTTGTAATCAAGGCCATTACGACAATCTTAGCGAGGTCCCAAAGTAAAAATGGTTCGACTCCCCATGCGTATGCTTGAGCAAAGTCAACACTGTATGAATGGGCAAGCCAAGCGGTTCCAATAACATACACTGGAACCATTGCTACAGTCCAACAAACGAGTTGTGCTTTCAAGTCAGATACACCCTGTTTACGAGATCGGTCAAGGCCTTCTGCGATAATTGCAGAAGCAAAAGGAAAGGCCATTAGGTAACCTCCTGAAGCGATGAGGATACTGCCGGAGAAGAGCGTGTCGCCTCCATTGGCGAAAACAGGTGCTCCCAGAGCACCAACAATCAAGTACAAACATCCAGATGCAAAAGCATCGTTACGTCGAAGATAGACACCCGTTGCTAAAACTGCAAAGGTTTGCAAAGTGTAAGGGACAGGAGACCAGGGCATGGTAAAAGCCACTTGTGCGCACAATGCAGTCAATCCTGCGAAGAAAACAACTGTAATTGCTCGTTCATTGAGATTTGATTCTTCGTGGGACAATGCGAGGTGCCACTGTGCAGGTTTCTTCAAGTTCAATTGGTTGAACATGAACTTGCCTTTGTTGTCAAGTTCTTAGTCGTTGACTTGGAAAACTCTGTATTAAGATTCGATAAGGAGTATTTCTTGGTCTTCAACACGGCATTGTTCTGCTTCACAGATTTGAGGGAGTGATGATGCTTTCAACATTTCAGTCGATGTGGAAACTGGAGAAGTCAACTCACCCTTTTCGACATAGAGACTCGGTCCGTTGCCCATGAAGTAGACTGAACCACGACCGGTTCTGGAATCTTCAGGTTGTGAATTGTTTCCAGTTGCACAAGCATCGATACATCCATCTGCAAAGGCAATGTAAACTCGGCCTTCAAGGTCGATAGTGAGGTCGTTGAAATCCAGAAGGTTACGGTTTGAACCACCGTCATCGGTACGGCAATCACCACTGTTCAAGCACATGCTTCCGATTTGAACAGGGTCGTCGGAAAGTCGGTAGGTGTGGAAGGTTGGATCTTCATCCAAAGCGTTCAGACTGTAAGTGACGTAAATATCATAGGAGACGTTTGCCATTGCATAGTGGGGGTTACCGTTCCAATTTGCTCCATCAATGTCTGTTTTACCTAATTCCTCAACGTTTTCACTGCCCAAATAGGTGAATGCAATTCGACCAGGGTCGCCTGCATCAACTTGCGGGAATGCAGTTGAGATGACTTCTACAGGACTAATTCGAGTACTGGTTTGCTCCCATGTATCTCCTGCATCTGTACTTCTTGACATGTAAATTCCGAAATCTGCTCCAGTCCAAACGTGGTATGCGTTGGAATCACTGTCAGTAGCAACTTCTGAATTCTTTCGAGGGTCTGGAGTTCCCGCATCTTGACCCATTGTGCGTTCTACCCAAGTCAATCCGTTGTCTTTGGAGAGAATCAAGGTTGGAGTTGAAACACGAGGAGTGAGGTACACCGTTCCATCAGGAGCGGTTGTGATGGCTCCGTGAAGACCGCCGTTGGTCGATGCAAGTCCGACGATGTTACCACCAACTTCGAAAGAGGCTCCACCATCAAAACTTGTAAAGCAGGAAATTCCAACAAGTTTATTGAAACAGAAATATACCGCCGTAGCATAGGTCGGGTTGAGTTGACCAATGACACCAAAGCCATCGTCAACCCAAGGACCAGTCGCTAGTTTGATGTGGTCATTCAATGGAGTTGTGCCTGAATCATGTGGGTTTCCAAGCCAAGTTTCTCCATCGTTGTCTGACCATCCAATCCATGTTGATTCAAGTCCCATCATGTGAATATTGAAAATACGATCGGTTTCCAAATCGACCCAACCGTACGGGTCACTGGTGAATGGGGCTTGTGTAATGTCTTTCGAATCAACCCACGATTCCCCATAATCACATGAACGCATTGGCTTTTCCATAGCAATGAAAAACATGCAACCGCTTGAAGTGATTCCAATACTTGGTTCCTTACCGGTCTCACCAACATCACTGAATACGAAATCCATTGCGAGTGGTGCTTCATTGACAGCCATTCCACTGCCGTTGGTGACAAAGATACGTTGGTCCGTTTCCAATTCGATTTCTGCCTCTTTTGGGGCTTCAGTGGCCCCAAAGCAGCCCGCCAAAGAAACGGTCATGACAAGGAGAACAAGTAGTGTAGCCTTTGCTCGCATATCCGTTCCACTCGACAGGGGAATAATGACTTTCCTATACGGCATTGTAGAATTAACCGGCGAATCATTCAAAACATGAACTCATATCTTCTGTCCGTGAAAGAATTTGTCGTATTCGATTATCCACTTCCCAAAGATCTTGAAATCGAAAATATTTGGAAACAAATCTCTTCACTCCGGCATGATGTTTATGCGGAGGAGTTGCAGCAATATGACCTCAACAATGAACAACAACTTGAAGATCCAGGCCGTCATTTTATCACATGTATGATTGGAACTCAACTTGCAGGATACATCAGTTTGAACCCACCCGAGCAAAAACCATTCCGGGTTACAAAATATTTCTCACCAGAAATCCTCGACAAAACTGTATATTCTCAGTCAAATGAACAACGTTCAACGACGTATGAAGTTCGGGCTTTAACAGTATCACCAGCGTTTAGAGGGCAAGACATCGCATCGAAACTGATGGTATATGCTCTCAAATTTGTCCTTCACCATGAAGG
>Ga0308019_10000845_pt1 | contig 19029 bp, 17 predicted proteins | sample Neamet284_FD_203135 | JGI IMG/M metagenome (GOLD analysis project Ga0308019, IMG submission 203135) | Marine microbial communities from water near the shore, Antarctic Ocean - #284 | ecosystem: Environmental > Aquatic > Marine > Unclassified | place: Southern Ocean | collected 2014-10-01 | reverse complement strand
AGAAAAGAGATCTATCCCAAGGATTAAAATAGAAAAAGCCCGGACCGTAAGGCCCGAGCTTTAAATCTGATTTTCTAACGACCTAGTTCTGAATTGCGATTTGGCGTACTGAAGTCCCGCCATCACCACGAATTGAGATGGAGTAAACTCCATTCTGGAGCCCTCCCAAATCAAGGACGATACCATAATTTCCAGAATCAACAGCTGTAACTAATACCAAGCGTCCCATACTGTCATGAACTTCTACAGACGCTTCCGTTAAAACAGTGTTTGAGTATAAGTTAACGAAACGCGAAGTCGGGTTTGGCCCCAAGGTGAAGGGCAGAGGATCTAAATCATTCAATCCATAAGTATCATCGACGTACACATTACCGGCATCAGTACACCCATTAGCGTCAGTAACAATAACATGGTAAACACCATCCTCGAGTCCATTGGGGTCGGCAATTTCCCCTGAAGACGAATCAATCCACTCGTAGGTGTAAACTCCTGAGCCACCTGTTGCAGTAGCCGTTCCCAATCCTGTTGAACCGCCAAGATCGCCAGTGGCAGACAATGTGATTTCAACTTCATCAGGGCCTGCAACTACGATATTGATAGAGGACATGCAACCGCCTAAGTCAGTTGCGACCACATTGTAACTCCCCACAGACTGGCTGAATTCCCCAGAATAGTTTTGTAGAAAAGGTGAATTACCTAATGCAAACCAAACAGAGTCCTCAGCACCTACAGCACCTTCCGCTATAACATGAATCAGTGCTTGATCTTCAAAACAAAGTACATTTGAATCATCCAGAGTGAAAGTGAGCGAAATGTAGCAGCAAGAATTGTCATCGAGGGTAGCTTCGAAATCGTAGTTGTTTGCGGTATCATCCATACAACCTGAGCAAGAGGAATTATCCCCTCCGCAAACATAGCAATCATCGAAGAATAAACAATTGTCGATATCTGTGATCGCGAGTTCGCTAAAATTACACGCAAGTGAATCCGTACAACCTAGTGTTGGATCACAATTGAGCATCAATAGATCGATTGAATTCGCCACGTTAAGACGTCCTCCAGTAACGGTTTCGGTCAGTAGACCCGATACTTGATCTACCCCGTCAAAGATGAATCCCCTCACAAGATCGGCTGTGCCTTGCGGGTCGACCAGAGCATTTGAAGCGATTGAAGAGCAAGGCGCGCTGTACAATAACGCGATTGCACCAGCAACGCATGGGCTTGCAAATGACGTTCCCGAAGTGTTCGAATACGAAGTGCCCGATCCAGAGGGTAAGTAAACATTATCGCCTGGAGCACCTAAATCAATTGTGGTTTGTCCATAAGCTGAGAACGTTCTCACATCGTTGTTATTCGTGGCGGTAACAGAAACCATATAGTCTGAACTACATCCTGTAGGCATATCGCCATCGGTATCGATGTTATATGTCTGGTTCGCAGTCGCTCCACAGTTGAGGATTCCCACGGCGCCTAAGTCGTCGTAGTAGGCACACCAAACTGGAAAATTAGCTGGATTGGCTAGATCAATTCCCCAAGAAGCATTTGTCGCAACGACGAAGGCGCCTTGAAGTCCAGCACTGGAATTGTACATGTCTCGCATTTTATGAGGGTAGCTATAAGCCGCGATAACATTAGACTCGGAGAGGCCGCCCATTTGGACTTGCATAATGCCCACATCCCAATTCACCCCAACTCCACCAATACCGTTATCACCTGTCGCACCGATCATTCCACTAACAGAAGTTCCGTGACCACCAGTTGCAATACCATCATTTCCTACGGTGGTGTTCCATCCATTGACATCATCTACAAACCCATTCTCATCATCGTCTATTCCATTACCTTCAATTTCATGTACATTCGTCCAATGATTTGAAATTAAATCTTGATGCGAGTAATTCGCACCGCTTCCTTCGAGGACACATACAACAATCCTATCCCCACTTGATGTGTATCCTCCAGTTGTGATATCCCAAGCTAGATCGCTGTCTATATCGTGATCACCATTTTGAATATGGTGCCACTGCGTTGAGAGGCTAGGGTCGTTAGGAATTGTTTCTCTATCTTCAACGTAGTGATTGAATTGGACTGCCTCTACGTGAGGATTTGCAGCAATATTTTTAACTAAAAGATCTTGCTCAGGGTGATTTTCATTGAAGGTAAAAAGGTAGATATAGGATAGAGGAGAAAGGACTCTCTCCATTTTTAGGTTACTGTAGTATCCATTTGAGATTAAATGTTCACGCTCGAAGTCCGAAAGAAAGTCTTCGTTGATAGTATTGTGGAACATTACAATTAGTTCTCCAGGAACAATTTCACCGGGGAGTCCGAAGGCTGGAGTTTGGGCTGATGTACTATATAGGGTAGTGAAAGCGAAAACAATCGCCAGTAAAACACCGCTTAGGGAAATTTTCATAATCAAGGTATAGGTTTAAACTAAAAAACAGGTAGCACGAAGATATCATTCTTAACCGCGTTTCTAACTTCGTATATTTAATTAAAATATTTTTTTAAGACCTTTTATCAGTTGCAAATCCGTATTTTGCGGTTTCAAACTCGCATTAATGATGAAATCTTTCTTTATGAGAACGTCTTTATTAGCAATCACACTAATATTAATTGCTATTAGCTCATATGGGGCTGATGACTTAAGTGCTGATGGAGGTATGATTTTCCCATCATTTACTGTTGATGAAACTCAGGGACAGGTTGGTACTGGTTTTATAGTGAATTGCACTAATACAACATCAGACACAGATCCGGACTGTGCAGCAACCCTCATTTATACTTGGTTTGTAAGCAATGGAGTACAAGGTGTGGACTGGGCCTTTCTTTCAGACGAAAACGCTACAGACATGTCGATTGAGTTTTTCACAGCTGGATGTTATGATATACAGTTAAATGTGATAGAATGTGCCACGACAAATGGAGCAACTCCTACATCTATAATCGTTTCAGGGGTTCCCGAAATTACGATTACAAATGCTTCCTCACTTGATATCTGTGGAGGCAACAGTGTTAATATTGATTGGGAAATTGCATCAAACAACAATCAAAGTGTAGATGTTGAAATTTTAATCGATGGAGTGTCTGTCAGTGACTCCCCGTATACTCCAGCTACTATTTGCGCAACGATTGGGAATATTGATATTAGTGATACATTTACGGCAAGTGATCTTTCTGTTGGGGCTCATGTCTTCGAAATAATTGCAACAGGTGGATTTAACTCTTCATCAACTTCTCATGTTGAGAATTTTGAAGTGTTCGACTATCCAACATTCACTATCCTGGGTCTAAATGAAATCTGTGAAGGTGAATGTATTGATCTACAAGTAAATTGGATTGACCCACCATCAAGTTCTGTAATCTTAGATTGGACTCTGGATACGGCACCTCACTCAAATGGTGATTTATTTAATTACTGTCCTACATATACTTCTGGGACAGCTGTCATAGGATTAACCATTAATGCGAATAATGTTTGCAGCACTAGCTCAGCCATTTCAGTCACAACTACCCCAATTCCAGTTACGTCAATCACCATTTCTGAGATTGAAGGTTGTTCACCCTTAACAGTGGACTTTTTAGCAGAGGTTGACTTTGCTGCTGTTACGGCGTGGGACTTTGGAAATGGACAAAATGATTCGGAAAATCTTTCTACTCAAATTACTTTTGATTGTGAAGACTATAATTCTGGTGATTGTTTATTCGATGTGAGCTTCACTGCTATTTCAGCTTCTAACCCCAACTGCCTTTCAACAAATACAGAAACAATTACTTTACACCCTCAGCCATTGGCTGATTTTAATTTATCCTCAGATGGGATTTGTTTTGATATAGGGAGCGATGCAGAGATTATAATCAACAACACATCATCAAATATTACGGGTTTAAATTGTTCCGGAGGCATTGAGCCATATGCTTGGACAGTTTTTCCTACTGGTGTAAATGATTGCACAGAGTTGACGTCAGATGTTCCTAATTTATTTGCTGCTGGAACTGGCGTATTTACTATAGGGCTAGTTGCAACGGATGCTTTTGGCTGTAGTTCTGAGACTTTTAAAGACTTCGATGTCTTTAGCAATCCTATCCCTGAAATCACCTTTCTTCAAAACACGATATGCTTACCTCTCGAAGTTGAGATTTTAAACACTTCAACTGGCGGCTCTACATTTAATCTGGAAGTTCCAGGGTTTGTTATCCCTGATAATTTCTCCTCACCCTATGTGATTGAAGCTGAATACCCTGGTGTGTATGAAGCCGAGCTAACAATTACAAGTGATGAAGGGTGTACAGTAGTTCTTGACATTGATACGGCATTTCAAGCTTGGTACCCTCCAGTTGCTGACTTTTTAGTGACACCCGAAGAAATTCTAATTCTTGACCCAATTGTTACGTTTGAGAATATGTCAGCTGGAGGTACGGAATTCATCTGGTCATTTGGTGATGGAACAGGGTCCTCCGAAATAAGCCCAGAACATGAATATGAAAGGGCCGCCACTTATGAGGTCCAACTTCATGTCACGAACATTCACGGGTGCACGGATATCGCAACTCAGACTATTCACGTAACCAGTGAATTACAGTTTTTTGTACCGAACGCTTTCACACCCGATAATGACGGAAACAATGATTCATGGACTCCAGTTATAAATGGAGAAGAACTCATTCTTAGCTACGAATGCTGGGTTTATGACCGGTGGGGTAAGCTCGTCTTTAACTCCACGACAATAGGAGAACCTTGGATAGGTGACAATACTGTTGATGGAGTTGGGACGCATTATGTAAGCGCTACTGAACAATTCAGCTGGAAAATTGAAGTTAAACAGGTAAACGGTCTTGGAGCAAATATCTCTACTGGAAGCGTATTCCTCGTACGATAGTTGTACGAACATCTACGTTAATCGCGATAAATTAATTTTATGAAAGCATTTGTATTCCCCGGTCAGGGTGCTCAATTTTCTGGAATGGGCAAGGATTTATATGATTTCTCTACTTTAGCAAAAGAAAGATTTGCTCAAGCTGATGAAGTTCTTGGATTTAGCATAAGTGATACAATGTTTAATGGCTCGATTGACGATCTTAAACAAACTAAAGTCACTCAACCTGCTGTCTTCCTACACTCAGTAATTCTAGCTGAAATACTTAAAGACTCCCTTTCTCCAGACATGGTTTCTGGTCACAGTCTTGGAGAATTTAGTGCTTTAGTTGTCGCTGGAGGAGTCACATTTGAAGATGGGTTAAAACTAGTCTCGGCAAGAGCCAACGCAATGCAAGCGGCATGTGAAGCCACACCATCGACTATGGCTGCTGTACTGGGGTTAGACAACAATATAGTTGAGGATATTTGCAAGAATACAGATGGAAACGTTGTGGCTGCTAATTACAACTGTCCAGGACAAATCGTGATCTCAGGAGATGTTGCAGCAGTTGAATCTGCTTGTCAAGCTCTCAAAGATGCAGGCGCTCGGAGAGCTCTTTTACTACCTGTTGGGGGAGCCTTCCACTCTACATTTATGGAACCTGCTCGTGAAAAATTAGCTGCAGCCATTGAAGAAACATCAATCGCTAAATTGAGCTGTCCTATTTTCCAAAACGTTAGCGCATCAGCTGAAACGGATATTTCAACAATAAGAAAGAATCTTGTGGCTCAACTTACAGCTCCTGTTAAGTGGACACAAAGTATGGAGGCTATGCTAGCGTATGGCGCTAGTTCTGTAACAGAGGTAGGCCCTGGAAATGTTTTACAAGGATTATTTAAGAAGCTTGACCGTAGTTTTCCTACCAGTTCAGCAAAAATTACTTCTTAATCTCGTTAGCGTAAGTCATCAAGTTTTGAGCCACATGCTCTGCTGAGTTAAGTGATTCACGCAGAGCACTGTTCTCGGACCTTAAATTATCGTTACATTTCTGCGTTCTAGTAAGTTCGGCTTTAAGGCTTAAAAACTCACCCATTACATCGGTGCGTTCTTGCTTAACAATCTCTAGACGTTCGGCAATTGTAGTATCCATTCCCGAAAAATACGCTCAATTATAATTAAATCAAAAACTAAAGCCGTATAATTTTATATGCGGGGGCTATGAGTTCATATTCGTTGACCTTATGTACGTGGAGTAAAAAAGAATGATTGCCATAAGTCCTCCAGAATAAGCACAGAATCTATATAACTCTTGTAAACAAGAAGGGTCGGAAGCAAACATGGATCCAGACACAAAAGCCCCAAGACCAATACCTATTTCAAGAGCCACAAGAGTTGTACCTATGCCCAAAGCAATTTTACCTTTAGGAGAGAGGTCCGTTGTCCAAGCAAAAATAGTAGGCATATTAATTCCAATTGACAATCCATAAACAATACCCCCAACAGCAGCTTCAAGCTGTGTTGAAGCAATTGACAATATTCCCATACCCACAAACAAGAATAGCCCCCCAATTGCAAGAAGTGGTTTTCTACCGTATTTATCAGATGCTTTTCCAGCAAAAAAGCGCATCAAAATAGAAGCAACAACAATGATTGTATTGAAAACCCCTTTGTATTTATAGCCTAAGTCCTCAACAAAGTTGGGTGTAATTGTTAAGAATACACCAAATGAAAGAGCTACTGGGAGTAAGGAAAGGGCTGCTGGCCAAGCTGCAATATCAAAGTTTTTACCTTTAAATACATTTAAATCAGACCAAATCACCTTCCTTGAATTCGGCAAAGTCTCTGGCAACTTAAGCGTAAATAACAAAGATAATATGCCTAAAAAGGATGAAGCTAAAAACATAGCGTCGTAACCCCATTCCACAGCTAAGTAACTACCAATTGCTGGGCCGCCTGCCATACCTGCGTTCCCTGCAACACCTAGAAGTCCTAATGCTTCTCCCCTCCGGTGGTGAGGTACTATATCCGTCAACAAAGCACTTGAGCCTATGGGTCTGAAACCAGTACTCAATCCATGGAAAAACCTGAGAGCGAGAAACAGCCAAACACCGAGCATACCCGTTGAGTAATCTGTAACGGCACTTAACAGAACATATAGAAAACCAGCAATTGCGGCAACTCCTGTACCGAATACCATAACAATTTTTCGCCCTGCTCTATCGGCAATTTTTCCAGAAAAAAATCTAGACAATAAAGCACCTAGCGTAAACAATCCTATGATATACCCTAACAGATGACCAGCCCCCATAAGATCGAGGTAGCCAGGTAATTCAGGCATAATCATACCAAAACTGGCCATAAACAAGACTGTGCTCACGCACAGAATCACAAAAGTTCTGGTAAATAAAGTCTCAGTATTTTTCACGGGGTCGCAAAGGTACTTACCTTCACATTGTGAAGCAATATCCTCCTAAAATAATAGTTGCATGGGCTGAAGCTATTAGTGGCAATAATTCAATTCGTGATTGGCTCACCTCAAATGGCTATGAAGAACTTGCAGCATTCACCTACGCTCTAAACCTCAGAGATGATGCTCGGAAATGGTTGGTAGAAAGTGGATACCCAGAACTAATGGCTTTAATAAATGGTGCTGAAGGAGACGAAAAAGCATGTGTTTGGCTCATCGAAAACAAGTATGAGAAACTTGCTTTAATCGCAAAAGGGGCAGACAACGATAATGAATCAATAGAGCAACTGTTGCGTGAGGGACATCGTGAATGGGCAATGATCGCTTTGAAAATTCGATCTGTTAAGAACGATATTCAAGATGAGCTGGACAATTTTCACACATACTCTATGAGGTAAAAAACCAATACCTAGTTTTTATCTAAATACACAAGCCTGCTTAACAGATCTGGTTTAATAAATTGGTTAGCAACTCTTAACAAGTCGTCTGCACTTATTTTTTCAATTGATTTAAAAAAATCATCTAACGGCTGAACTTTATTGTACAATAAAAAACTCTTAGCCAAACCAGTCATCATTGCTGGACCGCTATCTTGAGACAATGCGATTTGGCCAATTAATTGAGTCTTCGCATCATGGAGTTGCCTCACGCCTAACTTGGTGTTACACAGAAGCATTAATTCCTTATCAACAAGAGCCTCAACCCTGTCATGATGCCTTCTGTCAGTACCGAAATAAACTGAAAAAACACCGCTATCTTGATATGGAGAGTATCCCGCCTCAATGTGATAAGCCATTCCATATTTTTCACGAATATTTAAACTTAACCTACAATTCATAGCGGGTCCTCCCAAATAATTAGCTAGTAGAGTTAATGGTAATTTATCCGGATGGTCTGCCCCAACAGTAATTCCACCCAAAAGATGATGAACTTGATGTGTGTCTTGTTCGACACGTTCGTCAAAAACGGGAATAGCCTGAGGGACAAGGCGGTTTAATTGTGAAATCCGTCCAACTTCTTGTCCTAGATATTTCTCACACAACTTTTTGAATTTCGCAATTGGTGTTGAACCCACCGAAGCAAAAACCATTTGGTCTGGACAATAATAGCGTTCTACAAAAGAATTGATTTGGAGCTTCCCTAAGTTATTTACAGACTCTTGGGTACCTAAAATCGTTCTACCTAAGGAGTGGGTGCCGAAAAGTCGTTCTTCAAATTCATCAAAAATTACATCAGAAGGGTTGTCTAAAACTGAAGCAATTTCATCGAGAATCACCTCCTGTTCTTTTGCAATTTCCTTTTCTGGGAATGTTGAATTGAAGCTGATGTCAGACACCAACTCAATGGCTCGATCAAGATCTCTTTCTAAAAAAGATGCACTAATCCAAGTTTCTTCTTTGGTCGTGTATGCATTCAAATCGCCACCTACTCTTTCAAGACGATTTAAAATATGAAAAGTCTTCCTTTTCTTTGTCCCTTTAAATAAACAATGCTCAATAAAGTGAGCAACACCAGCTTCTCCAGACAACTCATCACGAGAACCAGCATTAACTACAAGAGCAATGTGACTAGCTGATCTAGGCACCTCTTTATGAATAACCCGAAGGCCATTTGGTAATGTGAATGTGTGAAACTCGACTTTCATTGGGTTCGCAAATATACCTTGAGGTGTTAAGATATCAGTAGTAATCCTATAATAAAGACCAAACCTGAAACGATCAATGCCGCTAGAGTAAAAGGCAATATATCTTGGGCTTTCAATTTCGTAATACCTAAAAGAGGCAATGCCCAAAATGGTTGAAGCATATTCGTCCATTGATCACCGTAAGCCATTGCCATGATTCCCTTTTCTAAACTCATCCCCATACTGTGACAAGCTTCAATTACAAGAGGACCTTGCACTGCCCATTGGCCACCACCACTCGGGACAAATATATTCAGGACACCTGATGATGTAAAAATTGCCAAAGGCAATGTTGTTAAACTGGTTGAAGAGACCAAAGCTCCAGATAAAATATTTACAAGCCCCGTACCAGTAACAACACCCATTATCCCGAAGTAAATTGGAAATTGCAACAGTATACCCGAGGCACCACCTATAGCTTTTTCAAGGGCAGAAAGAAGTTTATTTATTGACCCATGAGCCAGAAGTGCTAAGCCTAATAAAATTAAGTTAATCCAATCTGGTGTAATAAACCCAAGTCGGGCAGCATCTAAGTCAGACGAAATAGTCAACCAAATGGCGGTTCCTAAAAACAAAACTCCAAACACGGATGCCATACCTCTTCCATTGTCTAATTTCTCCGAAATGGAAGAATTCGCAACACTTTCTGTACACTTCACTGCATCCGGGAGAATGATCTGTGGCGTTAATATTTTAGTACCTTCTGTTGGCTGGGTAAATAAATGTCCCAATACAGCAAATAAAAGAACTACAACGACAATAACGCTAAGTGTAATTGAGAGATTCCAAGTTGAAAAAACTGTAGATGAAATGGAGATCGAATCCGGAATAGGAAGTTTCCAATCAGCCGCTTGGGGATACAATGAAAGCAAATGACCCGATTCCGCAACTTTTAAAGGGGCACTACCGCTTAGACCACTATGCCAAACCAAAAGCCCCATATATCCTGCTGCACCTAACAGTCCTGGACGAATACCATAACCATATTTTTCTGATTTATCAATGACAGATTTCGCTAAAAGAGCACCAGCCACTAATCCCAGCCCCCAATTAAGCCAACCTAACAACAATGCAAATAAGGCAACATATGCAGGTGCAAAAGCTTTATTTCTAACAGCTAAGATGACAACTTTATCAAGGAAATATTTAACCGGAGCAGACAAAGCCAAAACATGGCCAAGTACCAGCATAAACATCGCTTGAAAACCAAACCTCAACAGAGAAGGATTCCACAAGCCGTCTGACCAAGCTCTCATCACTTTATCGGCATCTGTAATCAGCAGGGCGCTAAAACCAGCAACAGCAGTTAATAATAACGCTATTGCAAATGGAGATGGTAGAAATTTATGAAAAGCTCGAGAATAAGCCAGAAGCCACTGAGACCCTTTGGCTTTAATACTCTCTTTCACTAAATCTTATCCGTTATTAAAACGGGAGATCATCATCAGAGTCAGCAGAAGAACTCAATTCAACAGCAGCTACCTCAGGTAAAGGAGTTGAACTCACATTTGGAGCTGAAGCTTGACTCGTTTGAGAAGATTGACCCGCTTGAGAAGTTGATTGATTCGAAGCACCTCTTTCAATTCTCCAAGCATTTAAATCAACATAGTAATTGCCGTTATACTCACGGCCTTTTACATCAAACTTTACAGTGACCTCATCGTCAACAGTAAGTCCGTCTAATTGTTCAACACGCTCTTTAAGAGCACCAAATTTAATATCCTGTGGATATTGATCGTTAGTAGTGATAACGAAGTCGCGCTTAAAAAAGCCGCTGGGAAAATCCTGCCTATCGAACAGAACTTTAATTTTTCCTTTAATCTCAAATGACATGCTATAAAGGTAATTTAAGGAAATGTAAAAACAATACTATCCGAGGTTAAAAGTTAGAAGGGTTTTCCACGCTTCATCAACATTTCCATTGTCAAGAAGTTTTAAAGCGTGTTTATGCAATTCCAACTCTAAAACTACTCCATTGTCAGCATAGTCTAAAAAAATCTCAGACAATTCAATGAGCTTATACTCATTCACCTCTGTTTCATCTGGCAAGCTTTCAACATTACCCAGCATCGCTAGATGCTTCCCGGTAAGAATACTGCTCGTACGGATGTCTTTAGGAATGGCATCCACACCTATACCTAAATTTGCCAACGGCTTGGGTATTTCAAAGAGCGACTCCTTGGACGCCCTCGTATAATAAGAGCCACCACATCGTGCAACAAGGTCAAGTAAAACAGCATCCGGCAATCCGTCTGAGCCCAACACATTGTTTCGAAAATGCATTCGCTTAATCTCACATATGACCAAGTTACCTGCCCCGGGGTTTGGACCGAAAGACTCAACTTTCAAAACCTTACATTCCATAGAGACCGGTGATTCAAGAACTCTTGGAGGAGTAATCGTTACTGAAGGGACTTCAGTCAAACCAGCCTTTTGAAATTCATTAACACCTTGAGCATAATCAGTTGACGCAAGTGAACAAGCATGAATCAAATCGTAGTCAACCATGTTAATTACAACCTCGGGAACTTCAAGCACATTGTCTAAAGTATGCTTGGTCGTATTGTCCTTCCCTCGTCGTGCAGGAGAAAAAATTAAAATAGGAGGATTCGCTGAAAAAACATTAAAATAACTGAAGGGAGCAAGGTTCACTCTACCTTCTTTATCTATCGTACTTGCAAATGCAATTGGTCTGGGAGCAACACCTCCCAACAACAAGGCGTGAAGTTTCTGAGGACTAAGATCGTCCGGATTAAACTCTTGGTGTGTTGATGCCAAATCAGACATTATTTTGGCTTGTGATTTTCTACAAGTGAAGTTGAATTTTCAACTTTAGATTTAAGTGCAGATTTAAAAGACACAATACGGTCTAGGAGAACCGAATCAGATGTAGCAATTATTTGGGCAGCTAAAATACCTGCATTACGTGCTCCATTAAGAGCAACAGTCGCAACAGGAACACCTGATGGCATCTGCAAAATACTCAAAACAGAATCCCAACCATCGATAGAATTGCTGCTTTTAATAGGCACTCCAATTACTGGCAAAGGAGTATAAGAAGCAGTCATTCCGGGAAGATGGGCAGCACCACCAGCTCCGGCAATAATCACCTTAAACCCGTCTTTAACTGCACGCTTTGCATATTCAGACAATCTATCGGGAGTTCTGTGGGCGCTAACAACAGTAGCTTGATATTCAACTCCAAGTTCTGTGAGGACCTTCATAGCTTCTTCCATCACTGGAAGGTCAGAAGTACTACCCATTATTATACCGACTTTACTCATAATTATTAATTGTCTGAATTAATTTTATCAATTTTATCACGAATTTTGGAAGCCGATTCGTAATCCTCATTACGAATGGCATCATTCAGATTTTTATTGAGTTCTAAAATATTCCTCCTCTTAAAATCTTCATCAACTTTTACATCTGACGCTACATTGTCATCTTTGTTGCCAATTTGATCTTCGTCTACCTCTGTAATTTCCAAATTGAGACTCAAAGCCTCAATACCCTCAACATTTAGCTCCTCCTCATCTTGTTCGTCAACCTCATGTTCCTCCTCATCCAATTCGGCCTCTTCTCTATTAATCTCAGCCTCCTCCTCTGGTGTAATTCCTGTAGCTTCTAAAACTGTTTCATAACATCTAATTGGAGCTCTAAACCTCACGGCTATTGCAACTGCATCTGATGACCTCGAATCCACTTCAACGACTTTATCTCCATCAGTAACAACGATTTTAGCGAAAAATATCCCTTCTTTATAATCAAAGATGACAACCTCAGTAACACTCATGTCAAAAGACAACAAAGTAGACTTAAAAAGATCGTGAGTTAGTGGGCGACTGGGCTTCATGTTCTCTAGCTCAATAGCAATATATTGAGCTTCAAAACCACCTATTAATATGGGGATTTTCCTGTTACCACCTTTCTCCATTAACACCATCACATAGGCCCCTGAATTGCCTCCATTTAAAGAGATGTCAAATATTTCAAGGTCTATTTTCTTCATGTAGTCAGGCTAATTTAATTAAAGCGCTTTAATTGCCTCTGTTAATTTAGGAAGAACTTCAAAGACATCACCAACAATACCATAATCAGCTGCTTTAAAGAATGGAGCTTCAGGGTCAGTATTGATCACTACGATTACTTTACTTTGATTGACCCCGGCAAGGTGCTGAATAGCACCTGATATACCACAGGCAATGTACAAGTCAGGGCGTATGGTTAAACCTGTTTGGCCTACATGCTCATGATGAGGACGCCAACCCATATCTCCTACGGGACGACTACAAGCAGTAGTGGCACCTAAAGCACGTGCAAGATCCTCAACTATACCCCAATTCTCAGGCCCCTTAAGGCCACGACCTGCAGAGACCACTCTTTCCGCCTCAGGCAGAGGAACAGAACCATCGTTACTTGTTGGGGTAAATCCATTTATAACGACACGTTGAATACCTATATCAGCAGAAAATGCTTGGACTGAAGCATCTACCGCATCAGGTTTAATACCGAACGAATTAGGTGTAATAGAAATGACACATACATCAGACATGACGTTAACTGCAGCAGTAGCTTTTCCACTGAATACATTTCTTGTAAAAGTCTTCCCCTCAGGGAGACATGTAACACCAGAAACGTAACCAACATTCAAGGCTATAGCAACACGGGGAGCGATAGAATTACCATCGTTGTTACCCGAGAATACGATAGTTGACGCTTCAGCATTTTTAGCTGCTGCTTGGGTAAGCTTAGAAAGTTGTGCGTTATCTGTTACAGCTTCTGAGAAGTGTAAAACTTTAGAAACACCAACAGAGCCAAGTCCACCATCAGCTGACAACGTCCCTGAAACAAGGGCTGTTACGTCACCTACATTCATGTTTTTTGCAAACGATGCAACTTCAAGTCCGGCTTTAGTCGCCGTACCGTCTTGTGTTTGGATATATACTAAAACTGACATCTAAATAATTTTTGCTTCTTCACGTAAAAGACGGACTAAATCTGCGGCGTTATCAGCATCTACCATAACGCAATCACCTTTTGCAGGTGGCAGTGTAAATTTGCTTACTTCTGTAGGAGCTGTAACTCCTGAGGCTTCAATAACGATAAGTGGTTTCGTTCTTGCCGACATAATCCCTCTCATATTCGGGATCCTTTGCTCAGCCATACCCTTTGTAGCACTTAAAACAAACGCACCACTTACGGACACATTGTTTGTACCACCGGTAGACTCACAATTTAGAGTTGACACTTCACCTTCTACATCAATTGAAGTGGCAAGTGCAACATATGGAAGATTCATACACTCAGCAATCATAGCAGGAACAGCAGATGAATTGTGATCAATGGCTTCTTTACCAGCAAATATGATGTCATACGATTTATCATTTGCGTAATTCGCAATCAAACTCGCAACCTGAGATGAGTCTGTTGGATTCAGATCTATTCTCACAGCATCACTAGCACCTATTGCTAAGGCTTTTCGAATAATAGGATCACAGGTGGCATCACCTACTGTAATAGTCGTGACTGAACCTCCGTTAGCCTCTACCAATTCGATAGCACGTACAAGAGCATACCACTCATCGTAAGGATTGACTATAAATTGTACGCCACTTTCATCGAAGTGTTTATCTCCCTCTGTAAAGGCGATACGACTAGTGGTATCGGGAGCTTTACTGATACAAACAAGCAATTTCATACTTAATAATTGTAATTCTGAAACACATATCTCAGAATTGCAAAGGTATGAATAGAGAGGTATCTTAATGCAGTCATAAATGGCTTATCTTTGCCGACCGAAATATGCGTCAATACAATGCGTGAAATTACATACAGAGAAGCAGTCGCTGAAGCGATGAGCGAAGAAATGCGCCGAGACGAGCGTGTTTTCCTTATAGGAGAGGAGGTTGCCGAGTACAATGGTGCCTACAAAGCCTCTAAGGGCATGTTGGATGAATTTGGTGCTCGAAGAGTCATCGATACACCCATTGCCGAGCTTGGATTCACAAGCATTGCAGTTGGTGCAGCTATGAATGGATTAAGACCCATCGTTGAATATATGACATGGAATTTTGCTGTTTTGGCATCAGACCAAATTATAAATCACGCTGCCAAGATGCTACAAATGAGCGGCGGTCAATTCTCAACTCCCATCGTATTTCGAGGTCCTAACGGCCCGGCTGGTCAGCTAGCTGCAACACACAGCCAAAGTTATGAGGCAATGTATTCAGCTATACCAGGTCTTAAAGTTGTGACACCCTTCACTCCTTACGAAGCGAAAGGGCTTCTTAAATCCGCCATTCGTGACAATGACCCGGTCTTAATTATGGAGTCGGAAAAAATGTATGGTGACAAGGGCATGATTCCCGAAGGTGAATTTTTAGTACCTATAGGTAAAGCGAACGTTAGGCAAAAGGGTTCTGATGTCACTATCGTTTCTTTCGGTAAAATACTCAAAGTAGTGCACGCTGCAGCTGATGAATTGGCAAAGGAAGGAATCGAAGTTGAAATCATCGACCTCGTTACTATACGTCCTCTTGACCTCGACACCATCATTGAATCTGTAAAGAAAACAAATCGACTTGTGATTGTTGAGGAGAGCTTCCCGGTAAGTTCTGTTTCATCTGAAGTTGCATATCGCGTACAGCGTAATGCCTTCGACCATCTGGACGCACCCATTATTCGATTATGCCAAGCCGACACTCCTTTTGCTTTCGCAACAACTCTAATTGACGAAGCTCTTCCACAAATAAAAGAAATTATGGAAGCTGTTAAAAACGTCGTCTACGTTAATAAATAAGTAAATAATTCGCCGAACTAATGTTCTTCGGCAAAAATATAAAATTATACATCATGCAATTTTTAATTGACAACATACTTTATCTAGTCCCTGTAATTGCCATTTTCGGCTTAATCGTTATGGCTATTCAAGGCTCTTGGGTTCGAAAACAACCTAAGGGAAACGAAAGAATGACTGAGATCGCCAACTACATTCACGAAGGAGCTCTTGCTTTCCTTAATGCTGAATATCGACTACTTGCCATTTTTGTAGTCGTCGCAGGAGCTGCTCTTGCAGTAGTCTCTACTCTTGTAGAAGAAACACATTGGTTTATTGTTGTTGCCTTTGTAATAGGTGCCATTTTCTCAGCTGTTGCTGGTAACATCGGTATGCGCATAGCAACCGAAGCTAACGTGAGGACTGCTGAGGCTGCAAAAACTAGCTTGTCTAAAGCCTTGAAAGTATCATTTGCAGGAGGAACCGTAATGGGACTTGGCGTAGCTGGTTTAGCTGTTTTCGGATTAAGTGTAATCTTTATCATCCTGATTAAAACATCTATACTTGGTCTTACAGGAGAAGTTACTGATGTAAATAACATGATTATCGTTCTTGAAGCACTAGCTGGATTCTCACTAGGTGCAGAATCGATTGCTCTTTTCGCTCGTGTTGGAGGAGGTATTTACACTAAAGCCGCTGACGTAGGTGCTGACCTAGTTGGTAAGGTTGAGGCTGGTATTCCTGAGGATGATCCACGCAACCCTGCTACTATTGCAGACAACGTAGGTGACAACGTGGGTGACGTGGCCGGTATGGGTGCTGATCTTTTCGGCTCTTACGTAGCAACTGTTCTAGCGGCTATGGTTCTAGGAGTTTACGTTGTAGGTGACATGGGACCTGGGTACGATTGGGAAAGCCAGACGTTCGGTAAAATGTCTACTCTACTTCTACCTCTTGTAATTTCTGCGCTTGGGATTATATTCTCAATGATCGCTACGAAGTTCATCAAGGTTAATGACGACGGTAAGGAAGCTGAAGTTCAGTCTGCACTTAACAAAGGAAACTGGGGGTCTATCATCATGACAGCTATTGCTTGTTACTTCCTTATTGATTGGATGCTACCTGATATGTTATCTATGAATTTCTTTAAAGGAGGTGAACATGGTGAAGACATCATTAGGACTTTCGCTTCTATTAACGTTTTCTACGCTGTTCTTGTAGGACTTGGTGTTGGTGGAGGGATTAGCTGGATGACTGAGTACTATACTGGATTAGGGAAAAAACCTGTTATGGACATCGTTCGCAATTCTAATACTGGAGCTGGAACTAATATCATCGCTGGATTATCTACTGGGATGATCTCAACCTTCGGTCCTATTATTCTGTTTGCTGTTGCGATTTACGCCTCATACGAATTCGCAGGATTCTATGGAGTTGCTATCGCTGCTTGTGCGATGATGGCGACAACAGCTATGCAATTGGCGATCGATGCATTTGGACCTATAGCAGACAATGCTGGAGGTATTGCAGAGATGTGTGACCTTCCCGAAGAAGTACGTGAACGCACAGACATCCTTGACTCAGTAGGAAACACTACTGCCGCTATCGGTAAAGGATTTGCAATTGCTTCTGCCGCTTTAACGGCTCTTGCACTTTTTGCTGCCTACGTTACAATGACTGGTATTGACGGAATTAACATTTTCAAGGCTGACGTTCTCGCGACACTATTTGTTGGAGCTATGATTCCTGTAGTGTTCTCTGCTCTTGCAATGAAATCAGTTGGAAAGGCTGCTATGGAAATGGTGAAAGAAGTTCGACGTCAGTTTAAAGAAATTCCTGGAATTATGGAAGGAACAGGTAAACCTGAATACAGCAAATGTGTTGACATCAGTACCAAGGCCGCTCTGAGAGAAATGATGTTACCTGGGGCGATCACAATCGTTTCTCCCCTAATCATCGGATTCACCATGGGTGCAGAGCCTCTCGGCTCTTATATGGCAGGTGTAACAGTGAGTGGTGTTCTTTGGGCTATATTCCAAAACAATGCTGGTGGAGCTTGGGACAATGCTAAGAAGAGTTTCGAAGCAGGTGTTGAAATTGATGGGGAGATGACATACAAAGGGTCTGAAGCTCACAAAGCTGCAGTAACTGGTGACACGGTAGGTGATCCATTTAAGGACACATCTGGTCCGTCTATGAACATCCTTATTAAGCTCACATGCTTAATAGGTCTAGTGATCGCACCTCTATTATCTGGTGGTGAGAAATCTGGCCATACAGATACGATCTCTAATGATACAACTTCAAAATCAAACGTAGAAATCACAATGACGACTACAGAATCTTTTGAATCAAATAATTAAATCATGAAATTTTTTAACCTATTATTTATTGGACTCCTCTTGGTAGCTTCTTCTTGCGCTAATGAGGAAACATCTTCAAACGAAGACAGAAATGCAGAATCCACTAAGACTGAAATAGAATCTGCAATTGTTGGTGAATTGGGCATACCCAATGGTAGTTATGTTCTAACAAGGGAAAAGCACAACATTACTTGGGAAGCAACAAAGATTACCGGCTCATCACACTCTGGCATCATTAAGGCTGGACATGGTAAATTTAAAGTTGAAGATGGCTCTATAAGCCGTGGGATAGTTAGCTTTGATATGAACAGCTTTGAAGTAACTGACATCACAGGAGAAGATAAAGCAAATTTTGATGGCCACCTGAAATCAGATGACTTCCTTAATGTTGAAAAATTTCCAACAGCACGACTCATTATGAATGGGACGTCTAAAGATGAAAGTGGCAAAATGCACCTTTCATGCTCTTTCGACTTTCACGGGGTAGTTGTTGATTACACCATGCCTTTTACTGTGGAAAGAAAAAAGGTGCGTACTGATAAATTTGGTTACCAAATAAATGGCAAGTTTATCCTTGACAGAACGAAGCACAACATAACATATGGATCAGGGTCAGTCTTTGACGATCTTGGAGATAGAGTTATAAATGATGAGGTGAAGATCGGATTTGAGTTTACTGCTATATAGTAACCGTTCAATGTCCGCCTAGACGTTCGTCTAAATACAAACTAACAAAAAAGCCACGCGATTCGCGTGGCTTTTTTTATGTCTAAAATAAATTAGATGACGTTAAGAAAATATACTATTTATTTTCAAAAAGACCGTGAAGCTTTGCATCCATCGACTCGATAATTTTCCCAAGATCTTCCTTATTA
>Ga0308019_10000841_pt1 | contig 19054 bp, 20 predicted proteins | sample Neamet284_FD_203135 | JGI IMG/M metagenome (GOLD analysis project Ga0308019, IMG submission 203135) | Marine microbial communities from water near the shore, Antarctic Ocean - #284 | ecosystem: Environmental > Aquatic > Marine > Unclassified | place: Southern Ocean | collected 2014-10-01 | reverse complement strand
ATTTCATAAGAAACGTCTCATCTAACGATGGGGCGTTTCTGCGTTTAATGGGTATTTCAAGACGGTTGGCTCAGACCGTCTTCGTCGACTTCGTCGCGCATCCCAGAGTGTTAGTGGCTATCGACACATAAAGGTTCGGTTCTGCGTCGTAATTATTCTAATATCGTAGATGACTTCATAGTAAACAACGAGATAGGTGATTTGGATTGGTATGAAAAAAGGTGTTTTCTTGGAGGATTTAGAGAGGGAATATTTTGAATAATAAGTTGCTGAAATATGTGAGTTTCTTTTTTTATTATTGCGATCGATACCATTCGAGTTTGGTTCGCATCGCACGTTGGGTGGCTGTAGCTAGTTTGATCATTGCTGTATTTGCCGTGGTTGTTGAAAATAATTTCGATGTGGATTCCCAGCGGGTTGGGCTGATTCGGGAGAACTATGTCGGCCCTGTATTTTTGATCAGTGTAGGGACGTTGTTTCTACTTTGGGTTCGTAGAAATATGAAACAGGGCTAACGCTCCGTGATTTACTTCGGTAGTTTTTGTTATTCTTTGGCGTCATCGGATAACTTAATCCAACGTCGCTATAGTCCGACTCTGTATCTTGGCTTGTATTTAGTGTTGAGTTGGAACTTATGGAATTGTCGTATTTGTGCATTTTGACGCTTATGTTTCATGCTGTTCCTTTACATCAAAAATTTGTTCTAGGAGTGTTTGTGTTGAATGTCGAAGTTTAAGGTAATTTTTCTCCATCAGGAACCCTGGGAATCGGAGAGGTTTGCAGCGGGTGTGGGTTCGGATTGCGAAGTTGTGGGGTTTCCACAGAAGAGTGATTTGTTAAAAGTTGGTGTCGGGCATCCGGAAACGGCGATGGTAGTTGGGGGGCTTGGTGTTACCAGTCTTGAGGCAGCTGATTTGTTTCCGAATTTGCAGCTAATTCAGACTTTGAGTGCTGGTACGGATACGGTTCCGAAAATTGAGATGAATGAACGAGGTGTTCGGGTAGCGAACAATATGGGCGGTAATGCGGTGGCTGTTGCTGAAGTGACGGTTGCGCTGATCGTTTCGACGTATCGAAGGTTGATGGTGCAGTGGGACGATACAAATAATAAAGGTGTGTATGGTTCTGGGTTTAGTTCGGATTGGGCTAGGTTTCACGAGTTGACGGGGAAGCGTGTTGGTATTGTGGGGCTGGGCCAGATTGGTTCAAGGGTTGCTCGTAGATTGCAGGGTTGGGAGTGTGAAGTGGTGTATTCAGATGTGGTCTCACATTCTGTGGAGTATGAAGATGCGGCAGGAGCAGTTCGGGTCGATTTAGAAGAGTTGGTTGAAACTTCGGATGTGATTAGTTTGCATGTGCCGTTGGATAGATCGACTAAGAATTTATTTTCTGATCGGGAATTTGGCAGGATGAAACGTGGTGCGATTGTTATTAATGCGTGCAGGGGGCCGGTTGTAGATGAGGCGGCTTTAATTCGGGCTTTGGATGACGGTGAGATTGCGGGTGCGGGTTTGGATGTGACGGAGATTGAGCCGATTGAAATTAGTAATGCTTTGATGGGGCGAGACAATGTCGTTTTGTTGCCGCATCGGGCCGGGTTGAGTCTTGAGGCTCGTGAAAAAAGTATTGATAACGCTGTTGGGAATGCACGACGGTTGATGGCGGGTGAGGATCCGTTGGGGATTGTGGAGCCTGTATAGGTGGGGGCGTTTTTGAGCTACGCTTGACGTAATTGGCTACGGGCGTCATCGGATGGCTTCGTCGCAGTTGCAATTTGCCGATGACCTGCCCTCTTCCCTAAGAAAGGGATATTGTTGAATTTTGGACGTTAGGCGCTAGTCCCGCTCACCAATTTGCAACTAGGGGTAACGTCGCATTTTTTTCTATAATTCCTCCAATTTGTGGGAGGACTGATTACGCTTTTAGGCCTGAATCCTCAGGTAATCCCAGCATTAGATTCATGTTTTGGATTGCTGCTCCTGAGGCACCTTTTCCAAGGTTGTCGATTTGGATGAAGATTAGGATGTGGCCGAGAGTGTTGGGGATTATGGAGATGTCGCAGCGGTTAGTGCCATTGGCGGATCTGGGATCGAAGGCGGGGTCGCTGTAGGCAAGGGCATCTTCAATTCCGTGGACTTTGACAAACTGTTCGTTTGCGTAACGGGTGTCGAGGACTTCCCAGATGTCATTAGCATTCGTGCTGTCGGGCAAAACGGCTTTGTGCAGTGGGATTTCGAGGCGCATTCCGTTGATGAAGGGGCCGACCGCGGGCATGAACTGAGGTTGGTGGGTTAGCCCGGCGTACTTGGTCATTTCAGGCACGTGCTTATGAGCCGTGTGCAGTGCGTATGGCGATTCGAACGGAAGGTTTTCGAGGTCGGGCTGTTCGCTTTCCCATTTTTTAATGAGTTTTTTACCACCACCTGAATAGCCTGATAGTGCGTGGATGGTTATTGGTGCGTCTTTGCCGAGTAGACCTTGTTCGATGATTGGACGGAGACTGAGGATCATTCCGGTTGGGTAGCAGCCGGGATTGGAGACGTTTTGGGCGTTCGTGATCTTTTCGCGCTGGGTCAGCGTCATTTCAGGTAAACCGAATGTCCATTCATCGTTCACGCGGTGAGCTGTTGAGGCGTCGACAACTTTTGTACCAAATTCTTTCGCCCATGCTGAGGCTTCGATGGCAGCGTCGTCGGGTAGGCAAAGGATCGTGAGATCGGCTGCTGCGGTGGCGGAGCGCCTGAGTTCGACATCACGGCGGTCTTCGTAGTCAAGTACGGTGACATCGAGGTCGCGTCGAGTGGCAAGGCGTTCCTGTATGCGGAGCCCGGTGGTACCTGCTGAGCCGTCGATGTAGACCTTTGGGTTTGTCATTGGAGTGAGAGCTTGGGTGTGCTGGTGTTCGTTTAGAGTAAACGTTGATTATGGTGCCGGCGTGACGGTTTTACTAGTAGGGGAATAATCCTGTTGCATGCGGTTGGCTCCGGGTGTCATCGGAATCTATCCAACTCATAAACCTTCCTTCGCCCTTTGTCCCGAAGGGAGGAGGATCAATCACTCCGTATAACGTTTAAACACTTGGAGTTCGTTACTGAGATGAATGTCGCAACAGGGTGGACTTGTCGCAATCGTAGCTTTAGGTTGAGAACCTAATTATGTATCGACGGGAAGTGTTACTTGGAAGATAGATTTGACGTTTCGTTTGGCGCCGGTTCGGTGCTAGGTGATGCTACGGTTGTGGGCTTCGACGATGGTTTTCAGATTGCGAGGTCGAGTCATTCGATGGTGGTGAGGGAGTCCTGGATTATTTCGAACGGTTCGAACATTCGGGCGTATTCGTGTTAGGGAATTCCGATGACTTGATCTATTACTTCGATGGTCACACTCGTGGCCTGATCATAGGTTTGCCACTTCTTTTAGGAGGTTGATCAGGTATTCGTTTTCAAATTCGTAATCTTGTACAGTTTTGCCGATGCGTGCCATGTCGAGCGCCACTTATATGATTCCCATTGGTTTTTTTTATCGTATGTAACTCCGACTCCAATCATGGCTTACATGTAGGGGTGGCCTTCAGGTAATCCAGTGGACGGATGGTCTATGGGCGCCTGAAACGGCTGGGACGATCATGTCGTCATGCGGCCGTCTTGGCTGCCGAGTGCTATGGCAGTGTATTTATTGGCAGCAACGAGTTGCGGGCACACGTTGAGCAAGCTTTGCTGCTCCGGTGCGCACCATCCCCGTCCCGATTTTTTGAAATTTCTATAAGTCGAATGGGGCAGAAAAACAGTGCTTTACTCTATGATTATCGGGTGGCGTGTAGGACTAGCTTCAAGGTTCGGAGTTTTGTTCTGTAATTAGCTTTGTGGTTTAGTTGCGTTGTTCATATAATGGGATATCGCACTTCATTAGAAGTTTGAAAAATATTTGAACGAGGATTTCGTATTGGCGACAGCAGACACCCCAGATAGTCAGGCAGAAGTTACTGAAGTAACTACGCCTGTGGAACAGAATAACGACGTGCCGAAGGCTGATGCAGCAACTGAAGCTGCAGCTCCTGAGGCAACTGAAGCTCCTGTAGCAGTAGAAGCAACCCCAGAGGTTGCTGAACCAACTGCAGTTGTAGAGACTCCCGCACCGGAGGCTACGGCCGAAGTTGCAACCGAGGATGCACCTGTTGAGGCAGAGGCTGAGACCGCAGTTGCAGTTGCTGAAAAGCCTGAGAGCGAACTGACGATGGAAGATTTGTTGGAAGAGTACCTTCCTTCAAAGGTTCTTCGACGTGGTGAGATCATCGACGGTAAGGTCATGAGCCGTAAGGCTGAAGGCATGTTGGTTGATATTGGATACAAGTCAGAAGGTTTCGTTCCTACTAAAGAGATGCGTTCTCTTGGTGAGACTTTAGATGAACTTAACGTTGGCGATGAGATTATCGCTTACGTTGTGAATCCTGAAGGCAACGAGGGGTCGTCGATTCTGTCTATCGACCGTGCTCGAGGTGAGCAGGGGTGGCGTGTGCTTGAGAAAGCCATGGAAAACAATGAGACTTGCAAAGGTGTTATCACTGGTTCAAACCGTGGTGGTGCTGTTGTTGAGTCTGAGGGTGTTCAGGGTTTCGTGCCGCTTTCACAGCTTGTTGGTCCGGCGCGAGAGCTTTATGTTCCTGGCGGCGAGCCGCCTAAGGAAGGCTTTATCGGTATGGAAGTTGAGTTCAAGATTATTGAACTTAACCGACGTCGAAATCGAGCTATCTTCTCTGAACGTGCTGCGCTTCAGGCGTGGAAGCAGATTCAGAAGATGCGTTTGGTTCAGGAACTCACTGAGGGTGAGATCCGTAAGGGACGCGTAGCTGGAATTTCTAATTTCGGTGCTTTCGTTGATCTTGGTGGAGCGGACGGCCTGATTCATATTTCCGAATTGTCATGGGAGCCAGTAAAGAGCCCTGACGAGGTAGTAACTGTAGGCGAAGAGATAGATGTATTCGTTCTTCGTGTAGACCGGGAAAACCTCAAGATTGCGTTGAGCTTGCGACGATTGCAGCCTGAGCCATGGGATGATATCGAGACTAAGTTCTCGGTTGGTCAGACGGTTACTGGTACTGTGACGAAGCTTGCTAACTTCGGTGCGTTTGCTCGCATCGATCGTGGTATTGAAGGATTGATTCACATTAGTGAGCTTGCTCACCAAGTGATTAAGCACCCAAGGGACGTCGTCAACGAAGGCGATGAACTCGAGTTGAAGATCATTCGAATTGAGCCAGAACGTCGTCGTTTGGGTCTTAGCCTTAAGCAGACGTTGGACGGGGCAGAAGAAGTTGCTGTTGTATCTGAGGATGCGGAGCCTACTGAAGACATTGGTGACTTCGGAGATATTTTCGAAGATAACGAATAGCACTTAGGACTGCAGTTTTGTAGTGACCTAAGGAGGGACGCTATATGCCGAGCAGGTTTGAAAAATTTTCGGAGAGGGCCCGTAGGGTTCTTTCCCTTGCGCAGGAAGAGGCACAACGCTTCAACCACAACTACATCGGAACCGAGCATATTTTGCTCGGTCTCGTAAGGGAAACCGAGGGAGTTGCTGCACGAGTCCTTTCGAATCTGAACGTCGAGCTTGTAAAAGTTCGCTCCGCGGTCGAATTTATAATCGGTCGCGGCGAACGCCCAACTCCGGGTGAGATTGGTCTCACCCCACGTGCTAAGAAAGTTATCGAGCTTGCTGTTGATGAAGCTCGACGACTGAATCACCACTACATCGGAACAGAACACCTACTAATCGGTCTCATGCGTGAGGGCGAGGGTGTTGCTGCTGGTGTGTTGGAGAGTCTTGGTGTGAGCCTTGAGAAGGTTCGCGAAGAGACGAACAGTATTATTTCCAACCAGAGTTCTGGTCAGTCTACTGGTGGTGGCGGATCGCAGCCTGCTGCTCGCACTAGCCGCACTCCTACTCTTGATGAGTTAGGTGTTGATCTGACGAAACAAGCTGCTGACGGTGACCTTGATCCGGTTGTGGGTCGAGATAGCGAGATCCAGCGCGTTATTCAGATTTTGAGTCGCCGTACTAAGAACAACCCCGTTCTTATTGGTGAACCTGGTGTTGGTAAGACTGCGATTGTTGAGAAGCTTGCCCACATGGTGATTGAGGGCGATGTGCCTGAGACGCTGCGGGGTAAGCGCGTTGTTACTTTGGATATGGGTGCACTTGTTGCTGGTACTAAGTACCGTGGCGAATTTGAAGAGCGCCTTAAGAAAGTAATAGCGGAGCTAAAAGCGGCTGGTAACTGTGTGTTGTTCATCGATGAGATGCACACGATGGTTGGCGCTGGTGCGGCTGAGGGTGCCGTTGATGCGGCGAACATTTTGAAGCCTAGTTTGGCTCGAGGTGAGCTACAGGTTGTCGGTGCAACTACTCAGGATGATTACCGTAAATATGTTGAGCGTGATCCGGCTTTGGAGCGTAGGTTCCAGCCTGTGATTGTCGATGCTCCTGACGCTATTACGACTGTGGAAATCCTCCGTGGCGTGAAGCACCTGTATGAAGAGCATCACGATCTGGTGATTACTGACGAGGCGCTGGAGACGGCTGCTACGTTGGCTGATAGGTACATTGCTGATAGACAGTTGCCAGATAAGGCTATTGACCTTATTGATGAGGCTGCTTCACGTGTGCGTATTAGGCATTCAACGATTCCAAAGGAGCTTCGTGAGGCTCAAAAGGAATTGGAGACTGTTCGTAGTGAGAAGGACGAGGTTATCTCGGCTCAGAAGTACGAAACTGCTGCTGAGTTGCGTGATCGTGAGCTGAAGCTTGTTACGAAAATTGAACAGCTTGAGGCGGAGTGGAAGAAAGAGAACCCTGGCGTTGGTGAGGCGAAGGTCACATCAGACGACATTGCTGAAATTGTAGCAATGTGGACTCGTATTCCGGTTATGCGCCTTGATGTTGAAGAAAAAGAGCGTTTGATCAAAATGGAGGACGCTCTGCGTCTGAACGTTGTTGGTCAGGATGAAGCTCTTTCGGTTGTTTCTAAGGCTGTCCGCCGTTCTCGTGCTGGCTTGAAGGATCCGAAGCGCCCCATTGGTGCTTTCTTGTTCCTGGGACCTACTGGTGTTGGTAAGACGCATAGCGTGAAGAAGCTTGCTGAGTACCTCTTCGGTGAAGAGGATGCCATGATTCGACTTGATATGAGTGAATTTATGGAGAAGCACAGCGTTGCACGTTTGGTTGGAGCGCCTCCTGGTTATGTTGGATTTGATGAGGGTGGTCAGCTGACTGAGGCCGTTAGGCGTCGTTCTTATTCGGTCATTTTGCTCGATGAAATCGAGAAGGCTCACCCTGATGTGTTCAACATTTTACTGCAGGTATTTGAAGATGGTCACTTGACCGACTCTAGGGGACGGAAAGTTGATTTCAAGAACACTGTGATTGTGATGACTTCGAACTTAGGTTCTGATTTGATTCAGACGAGTGGTGGTCTTGGTTTCAATATTGGTAAGACTGATGGCGAGGCGTTGGATTACGACCGGGTGAAGGGGCGTGTTTTGGAAGCGGTGAAGGATCCTCGAAATGGGTTCAAGCCTGAGTTCCTGAACCGTATCGATTCGACTGTTGTGTTTAGGCCGCTTGAGCGTTCGCACATTCTTGAAATTGTGGACATCATGATGAAAGAAGTTGAGGCTCGTGTTCTTGAACATGGTCTGGTGATGCAGATTACCGATGCAACTCGTGGTTACCTCGCCGAGCATGGTTTCGACCCTAAGATGGGTGCGAGACCGCTTCGCAGGTTGATTCAAGATGAGATTGAGGATCAGCTTTCGGAAAAATTGCTGAGAGGCGAGTTTGGCGCGGGTGATACTGCTGAGCTCGATATCGAAGCTGGAGCGATTATTGTTCGATCTCCTAAGAAGAAGAGTAAGAGCCGGGCAAAGGCAAAGGCTATTGCTTCGGATTCGAGTGATTCGGATACTGACGATAAAGAGCCAGTCCCTAGTGCTTAGATTGAGTTCGAATGTGACTATGTGACTCGTGGACGGAATAGATTGTTAAAAAGGGGGAGCTTCGGCTCTCCCTTTTCTTTTTGGAATTGGAATGAGGTTACTGTTTTGGGTGAAACTTAGAGTTAGTAATTGAACAACGTCTGTAAAAAATAATGCCGTATCGATGTACGTTATAAAATATTCGTAATAAAAGAGAAATTGATTGCCAGAAATCACAATCACCGACGCCATGAAATTTATGGAGGATGCCCTAGTAAAGGTTGGGTCACCCGCCGTAAACGCCTCTCAAGTAGCCGAAGTTATTCTAGATAGCGAGCTTCGAGGTAGCCCGGATCATGGTTTGTATTTTTTTAAATTAGTGATTGATTGGTATCAAAACGGAACCATTAATCCCGATCCCAAGACTGAAGTAATCAAAGATTCAGCAATGACCACGATTGTTGAAGGTGATGACGGTTGCGGGGTAATCGGTATGAATATCGCCGTTGAAAAGAGTATTGCGAAGGCGAATACTGTTGGCATGGCGGCTGGAAGCGTAAGAAATTCAGGCAACGTAATTGCGCTTGCGCCTTACGTACAGCGTGCTGCTGAAGAAGGATTAATTGCATTTGCTTGCAGTGCTTTTCGGCATCCGATAATTCCTCCTACCGGAGGTTTGACTGGGAAGTTCGGCACCAATCCAATCGCATACGCTGCCCCGGCGGGAAAATATGCTCCGTACATTCTCGACATGGCAACTAGTTCGATTGCCGCTGCCAAGGTATGGGAGGCCGCCACGAACGATCAAACAATTCCTGCTGGCTTGGTTGAGAAATCTGACGGGACCCCTCTAACAAATGCTACCGATTACGAACTTGGTTCAAGCCTGATTTTACCAATGGCCGGAGCACGTGGTTATGGACTAGCCCTTATGTCAGATATTTTTGGAAATGTATTGTCTGGATCGGATTGGGGGCATTTCCTGTGGCTGATTAATCCCGATGAATTCCGGCCTATAGACGAATTTAAGTTAGCGATGGATACAGAGTTGGATCGAGTCAAGAGCGGAAAGAAAAAACCTGGAATAGACGAGATTTTTTACCCGGGGGAACGAAGTCAACGAAGGATGGCTAAGCTTCGGAGTGAGGGTTCTCTTCAATTGGGCGATACAGCATGGCAGGCAATGGAAGTCATCAGTCAAACAATCGGCGTAAAGATGCCTTCGTCAATCGACTGAGGCGGTTCTATTGGCTAGCTGAGGGCTCGATGCTTGAACCGGTTTGAAGCCGTACGAATAGCGTTCAGCGTTGGGGCACTCCCTTTTTTGTGAGGGTTTATGGTATTTAGGTGAGAGAGCAGATACTTTGTACTTCGGAGATTCCGATTCAAAATTGGGATGACAACGTTGTGTTGTCTACGGTAGATGGGTTGTTGTTAGGTGAGGGCTTTTTGTAGGAGTTCCAGGGCTTTGATGGCGAAGGTTTGCATGTTGGCTTCGCGGTTGGTTTCGCCTGTTTCTAGGGTGGCTTCTAGTTTAACATTTTCACTTGATATTGCTACGCATGTGTGGCCTGCGGCATCGCCGTATGCGTTGCCTGTTGGGCCGGCGGCTCCGGTTTCGCTGAGTCCCCAAGTTGTTTTAAGCAGCTTTCTACTGGTTGCGGCTAGGAGCGTTGCATATGGTTCACTAGCTGATCGCATTCCAGGGTAATCGTCGAAGTTGATGCCCAGATATAGCTCGCGGGCTGGTGATGTGTAGACGACTGATCCGCCGCCGTAGTAGGCGGATGCGCCGGGGACTGCGAGAAGAGCTGCGGAGATGAGTCCTCCTGTGGATGATTCGGCGATGGCGATTGTTTCGCTTCGCTCTGTAAGGAGTGCTCCGACGGTGTTGGCGAGCGTTTGTAGTGGGTTTGGCATGGTGGGTGTGGACTTTCTATTGGTAAATGCGGATGATACGTTCTGCGCGGTCAATTACTGAGAGGTGATCATCTGTATTTTATGCAGTGATGTCTCTTTCCGACGCCTTATCTTCCGCCTACTACTAGATTTCATGTTCATAGAGTTCGAGATACCCAATTGACAATAGCGCCAGGGGTAGTTGGTCATCAGGAATCAGAGCAGGCATAATTTCATCATGGCTAAAAAATCTTCTAAATCTCAATTTGAATGTAGTGGGTGTGGGCGTGTTACCGCTAAGTGGGTTGGTAGATGTTCGGAGTGTGGTGAGTGGAATACGGTTGAGGAGAAGGTTGTTCGTGCGGAGTCGGTGCGCAAGGCTCCGGGGATTATTGATCGTGTGAGTCGGGCTGCTGAGATTTTTGGTTCGGAGCGTTCGCATGAGGGCGTTATTGCTCCGGGCGTCCGAGGCGGATTTGGTCGCTTGTCACTCGGCTCCGCGTCGCAATCTGCCCCTCTCGGTCTCTCACGATACGCGGGAGATGGAATGCACCGTGCAGTGGAGTTGAATTCGATTTCTACTGATGGGGTTGCTCATATGGCTACGGGGTTGGAGGAGTTGGATCGAGTTTTGGGTGGCGGATTTGTTTCTGGTTCGACTACTTTGTTGGCGGGTGATCCTGGGATTGGGAAGTCGACGCTTCTTTTACAGGCTGCGGCTGCTATTGCGGAGTCGGGCCGGACTGTTATTTATGCGACGGGCGAAGAGGCCTTGGAGCAGATTCGGATTCGCTCTTCTCGGTTGGGCGTAAAGGGTGATCGAGTTTTTATGTTGGGAACTGGCGATGCGCTTACGATTGCAGAGCATGTTGCTGAACTTCAGCCTTCAGTGACTATTGTGGATTCGATTCAGACGGCGACTCATCCTGATTTGGATTCTCCTGCGGGGACGGTTTCGCAGATTCGTGAGTGCGCGGCGTTCTTATCGGAAATTTCGCGGGTGAGTCATACGGCTTTGATGCTTTCAGGGCACGTTACTAAGGATGGCAATATCGCAGGGCCTCGGGTGTTGGAGCACCAGGTGGATGCTGTGTTGCATATGAGTGGCGATACGGGTGGGATTCTTCGGATGCTGCACGGGGTTAAGAATCGATTTGGTCCGACGGACGAGATCGGTGTGTTTGAGATGCGCGAAGAGGGTCTGACTGGGATTAGCGATCCTTCGCGTGTATTTATTCAGCAGCGCACCAAGGCTGTTTCGGGTTCGTGTGTGGCGTTGGTTGTGGAGGGGACGAGGTCGTTGGCGGTTGAGGTTCAGGCGTTGGCTACTCATTCGACTTTGGCTTCGCCGCGGCGGGTTGCGAATGGTGTTGAGATGTCGCGGGTACACCTGATTACTGCGGTGCTGGCGAAGCATATGCGGTTGCCGGTTTCGAATCACGATTTGGTGATTAGCGTGACGGGTGGTTTGGATATTAAGGAGCCGGCTGCGGATTTAGCGATTGCATTGGCGATTGCTAGTTCGATGATGGATAGACCGGTGAAAGATACGATTGCTGTGGCGGGTGAAATTGGTTTATCGGGCGAGTTACGTTCGATTCCTAGGGCGGATCGTCGTGCTGCTGAGGCTGGGCGTCTTGGGTTCGATTCGTGCATGATTCCGTATACTGCGTGCGATACTGGTAAGGCGGGTTCTGTCAAGATTGTGCGACCTACGAACATTGCTGAGGCTGTAAGATTCGCTTTGGAGCCTGCTGTGGATGCGGCTGGTTCGGGCCCTTCTAGAGAAGTTAGTAATTCTATGTAGAGTTTTTTGGAATTTTTGCTCCGGGCGTCGTCGGACGACTTGGTCGCTCGCTGCAATCTACCTTCCCTTACTCACTCCTGAAGGAGGGATATAGAGCAGCGTGGCAATGGTTCGTAGATCATTTGTCATATCGATTTGTCAGCGTGGACGTTTAACCCTGAAAATTAATTCAGGGCGACAGTAGGTAAGTATTTTCAAGATGGTTGAGTTGAAGAGACCTGAAATAAAGATGTCTTTGGATGAGAAGGATGCGAAGCTGCGAGCGTTGATCGATGGTTACGATGCTTTGATCGTGGCGTATTCCGGCGGTGTCGATTCGACGTTTCTTGCTGGTGTTGCTCACGAGGTGTTGGGTGACAAGGCTTTGGCAGTTACTTCAAGATCGCCAAGTGTTGCTCCTGAGGAGCTTCAGACTGCTGCTGAGTTGGCGGTTGCTCGTGGTTGGCGGCATTTGATTGTTGATACCGATGAGATGAACGATCCACGGTATTTGGCGAATGATGGTCGACGGTGTTTCTTTTGCAAGACCGAGCTGTACACGCATTTGGATAAAGTTGCCGGTGACGAGAGTATTTCCAAGGTCGCCAATGGCGCTAATACCGACGATCTAGGTGATTATCGTCCGGGGATGGAGGCGGCCACGAACTTCGAGGTTGTTTCGCCTTTGGTCGAGAGCGGGATGAACAAGCAGGATATTCGGGATCTTTCGTTGAAGATGAATTTGCCGACTTGGGATAAGCCTGCACAGCCGTGTCTTTCTTCGAGGATTCCTTACGGGACTCAAGTTTCGGTTGAGGCATTGGGAATGATTGGTAAGGCTGAGAAGGGTTTGCGGGATCTTGGATTCAGAATTGTACGCGTGCGTCATTATGGTGAGACAGCGCGGGTGGAGATTCCTGTAGTAGATTTTGATCGGTTCGAGATCGTTAGGGTTGAGGCTTTGGCGGTTGTGCTGGGTGCAGGGTATGCGGTGATGGAGATGGAGCCTAAGGGGTTTAAGTCCGGTGGGCTTAACGCAGCGCTTGGGGATTTGGGTACTCAGACTAAGTAGCTCGTGATTTAGGTCCGGGCATAGTCGAATGACTTGGCCACCCGTCCCAAGTCTCCTGCCCTAGCCCTTACGCTTGGAAGGGGATCGATGAATGCGGTTGTTGTTGTTGGTCGTTTGAACTTGAAAATTAGTACATGGTGACAGTGAGACTGTAGTTTGCTTTTCAATCTTCATACTTCACCTTTGTGGATAGTCCCCAAGGTGGTGGTAGTAATTGGTATCCTATCGGCGACGCTATTTACCAACCCCAACCGATAGTTCCGTAGGATCACTACCCTGTCTGAATTAACTGCTTATATCGACATGATTGGTGGAGCTAGTGGCGACATGCTGCTGGGTGCGATGGTGGCTGTTGGGCTTGATTTGGATGAGCTTCAGGCTGAGTTGGATAAGTTTCCAGATCGTGGGTATCGCCTTGAGAAGAAGTTGGTTAGCCGAGGTGGGTTAGAGGCGACCCTTGTTGATGTCGTGTTGGATGATGACGGTGAACGGAAGCGGACGTGGGATGATTTTTACTCTTCCATTGCAAATTCCACTTTAGAAGATTCAGACAAGCGTTCTATCAAGCGGATTTTCGATGCTTTGGCAGTCGCTGAGGCTGATGCGCATGGCGGTGAGGCTGGGTCAACACATTTGCACGAATTGGGAACTGTCGACACGTTGGTCGATATTTCTTCGATGGTTATCGGCATGCGGTTGCTAGGTGTGAGCAATATTCACGCTTCGGCCTTCCCGACTGGGACTGGTTCTTCGGGGAGTAGTCACGGTGCGATGGGTTCGACTTCGATTGCGACCGCTGCGATTTATAAGGCTGCAGGTGCGCCGGTACGTGCTGGTGGTAGGCAGCCGATTGGTGAGGCTGTGACTCCGACTGGTGCTGCGATTGTTTCGACTTTAGCGGAGTTCATGACGGTTGAGTTCATGGCGGACCGAATTGGATATGGCGCGGGTCAGCGGGATCCAGAGGGGTTTTCGAATGTTGTTGGGTTGTGGCTGGGTCAAGGTCGTTCAAGTTGGGCTAGAGGTGGATTTGGCAGACGTCGCCCAGAGCTGATGCTTTTGGAGACGAATATCGATGATTCGCCGGGTGAGGTTTTGGGTTATGTGCATGAGCAACTGATGGAGATGGGCTGTTTGGATGTTTGGTTTACGCCGATTCAGATGAAGAAGAATCGACCGGCTACGATGCTTTCGGTTTTGGTGGGTATAGATTTGGTTGATGAGGCAGTTGAGCTGATTCTTAAGGAGACTTCGACTTTAGGTGTGCGTCGTCGTCCGGTTATGCGATATGAGGCGGAGCGTCAAGTGGTGAATGTGGATACTTCGCTGGGTAAAGTACCGGTGAAGTTGAAGCGTATTGGCGATACGATCGCTCAGGCGGCGCCGGAATATGAGACGTGCCGCGAAATTGCCAAGGAGACTGGGCTGCCTTTGGCTGAAGTGATGCGGATCGTAGTGAATGAGGCTACGATGCGCGGCTGTCCGTGGAATGAGTGAGTGCGGGTGGTTGTCATCAGTTACTAGACCGGATTTGATCGCTGAACTAATGGTGGCGTCGACTGTTTTAGTTGTACTTCGTTCGGTGATGAGCGCGACTAACGAGGCAGCGACATATGACTAAGCCATTCGGTGGCGCCGGTAGTTGACGAACTGCGACACTCGACCAAGTCGTTTTGCGGTGCCAGAGGCCTTGCGCTAAGCCGGTCTCTATATCTATTGACCTATTCGGGTTTTGGTGGCTACTGTTAATAACGGTTGTTTTACAACTGTCGGAGCCCTTGTGGCGCAGTGGCTAGCGCAACTGATTTGTAATCAGTAGGTCGCGGGTTCGAATCCCTCCAAGGGCTCCAATTTTAATGGCTCGTGTTCGGATCGTAGTTTATGGCCCTGAAAATCCCTTACGAATATCGTTGCTACGCGTAGTGAAATTTTGTTTTGCTGTGGTAAAGTTTTTGTTTGGGCAAGGGTTGGGGAGTGGTTAAACCCAGCAGACTGTAAATCTGCCGCTTTACGGCTTCACAGGTTCGAATCCTGTCCCTTGCACCAGAATTACAGTACGGGTTAGTTCTAGGTGCACCTCATATGCGGGGAATCATCGGGCCCACATAGCTCAGTGGTAGAGCGCATTCTTGGTAAGAATGAGGTCCCGAGTTCAATCCTCGGTGTGGGCTCCAAAGCTAAGCACCAATCAAAATAAGCGCCAACTTTAGTGCGCATGGGTAGGAGACCTCCGGTAATAGGAGGCGTAAAGAGAAAAAATGGCAAAGCAAGTATTTGACCGAAGTAAGCCTCACGTAAACGTGGGTACGATCGGACACGTTGACCACGGTAAGACAACGCTTACTAGTGCCATCACCAACGTGCTCGCACAGACTCAAGAAAACGTTACAGCGAAGGCCTTTGAAGATATCGATAACGCTCCTGAAGAGCGTGAACGTGGTGTTACCATCGCGACAACGCACACAGAGTATGAAACGGATACCCGTCACTACGCTCACGTGGATTGCCCGGGTCACGCTGACTACATTAAGAACATGATTACTGGTGCTGCTCAGATGGACGGCGCTATTCTTGTGGTATCGGCCGCTGACGGTCCTATGCCACAGACTTACGAACACATTCTGCTTGCTCGCCAAGTAAACGTTCCAAAGCTGGTTGTTGCTTTGAATAAGTCGGATGTTGTTGATGATGAAGAACTTCTTGAGCTTGTAGAGATGGAAGTTCGTGAGCTTCTGACTAAGAACGGTTTTCCTGGTGACGATCTTCCGGTTGTTCAGGTTTCTGCTCTTGAGGCTCTTGAGAACGCTGAAGATCCTGACAACAAGTGGGTCAAGTCGATTGGTGAACTCATGCAGGCTGTTGATGATTACATCGACATCCCCGAGCGACCAACCGAGCTGCCGTTCCTCATGCCTGTCGAAGACGTATTCGGCATCAAGGGTCGAGGAACTGTTGTTACTGGTCGGGTAGAGCGTGGGATTGTAAAGACTGGTGACCAGATCGAGATCGTTGGATTTGGTAAGACAGTCGCAACTACGGTTACTGGTGTGGAGATGTTCCACAAAACCCTTGAAGAGGGTATTCCTGGTGACGCTGTTGGTTGCTTGATTCGTGGTATTGAGCGAGAAGATGTTTCTCGTGGTGCGGTTCTGGCTAAGCCAGGATCGATTACACCTTCAACCAAGGCCAAGGCTCAGGTTTATGTTTTGACTGCTGACGAGGGAGGGCGACACACGCCGTTCTTCCCTGGTTACAAGCCTCAATTCTACATTCGAACTACTGACGTTACGGGTTCAATCAACCTGGGTGAAGGTGTCGAGATGGTCATGCCTGGTGATAACCAGGTCATGGAGTTGGAACTTATGTACCCAGTTGCTCTTGAAGAGAACCTTCGATTCGCTATCCGTGAGGGTGGGCGAACTGTTGGATCGGGTGTCATCATTGAGGTTCTGGACTAGTTCCAAGAAATAATGTTTCAACGCCCACTTGTTTTCTAGTGGGCGTTGACGCGACTATCTGGGATCGTGAAATTCCAGAATGATTTGGGCTTTTGCCCTTCACTGGTTGTGGTGACTTACTTAGGTGGGTTGTGTGCAGCCGATAGGATTTGTAGAGCGTAACAATGGCTAAGAAGAATGCGGTACGCACATTAGTAGACATGCTTTGTACTGAGTGCAAGGCATACAACTACCACACTGAAAAGAACCGCCGAAACACGCCTGACCGTATTGAGCTCAAGAAGTTCTGCCCGGTTGACCGTAAGGTGACGTTGTTTCGAGAGAAAAGGTAAGGATCTGAGTTGGCACGAACACCAGCACGCAGTACATCGGGACCAGGCGTCTCGGGGGCTGGAGGATTTTCGATCTTCCGGTTCTTTGGTGAGGTTTTCTCTGAGCTACGAAAGGTTTCTTGGCCTACTCGTCAGGAGGCCACACGCCTTAGTGTGATGGTGATTGCATTGTCGGCTACTATCGGATTATTCCTCGGTTTTGTTGATATGGGTTTCGCTCGGTTGATTTCCTTGATTTCAGGAACTTAGTTATGACTTCTTACAGCGACATAGCGGGCAGCACTGGTGCTCGTTGGTACATTCTTCACACGTATTCGGGTCAGGAAGACCGCGTTCAGAAAAATCTTGAGCAGCGGATCAACACAATGGACGTGAAGGACAAGATTTTGAACGTGGTTGTCCCTACCGAAGAAGAGGTAGAGATCAAAGAGGGCGAACGTAAGACTGTTCAGAAGAAGATGTACGCAGGTTACTTGATCGTTCAGATGGTTATGGACGAGGAGAGTTGGTACGTTGTTCGGAACACTCCTGGTGTTACGGGCTTTATTTCTGCTGAGGATGAGCGTGAGAAGCGCCCTAAGCCTGTTCCACTGGAAGATGTGGAAGTTGATCGAATTATGAGCCGGATGACCTCGGATGCTCAACGTGTTCGTGTGGGTTACGAGTCTGGTGAATCGGTTCGTATCAAGGATGGTCCTTTCGCTGACTTTATGGGCACTGTTGATGAGGTGTTTGAGGATCGCGGAAAGATTCGTGTGCATGTTTCATTCTTCGGGCGTGATACGCCGGTTGAATTGGACTTCTTACAGATAGAGAAGTCTTAGTTATTTAGTAGTAAATCCCTGCCGTTATTTTTATTTGGTGGGATTAGTAATGAAGGAACGTTCAGTTGGCTAAGAAAGTAACAGCCATGATCAAATTGCAATTGCCTGCTGGTGGCGCCACTCCGGCTCCTCCTGTTGGTCCTGCTCTTGGTCAGCACGGTGTCAACATCATGCAGTTCGTTAAGGAATACAACGAACGTTCTGCTTCTCTCGCTGGAAATATTGTTCCTGTTGAGTTGACTGTTTACGCAGATCGATCGTTTACGATCGAACTGAAGACTCCGCCCGCTTCGGACATGATTAAGAAGGCTGCTGGTATTGCTAGCGGTTCTGGCACGGTTGGTATTACGACTGCGGGCAAGATTTCTCAGGCTAAGATTCGAGAAATTGCTATGGTGAAGATGCCTGATCTCAACACTAATGATGTTGATGCTGCGATGAAGATTATTGAAGGTAGCGCCCGAAGTATGGGTGTAGAAGTTACTGGCTAGTTCTTTTGTGGAACTGGTGTGATTTTTTATTTGTCGGACTGGGCGCAAGAACCCCGTTTTAGGGGGAGCCTAGTTTACCGGCTAGAGGTTTTACGAGATGACTAAGCACGGAAAACGTTATAACGCTGCGGCTGCTGCGGCTGGATTTGAGGCTCATTCGCCTGATTCAGCGGTTGCTCTTGCCAAAGAGTTTTCCAAGACGAAATTTGCTGAGGCGGTAGAGCTCCACGTTTCGACGAGCGCTGACCCTCGACATTCTGATCAGCAGATTCGTGAGGTTGCTGACCTTCCTCACGGTACTGGTAAGAATGTTCGTGTTTTGGTATTTGCTCAGGGTGATGCGGCTCGTGCTGCGACTGATGCGGGTGCTGAGTTTGTTGCGGATGACGAGATAGTGAAGAAGATCGAGGGTGGATGGAGCGATTTTGATGTCGCTATTGCTACTCCTGATCAGATGGGCAAGATCGGTAAGCTGGGGCGTTACCTTGGTCGTAAAGGTTTGGTGCCTAACCCTCGTACAGGAACTGTTGTTCAGCCTGAACGTATGGGTGCGGCTGTTATGAGTTCTAAGAAGGGGCGAGCCGAGATTCGTTTGGACCGTGGTGCAAACATTCACGTTCGTATTGGTACGGTTGGCTTTGAAGAGAATCAGATTTTGGATAACCTTACGAGTGTTTACTCGACGATTCTTCGGGCTAAGCCTGAAGGTGTGAAGGGTCCACTGATCAAGAAGGTAACTCTTTGCACGACTATGGGGCCTAGCTTTTTACTGGATCAATCCGAGCTTGAGGCTCTTACTCAGAACAGCTAGCGTTATCGTGCATGGCGTCTTCGGATGACTTGAGCATTGCTCAGTTCTCCTACTCTACCCCTTCCGTTTGGAAGGTAGTAGTGCTGGAAATAAATGATTGTGAATATGAAAAGTCCTGGGCGTTATGCTCAGGACTTTTTTGTCTTTGAGATTTTGGATAGTGGGTGGATATTTCGTACTACTTAGATATTTAACTCTGTCTATTTTGCTCAGGGCTAGCGAATTTGGGCCGATGGTCGCTTTTGTTTTTGAGGTTAGCGTTGATTGCCGCGTCGTCCTTCCTCACTTATCGTAATGTTAGGGGAGCGAGGTTCTTCGGTATTTAGGACAATATAGTTCAGGATCACTTGGGTGTGGTTGATCTGCTTGGGGCAGGATGGCACTTGAAGATTAATTCGCAATTTGGATGGT
>Ga0308019_10000838_pt1 | contig 19112 bp, 14 predicted proteins | sample Neamet284_FD_203135 | JGI IMG/M metagenome (GOLD analysis project Ga0308019, IMG submission 203135) | Marine microbial communities from water near the shore, Antarctic Ocean - #284 | ecosystem: Environmental > Aquatic > Marine > Unclassified | place: Southern Ocean | collected 2014-10-01 | reverse complement strand
TTGTTACCACCAGTATTGTTGCCACCGGTATTGTTGCCACCAGTATTGTTGCCACCGGTGTTGTTGCCCGAATTGTTAGTATTGTTTGAGCCGCCACCTGATGTCCAATTAGTCCAAAACCCAACTAGGTCCGGAGTTTGGTCTACTGAGAGAAGTATTGTATCATTGACATTGCCGTTATTTGTGATAGAGATAGAAAGGTTCAGGTCGTCACCAGGTGCCATATTTACTAATCCATTATCGCCTGCAGTTGATGAATCAATAGCGGGCAAATATTGTGGCTGAACCGATAGCAGCACAGTGATATTAGTAGAAATATTTGCATCTGGTTCCGTCACGGTTATTGTTAGCGAACTAGAATTACTAGGAAGGGCATTAATCGACAAGCGTACGGCAATTGTAGATGACGCACTGTAGGTTGGAATAACATTGGTTACATTTGAATCTGCAGGAATGATTTCCCATGCTGAATCATATCCAGATACCATTACTGAATAAGTTTCAATCGATGACCCATTGTTGTGAATTGTTAATGTTAGATTTGTTGCTTCTCCCGGTGACAAAATAATGTGACTTACATCGGTTGTAAGGCCGATACTAGGGTGTGCACTAGCTAGTGGTACTAACGGTGCAAAGGCCATAACTATGACCAAGATGAGTGCATTCACTCGACGCGACATGGTGTTTGCGACTCAATGCTGACATTTCATCCAATCGGCCCTAAGGGCCGGGTGGAAATCAGTTCTGAAGGGAATTTAATTTATCCTGGTCGAGTTTTTCCCAAGGGAATGCCCCATCTACTCCAGGGGTTCTACCAAAGTGGCCGCCTGCTGCGGTTGATGAATAAATTGGCCTTAGTAAATCAAGTTCAGATGCAATTGATTTTGGAGTAAAATCAAACACCGAATTTACCCGATTTGTCAATTCTTTGTCGCTTAACACAGATGTTCCAAATGATTCGGCTCGAACGCTAACTGGTTCTGCAACTCCGATTACATATGCAAGTTGAATTTCACACTTTGTTGCTAATCCAGCAGCGACAACATGCTTGGCAGCCCATCTTGCCGCATAAGCAGCAGACCGATCTACCTTGGATGGGTCTTTTCCTGAGAACGCCCCTCCGCCATGACGGCCCATTCCTCCGTAAGTATCGACGATAATTTTCCGGCCGGTCAATCCAGCATCCGCATACGGGCCGCCTGGATCTGCGAAACGGCCAGTTCCATTGACCACTAGTCGGTAACCATCAGTCAATAATTCACTTGGAATCGCATGTTCAACGACATGCTTTCGAATTTCATCAGTGATGTATGCCCTTTCTGCAACTTCATCTTGAGCGAAGTTGTTCTTTAGGGCATCATCATGCTGAATTGCAATAACTACAGTATGCACTCTAGATGGCTTCCCATCGAGGTACTCCACTGTAACTTGACTCTTGGCATCAGGTCGGGCCCAAGGCAATAATCCCGCTACTCTGGCATTGGTCATTCTGCGAGTCAAGCGTTGAGATAATGCCGCTGCTAGGGGGAAATATCGACCCTTTAGGACATCATAATGCTCAGTTTCCGAGCAAGCATATCCAAACATCAACCCTTGATCGCCAGCGCCCTGTTCTGCATTATTTACGCCTTGACTGATATTTGCGGCTTGTGCGGTAATCTTCTGAATCACTTCACAGCGCAAGTCATTGGTAGCATCAAATCCAATAGAATGTGAATCATATCCAATCTTTGCAGCAGTTATACGAGCAATTGATTCATAATCGGGGTGGTCCCCAGAGAGAGTAACTTCTCCTGCCAACAAGATAATGCCCCTTTCAGTACCACCTTTGACACTGGTTTCTACGGCAACTCTTGCATTGGAATCGATAGACAGACAAGCATCCACTATTGCATCACTAATAGCGTCACAAAGCTTGTCCGGATGGCCGGAAGCAACACTCTCTGAAGTGAATAAGTCCTCGGCCATATTGTAACGGGCCTAGATTATACCCTATGAATTATGTGCTTTAGCCAGCGATGACTTCTTGTCCGAAAGTGTCACGCCCCTAAGCATGGCGAGCGACACTGTTTGGCACCCGACCTCCTTTCGAACACATACTTTGGGCCAGATTCAGAGTGACGGCGAATCCTTAGTGGGCTCGGAAGTAACCATTTGCGGCTACATGGAAGCAAATCGTGGGAAAGGCAAGATTTGTTTCATGGACCTAAGAGACGGAACTGGTCGTGTTCAGATTTTCTTAAAGCAGGGCGGTGTCAGTGATGACGAACTAGAAACTGCTCAAGGGCTTTCACGTGAATCTACAGTTCAAATCATAGGCGAAGTTGCACAAAAGCGCCCACCAAAGGTTGCAGAAGGAGAACCTGTGCCTCCGCCTACTTACGAGGTTGTAGCTTCGAAGTTCATCGTTTTAACTCAAGCAGCAACTCCACTTCCACTAGGTGTCACAGATACGGTTTCAATTGGATTAGATACTCGTTTGGACAATCGTTTCCTCGACCTCAGAAGGTCACATGTCAATGCAATGTTCACACTCAGGTCGAAGGTTTTACAGTATGGGCGTGAGCATTTAATCACTGAAGGATTCAAAGAGATTAACTCCCCTAAGATTATTGCATCTGCATCGGAAGGCGGTACCAACCTTTTCCCTATGATGTACTTCGATACGCCAGCATTCCTTTCTCAAAGCCCTCAGTTGTACAAGCAATTGACTATTCTAGGTGGCATGGAAAGAGTTTTCGAAATAGGACCTGCTTTCAGAGCAGAAAAGCATGACACATACCGTCACTTAAACGAATTTATCTCCTTCGATATTGAAGGTGCTTGGATGAATGATGATGACGTAATGTGCGTTCAAGAGAGGATGATTCATCACAATTGGAAAATGGTTGCAGAAAACGATCAAGACCAAGTTGCTATCATCAATATCTACCGGGAAAGTCAAGGTGATGAGCCAATTACAGTCGATGTACCTAGCCTTCCATTCCCACGTATCGAATACTGTGATGCAATCAAGATGATTCAGGATGCAGGTGAAGAAATTGTATGGGGTGATGATATCGATTCATCCCATTGTGATATCATCGCAGCAAAGTATCCCGGTTTCCACTTCTTGCCACGATGGCCAATGGAAATGAAACCATTCTATATCCATCATATCCCTGGGGATGTTGGTGCAACCGGCGAGCAACTTTCTCGTGGGTTCGACCTTAATTATGGCCGAGATGAAATGACAAGCGGTGGCCAGAGGGAACACAATGTCGATATCCTTGAACAAAATCTACGAAACAAAGGATTAGACCCTACGGATTTCGCATTCTACACCGATGGTTTCCGTTACGGAGCTCCACCACACGCTGGTTGGGGACTTGGAGTTGCTCGACTGTTGATGGTTCTAACCGGTTCTCGTAACGTGCGTGAGACCGTTCTTTTCCCGAGAGACCGAAGTCGCGTTTCACCTTGAGTTGATTGTAATGCCCATAGACCGCATGCAATGGGGTGCAGAGGATTGGCAATTTGCTGATTTGTATATGCCTGATGAGACATCGCCTTACCAAAAGACGGTGGGCGTTCCTTGCGTGATGCTAATCCATGGTGGGTTTTGGAAGAGTGAATATACTCTTGATTTGATGGCTCCAATAGCTAAGAATCTTGCTGAGCAAGGAATTGCGGCTTGGAACATTGAGTTCAAAGGATGGGCCGAGGGAGATGAAGGAGTTTGGATGGATACATTCTCGGATGTCATGCGTGCATGGGGTCAATTGGCTTTGCTTCCAGGAATAGATGCCGTCCGTTCAATGGTGATGGGTCACTCAGCGGGTGGCCATCTTGCTTTGATGATGGCAGCCGTTGCTGAACGTAAACCGTGGTTGACAATTGCCCAAGCGCCAATTACAGATTTAGTCGCCGCAGATGATGCGAAATTATCTGACGATGGCGATGCAGTACGTCGATGGATGGGTTGTGCTCATGAAGGGAATGAAGAGATATGGGGCAAGGTAAACCCTATTGACAATCCTCCTAAGTCAGCAGTTCTTCTAATGCATGGAAAAGCAGATGATGAAGTTCCGTGGACGCAATCGGAATCATACGTTAGAGCCATGGATGCAAAAGGCGAAGAGATCAATAAATTGTGGTTGTCAGGAGGCCATTTCTCAATTATCGATGTGGCTAGTGATGATTGGCTAGCGCAAGTCGAAGCCATCCGAGAATGGTTGTAAGGTTCAATACCATGCGCCTTGTGGCATTGGCATGGACTGGCTAGGTGCTGACTACCCATTCTCAACATCGGCTTTGGCTGGAAAGCATGCAATTGTTTGTGGTGCATCCAAGGGAATCGGTGCTGCTACAGCACAAATGCTTGCAAAGGCAGGCGCCAAAATTACAGCGGTTAGCAGGAATCCTCAGGACTTGATAGCTACACTTTCAGGCTCAGGTCACACTGCAATTAGTCTTGATTTGGAAAATCAAGAATCAATTGGTAAATTTATTTCTTCAATTGAAGAATGTCACATCTTAATCAATAATGCGGCCGGCCCTCCGGGGGGTCCACTCTTAGACAATGATGTCGAAGATTTCCTTGCTCCTTTCCAGAGGCATCTGTATGCATCCCACACCTTGGCACAAGGTGTTGTTCCGATAATGGAAAAAGCAGGAATGGGTCGAATTATCAATATCATTTCAACATCGGTGCGAGAACCAATTCCAAATATTGGACTTTCAAACACCTTACGTGGTGCTATGGGCGCATGGTCGAAGTCTCTTTCAAGCGAACTTCCTGCATGTATTACAATCAACAATGTCTTACCTGGCTTTACCGATACCGACCGGTTGGGCTCTTTGGCTTCTTCAATCAACCAGAAGACCGGAAAGAGCATTGAAGAAATTCATAATGGCTGGATGACACAAGTGCCAATTGGACGTCTTATCGACCCACTTGAAACCGGTGCCGCAGTTGCATTCCTTTGTATGCCAATCTCTGGCGGGATACGTGGAGTATCACTGGCGGTCGATGGCGGAAGGATGCGTTCTATCTGAGGTGGTTTTTTTGCCTGAAATGAGTCAAATACAAGCTGAAGAGATACTCGAGATGTTCGCTGAAGGCGAAGGTCTTGAATCTGTAAACACAAGCCTTGCACTCCATCTGGTAGAATTAGCCCGTGATTTAGGTCGAGATGCATTAGTAAGCCGATTACTAGATCACGCAGCCAAAGTTTCAGTCAATCCAGAAGACCAAGGCTGGTGTCAATTTGAGTTGTTAAAACATCAAGGAGCAAGTAAAGATGAGTTGATTGGACTTGGTATAGCATCTGAAACTGAAGGCCTCCCTGGCCTAGCAGCGGGTATTTTCCACCATGTTTCACTACTTTCTCTTGGAAGTGATGATGCAGGAACCTTCGCTAACCGTTCGATGAGGCTAAGGGTTGAGGCGGAGGATCTCGAGGGCATGATTTATGGTCATGCATTACTTGCCTATATTGCAAAAGAAGAAAGTGATTTTGAGGAAAGCCAATTACATCTTAGGAAGCGATTGGAACTCATTCCGGAATCAGAGAAGTTTGAGCGAATGGAAGCTATTGCTGATTTAGCACACTCACATTCAACATTAGGTGATTTGGAACAAGCCCAAGCACTGCTAATCGATTCACTTGGTATTGCAATAGAACTTGATGAGTTATCAGGGATTTTAGTTGCGCGATGGGGTCTAGCCGATTTGGCCGAAATTTCAAATCAACCAGATGAAGCAATGGTCCAACTTTCCGATGCCATGACTGCCTTCATGGATGCAGGTGAAGCAGTTCCAGAACTGGTAATAGAACGTATTTCCAAACTCACTGCTGAATAGTGATGTTGATACATCGAGCCCCTCTCCCTAGGAGAGGGATTACATGGAGTATGACATATTTTTCTCAATATCACAGACTCCTGACCACAACGGATACACTCCAAGTGAGTCTGAGATGTTCTCTAATTATTACTCACAACTCGATGCGGCAGACCGATTAGGATTCGGAGTTGCCTGGCTTGCACAAGCCCATTTATCTACGCAAACTCAACAGCAGAACTCCAAACCAGTAGTTCCTCATTGGCAAGGTGAAGTCGGACTTTGTACCGACTTTTGTCAATTAGCAATGGAATCTTTCAGGCGTACTAAAAATATCGATGTTGGCTCAGCTGTAGTGAGTATTTTGGCTAGTGGTGGACCGATTGCACAAGCGGAGAGAATTGCTAATACTGTTCAATTTCTCTCACATATGGATTCTAATCGTAAATTGCATGTTGGATTCAGTGCAGGCCGGTTTGAGTTTATGGCTCGACCGTATGGAATCGTTCCACGCAATCCTGTAGAGGAAGCAGCATGGCCGGCATTACGCGGGCAGATATTTATGGAGGCAAGCGAAATCTTCCTACGCTTAATTCGCGGAGATACGATACATTCCAATGATATTCGACAGACAGTTCTAACCCGTGGCAATTTCCGTTCCGATGAAGATTGGGCAGCGGTTCAAGATGCAGCAGGTGGCACACCCGAAGAAGTAAAAATCGAGAGAAGATATAACTTCGAAGATATTTCCATAGTTCCCAAAGAGTGGCCTAGATCACAATTAGAATTAGTCGCTGGAACCCATGACCCTAAGGCTCAAGAGTTCGTAAACCAAATCCTGCCTGTAAAGGTGTTTAATCTCTCGATTACATCACCTGAAATGATAGATTCTACCCATCAAAGAATGAGTGAACTATTCCATCCAGATGGTGGGGCTTGGCAACGTAGAGATATGCCTCGGACTACATTTGTATTCCTTAATGCCGAGGAGGGGTTGTCTCCTGAAGAGCAATCACTAGCCGCACATGAAGAGGCCCGGTTAGCACTGGGTGAATATTGGAAGGCCTTAGAGGGAACTCTTGATCCTTCTAAAGTCGAAAAGGCGGCCGATAATGCTCTGATTGGTAATTCGAGTGAAGTGGCAGCCCAAATAAAAGAGCGATTCCATCCCGAAGACCGTCTGATGTGCTGGTTTGACTTCTTTAACCACGATAGTGACCGAGTAATCCGCAATATGGAAGCATGGTGGCAAGAAGTAGTACCATTATTGGAGTGATTAAATGGGACTAAGGCATGACCCAAATTCAGCGGTAGCACCCGGAAAACCAGGTTCTGCCATCTACCCAGATTCTCCTCTTGGCGAGGATGTTGAAGGAATTCCTACCGGCAGAGATGTGGAATGGGAGCCGTTGGTAGATTATCGGAGAAATGGTGTCTCCGAGACTACAATTCACGGGGCTGTTGCTTGGTGCCATGGCGATGAAGTCATACATTCATTTGGAGGAAATGTTTTGTGTTACGGGCGTTCTATGATGAAGCCATTTATGCTCAAAGCATTCACTAAAGAATTAGAGAATCACACATGGGAGCAAAAGGCGATTGCTGTTGCTAGTCACAATGGGGATACAGAGCATGTAGCAGCAGCCCAATCGCTTCTTTCTGAGGCCGAATGGCCACTTATGCTAACTCCTGTTGATGTACCCTTGATTCAATTTGGTCGGCAAGTAAGACGCCCTAGACGTTGGTATCATACCTGCAGTGGCGAACATGCTGCGATTCTAGCTGGTTGCAGAGCCAAAGGCTGGGGGAGAGCAGGCTATACTTTGCCAACTCACGAAGTATTCCATGCCTATATGGAACAATTACGGCGGTTCTTAGGGGCTGATTGGAATCCGCTAAGGATTGCAAAAGATGGATGCGGCCTTCCTACTGTTTCAAACACAGTATCTGAATTAGCCAAAATATATGCTGGACTGGTTAGAGACAAAGATTCGGATTGGATTTGGGAATCGATGTGCAAACACCCCGATTTGGTTGGTGGATTCAATCGTCTAGATTCGACGATTTTGAAGATTGGAAAGGGTAAGGTCATCGCCAAAGAAGGGGCTGATGGTTTACTCGGTATGGCGATTGAACATCCAGACTATCCTAAGGGCTTAGGAATTGTAGTCAAGATTGCACATGGGTGGAACTCTCAGGCAACCTGGTACGTTGCGCGTGCAATCTTGGGATGTTTAGGAATCGAGTTGAGAAATCCATATCCACTGCACAGACAAAAAGCGTTCATAGTTTCAGGCATCGTTCCAAATCACCTGCATGATATTCTCAAGACCATTCCTACATGGGACGAATGGGATCCTGACCAAGACCGCTGGCACTATGAGGTAGATGCATGATTCAAGTAGAGAATCTAATTGGGGGGGAGTTTGTAGTAACTTCTGAATGTTTTGAGGATATTTCTCCACTTGATGGTGCAGTAATAGCACAGATTCCTCGAACAAGAGATGTTGAAGATGCGGTCAAGGCGGCTGCTTCCGCTCAATCTGAGTGGGGTGGGCTAACTATCTCACAACGCTGTGATTGGCTCGACAAAATTGCAGATTCACTTGAAAACCAGATTGAAGAACTTGCTAGGCTAGAGTCATTAGATACTGGGAAACCACATGATGTTGCACTAAATGTTGATGCAAATCGTTCGGTTAACAATTTTAGGTTTTTTGCAGAATTCGGACGTTCAATGAAATCTGAAATATTTGAAATGTCAGATGCAACAAATTATGTTATGAGAAAGCCAATTGGAATTGTTGGTTTAATCTCACCATGGAATCTCCCACTCTATCTTCTATCGTGGAAAATCGCTCCGGCACTTCTCATGGGCAACTCAATAATTGCAAAGCCGAGTGAAATCACTCCACTAACCGCTCATTTCTTTGGGAAGGTTTGTACCGAAATAGGTCTACCTGCAGGGGTTTTGAATATCGTTCATGGTTATGGTCCGGAAGTTGGACAAGCGATTGTAGAGCATCCTGATATCAAGGCGATTTCATTTACCGGTGGGACTGCAACAGGGAAACTTGTCGCAGCCACTGCGGCACCTATGTTCAAGAAATTGAGTTTAGAGCTAGGTGGCAAGAATGCTTCAATCGTAATGGATGATGCAGATTTGGACATTGCAGTTCCTGGTGTTCTAAGAGCATCATTCCTTAATTCAGGCCAAATCTGTTTATGTGGTTCAAGAGTTTTAATCCATTCAACAATTTATGATGAATTCATGTCTCGATACCTTGAGATGTTGAAGAGTTTCGAGATAGGACCTGTAATCAGCGTAGAGCACCGAAACAAGGTCATGTCATACATTCAATTGGCCCAAGAGGAGGGTGGAGTGATCCTTGCAGGTGGTAAAATACCAGATAAGCCAGGAGCATGGATTGAACCGACTGTTGTTGCTGGGCTTTCTCATAAATCTCGAACTGCGACTGAAGAGATTTTTGGTCCAGTGGTAACTATTCACAAATTCGATTCTGCTGAAGAAGCGATAGAGATGGCAAATAGCACTCAATATGGATTGGCTGGGAGTGTCTGGTCAAAAAATAAGGGACGGCAAATAGCCGAGAAAATAGAATCAGGAATGGTTTGGGTTAACACATGGTTGCACCGCGACTTACGTGTTCCCTTCGGAGGCGTGAAAGATAGTGGTGTTGGAAGGGAAGGTGGCATGTGGTCCGTCGGTTTCTTCAGCGAAGCAGTCAATATTTGCGTTATGGAAGATTGAAGTCTAATCACTCATCCGCACAAATGGAGGCAAGAACATGTCCGTACATGCAAACGCTCGCAAAGTTACAACTCACACGCTTCAAGAAATGAAGCGTGCAGGTGAGAAAATCACAATGCTAACCGCATATGATTACAGTCTTGCAAAACTAGTAGATAGAGGTGGCATCGACGTAATTCTTGTTGGTGATTCAGCGTCAAATGTTATGGCGGGAAGAGACACCACAGTTCCAATGAGTCTTGATCACATGATTTACCATGCTCAATGTGTTGAGAGGGCGGTAGACCGTGCTCTAATCGTTGTAGATATGCCATTTGGAACCTATCAGGGTAATTCAGCAATCGCTTTGGAAAGTGCGATTAGAATCATGAAAGAGTCAGGCGGGCATTCTGTCAAACTCGAAGGCGGTTCTGAAATTGTAGAAAGCGTTCAGCGTATCCTCACTGCGGGAATCCCAGTGATGGGTCATTTGGGACTTACCCCTCAATCGATTTACAAATTTGGGACTTATACTGTTAGAGCCAAAGAAGACGAAGAAGCTACTAAATTAATTGCAGATGCTAAATTGTTGGAAGATTCAGGTTGCTTTGCTATCGTATTAGAAAAAATACCGGCACATCTAGCAAAACAAGTTAGTGAAGCAATATCGATTCCTACGATTGGAATTGGAGCTGGGCAAAATTGTGATGGCCAAGTTCTTGTTCTGCATGATATGCTTGGGATCACTACAGATTTCAGCCCACGCTTCCTTAGGAGATATCTCGACCTTGAGTCCCAAATAACTGGGGCTGTACAACAATATTGTGAAGATGTACGCGGTGGAGAGTTCCCTAACGAGGAAGAATCTTACTGAAACAGTCCGTCATATAGCAGTGCACCAGGTACGATGCTAAATGCGATGCCAAAGCCATGCCATATCCCATATCTAAACGGTGGGTGGTCTTTTTTGGACCATGATGCGGATTGCCAAACCCACACAAGGAATGGAATTGCGACATTGAAATAATTAGAACCTAGCGCCCATAATCCCGCCATTGGTATACAGACAATAGCGACTCCAATGGCATGTTCGATTATATTTCCTGCCTTGGTTAGAACTGCTAGTACGGGAGCGGTTAGAGTGGCTAGCAATAATGCTAGAATCATAGGTGGTAGTTTGTGAATATTCAAACTATATGCGCATATTGAAACTAGACCAATAGCGAATGCAGAAGGCCACAATACGTGACGGAATTTGAGGTCGGTTATGCCCTCCATGTTTTGACCCAAGCGGCGCCGATGAATAGAAGGTGCGGAACCTCTTGGTCGTTTCATGGCGAAGGGTAGTATCGTTGCAGGATGCCTAGCCCCGCACCCACCCCATCTTGTTTATGCCGAAAACCCAGACCAAAATGAACCGGTTTCCGAAGGTGGATGGGAACAATTACGCTGGGGCTATGAGCGTTTACGCGAATCACTCAAAGACGTAGACTACGATGTCATAGTTATTCTTTCACCACACTGGCAAACTTATGTTGGAACCCATTTCATCGGGGTAGAAAAGTGCATTTCTAAAAGTGTAGATCCAGTCTTTCCGAACCTTTTCAGATTCAATTACGATTTGACTATTGATGTAGAACTTGCACGTGCAATTCATGATCAAGCGAAATCAGAAGGTATGTCTGTAAAGATGATGGAGAATCCAGATTTCAGAGTTGATTATGGCACCATCGTTTCTTGTCATATGGTCAGACCAGAATGGGACAAACCCATAGTTTCGATTTCATCAAACCGAAGCCTATCTTACTATTCGGTAGAAGTCATGCAAGAAATGATGAAAGAACTTGGACGCTCGACAGTCAAGGCGATTGAAGAAAGCGGCAAGAAGTGTTTGTTATTGGCAAGTAATTCACTTTCACACCGCCATTTTGTCACAGAAACCAATCCTCCTGAAGACATGAGCAAAGAGCACATTACTAGCCATGCAATGCACTTGTGGGACATGCGAATGATCGAATTGATGAGGCAGGGTAAATCTCAGCAAATAATCGATGAGATGCCTGAATTCTGCGAACATGCAATCGCTGAAGCAGATGGTGGTGCTTTGACTTGGCTTCTATCGGCAATGAATGTACCAACTCACCCAGCAACTCTACATGGATATGGTACGATTATCGGAACTGGTAACGCTATCATGGAATGGCCTTGTCACGAATGGGGTGATGAATGATGAGTGGAGAGATAATCAAATCATTAATTGTTCCAGCACATCCACATCCGGTACTTTGCCCTGAAAAGAATGAGGGTTGGCAGCGCGTTCGTGATGCTTACGATGAAGCACGTCGCCAAATTGAAGAGAGCGATGCCGACTTAATTATTGTTTATTCAACTCTTTGGCCTAGCGTAATTGGCCACCAAATACTGGCAGACCCCAATCCAAAATGGGTGATGGTCGATGCGGATTTCCATGACCTTGGCAGCATTCACTATTCACTGCGTATTGATACCGAATTCGCCCACGCTTGGAATGAGGCAAATATTGCAAGAGGTTTGCAATCAAGAACAGTTGCATACGATGGTTTTCCAGTTGATGTTGGTTCAGTTGTTGCATTGGAATTACTGAATCCAAACAATAGAATTCCAGCAGTTATATGTTCAACAAATGTTTATTCAAACCGTGCAGAAACTACAGTTCTTGCTAAGGCTTGTCTGGATGTCATTAAGGCACAAGGAAAGAAAGTGGTTGCAGTATCTGTTATGTCATTGTCAAACCGTATGTTCACTGAAGCGATTGAACCTCACGAGGATAGAATACATTCACTCAAAGATGATGAATGGAATCAAAAAATACTCGAGTTCCTTTCCGAAGGCCGCTTGGAAGATATTGGCCAATTGAGCCGAACTATTCATGACCAAATACGTGTGAAAAAAGTGGTAACTTTCAAACCGATGTGGTGGTTATCTGCAATGAATGATAATCGAAATGATTTGACTGGAAATGTATTGGCGTATGAGGCAATTCATGGAGCAGGAGCTGCGGTTGTTGTACTAGACCCTGAATCTAATGGAACAGGAGATAAAGAGTACGATGAGGATGATGTCGATTTCTATGGGGGCGACAGAGATGTTCTCGATTCTGAGGTGGAAGATAGCACGGCGCCACTTCACACTGATTCCGGACCTGCACTGTATGAACCCGTTGAGGGGAAAAACACCGTTAACACCAACAAGGCACCCAAGCCAGTAGGGGCATACCCTCATGCTAGAAGAGAGGGGGATTTACTCTATCTTTCGGGAGTTGGACCTAGACAACCTAGTGACAACTCAATACCGGGTGGGCCAATCAAAGATTCAGACGGTAATCCTCTAGACTATGATATCAAAGCACAAACAAAAGCAGTAGTAGATAATATTGCAAGAATCTTAGAAGAAGCGGGCTCATCACTTGACAAAGTGATAGATGTAACCTCATTCCTCATAGATATGGATCGTGATTTCGCTGGCTATAATGAAGTATGGTCCCAGACACTGGGTAAGGTTGGTCCAACACGAACTACTCTTGCAATTCGCGCCTTACCTACGCCAATTGCTGTTGAGATGAAGGTTATCGCTAAAATTTAAGTTCCGGATATCGGGGTATTGCTATTGTAATATGTAGCAAGCAATAACTACTCTTCGCTCATGTTCCGATTTAGCGGTAAGTTACCTGTCGCGATACGGAAGGAGGGTTTTCACAATGAATCTCAAAGATACAGCCGGAAAAATACTCAAAGGTGATGTAAAGGGCGTGGCTAAGGATGTCACCACTCAGTTAGAGCGAACAGTCGGCCTTGCTGGTGTAATTATTATTTCACTATCTGCAATGCTAGGTTCTGGTTTGTTCGTATTACCATCTCTTGCTGCAGAGATGATGGGTCCTGGTATTTGGTTAGCATATGTCCTTGCAGCATTGGTCGTATTGCCTGGTGCGATTTCCAAGTCTGAACTAGCTTCCGCAATGCCGACTTCGGGAGGAGACTACATCTACATCGAGAGAACTTATGGTCCACTGTTCGGTACTATTGCAGGATTGGGACTATGGGCATCATTTCTCTTGAAAGCAGCATTTGCATTAATTGGCCTTTCGGCATACATGCTTGTTGTAACGATATATTTCGATATAGAAGTTGACATGCGAATTGTATCCTTAGTGGTCCTAATATTAGTTGTAATAATCAATATTCTTGGGGTAAAGAAAGTCAAAGCGGTTCAGGCACCAATTGTTGGATTAGCTGTACTTTTGCTAATGTTCCTATCCTTTAAGGCCCTAATCTTCGCAGAAATCGACCTCATGCTTCCAGCAACATCTGCATTTGAAGCAACTCCTTACACATTAGCCGAAACTGCAGCATTCGTATTCGTCGCCTATGCAGGGGTGACAAAAGTCGCAGCAATCGCAGAAGAAGTAAAAAACCCAGGTAAAAATCTCCCTCGTGGAATGATTATTTCACTGGTAGCAGCCACTGTACTATATTCTGCTGTAGCCTACATCTTGATGGCAACATTAGACGGAGTATGGTGGCAAGTCGAAGGTGAAACGGTCGAAGACCCTATTCGCTTATTCGCAGAACATCTTGGTGGTAGCACAGTCGGCCTAATTGCTGCAGTCCTTGCAATTTTCACGATGGCCTCGATGGCACTTGCAGGAATTTTAGCGGCATCGAGATACCTCTTTGCAATGGCGAGAGATAATTTGTTGCCACAAGCCTTGGAAGATGTAAATGCCAAATTTGAAACTCCACATTGGCCGATAATACTCACCGGACTTATGATGGGGCTTACGATACTTTTCTTGCCTGTGAAAGATGTAGCAAAACTTGCATCAGGATTCCAAATAATGATTTTCATTGTAGTAAATTCTTGTGTTATTGTCCTGAGACAAGTAAAAACCGGACATGAATGGTACCAGCCAACATATACTTCACCGTTTTATCCATTCATCCAAATTTGGGGAATCGTCGGCGGTGTCATTCTAGTAATCGTGATCGGTTCTAAGGCATATATGGGCGCAGGTGCCGCAATTGTACTCGGATTAACTTTCTATACACTTTATGGACGAAAGCACGCCCATCCAAGAACTACACCATTCCAACAATTCCGAAAGGAATTCCGTAACCCCACCGATGCTGAACATAATTTACGTGAGGTTGCTTTCCATGCCGCAGACATGGGTGGTAAGGGACATCTGACCTTGAAAGAGTTCCAGGTGGCACTACACGCACTACACTTCCCCTATGATGATGAAGAATGTAGGACGATTTTCCACGAAATCGATACTGATGAATATGGAGTTATCGATATTGATAAATTCATAGCACAATTTGAGAATGATGAAAGCGATTAGGACATTCTTGTCCACTCACCACTTTCACTAACCAACCAAGATGTTAGTTCAGCACTTGAATCGATGTACCACCCAGTTTTACCTTGCTCTGTACCAGGTGCAGCTTGCATTACCCCCGTACGCTTTGCCTCTTCAGCAAGGCGTGTACGGAAGTCTTCATTTGATTCTGAATCAGTAGTCTTTGTCGCAACAACCGGTTGTGGTGTTTGCTCTAGTTTGGGGGTAACCACAGTTTCAGATTCGGAGTTATCATCGAGATAATCATCATCTTCCTCGTAGCCATCTTCCTCTTTATCCTCCCAATAATCGTCGTTTTCAGCGTTCCCTTTCATCCTACGTATGAGTACCAGCATTATTGCAATAAACAAGAAGATAATGATTGAAACCATGGTTAAGGCAGTATTGGAGTCGCCTAGCCCACCACCAAATAGTACCGCATCTACATCAAAGAATCTTTGCGCGACAAGATCATTCCAGTATAAATTACAAGATTGAGATTGCCCAGATTGTTCTATTGACACCTCATAGGTGTCATCAGTAAGATGTTCTACCGGGCCAACAGTACATTGAATCTCAACTTCATCTGCAGGTACATCAACTCGGTTACCTGCTTGGTCGATTGCATAAACTCTGATTATCATCTTGCTTCCTTCTTCCGGGTTCTCTTCTGGTATCTCTGCAAGAAGTCGAATCGGCTCACCAACTGAAACTGTCACAACAATATCATGAGTGGCCGAACCAGTCATTAGTCGCAAATTCCAATCTCCTACTTCCCCTCCCTTAACCATCCAGTATCCATCTCCCTTGGAAGATGGTGAAATTGTTCCTTGAGGGTCTGCCAATTCAAAATCAATAGTAGATGCTAATGCAATGTTACCGTGAACATCTAATGTCGAAATTATAATTTCAACCTCTTCTCCACTAATTACTCCTACACCACCGTCGTAATCGGTGGTGATATGTCTTGCAGTGCCTGCAATAACTTCAATATCAGTTATCGCAAATACACCTTGAGTCATCGCCCTTATTTCATGCATACCAAGTGATGAGGGGGCCCATCTTTCACCAGCCAATCGAATCTCCATGGTCATGTCATTATTATCAACCACCCAGTTGACAAGCACATCATCCAACTGATTGCCATATTCATCTTCAAAGATTGGTAGTAAGTCGAGGACGCCATCAGACGGTACTCTAGTTCCACTTTCAGGAAGAATGATTCTTGCAAGTTCACCAGATGTGATATTCAAGTCAATATCAACATTATGAGCGATTTGACTTTCATTATCAAACCAAGTCGCTGATATTGAATATTCACCGATTGGTCCTGGTTTTAGTTGAGTCCAATCTCCCTGAGATTCAGCACCAAGTTCTGGAGCTATCGTCCATGCACCTTCGACCGACCTGTGATTGCCAGCCGCATCATATGCCGATATTGAAGCCACAATTGAATCTCCGGAACGTAGAATCACTTCAGAAAGTAAAACATCTATTCCAATGATTGGACCCTGTATTACACTTACTTGCATCGTTGCAGAAAAACCTTGGTCAGAAACACCAATCGTCCAGTTTCCTATTCTTGAAGGGGTCCAGACTACTGAATCACCATCCATCGCCAACGATCCAGTAGGCACAGTCCAATTTGATAGTGGCAAAATAACTTCACCTGAATTACCTAGAACATCAGTTCTAATGGCTGAAATAATAACAGGAGACCCTGTTCTAGCTTGCTCAACGTTCATTTCAATGTCCAGTCCAGTAGCTTGGGCTGGAAGAACTCGAATTACTCCATGGCCAAATGCTCCTGATGTACTATTGACACTTACATTCCAAAGGCCTGGGTAATTTCCAAAATACATGCCTGCAGGGGAGATTGAACCGTTTTCTACTGACCAGGTTAACACTCCCGCCTTGGATATTCCGACTTCATTACCTCGTGAATCCTCAGCAATTGGCTGAATGTGAAGTGTAGTTCCGCTCTGGACGGTTAGCCCAAATGGTATGTCCAGAGTTTTAGGACTGCCTGGTACTATGTTGAATACAACTTGAGTTTCCAACTCCAGATGAATAATACGCATTGTAGCATTACCTATTTGTTCAGGTTGCCATGTATTATTGGTATAATCAATTAGACCATTTTGGCAACGCCATGTCAAATCTCCTACAACTGGGTTATCAGCCCTATCGATGAGAGTTGCATTCAATTCAATCTCGTCATCTATGCTAATTTCAGTAGCACTGAATCGGGATTGAATGTCCACAGGCCACCCAGCGTCTACATTTATGGTCGTGGTTGAATTCACACTTCCACTAGTAGCAGTAATTATTGTCTGGCCAGCCATGCCTGGTGTAAATAATCCTTCAGAATCAATCGAACCGGAACTTGCAGACCAAAACACTGGCTCATTTATTGAACTTCCAGATGAATCCTTGACCACTGCCGAAAATCGAACTGCCTGGTCTGCACTCACGCTTTGAGTGTGAGACTCGATGTTGATGCTGGCTGGGGTGGCAGCAATTGCCGGTGCTGATATCTGAACCATCAAGAGAACAATCAAGATAGATAGAATTCTATTGTTCATAGACCAACCTCATATTGACCTCACCATTCTACCATTATCTAAGTAACTGATTACTCAGTCCACTCTTCCCATTCAGATCCACCTGGTTCTCGGTACCACCATGCACCAGTGTCATCTTCAGCCCATTCGGTTCCGTCATCATCAACACGATGGTCTGACATCCAATCTTCCATCCCAGACTTAGTATCCTGTGGAGGACCTTCAGGTCCAGCTCCTATTGGGGCTGGTGCTTGAACATATTCTTCTTGGTAGTATTCGTCGTCATCATCATCATCATCATCATATTCTGAATTGCCAGAACGTAGAACCATTACTATGACAACTAGAAGGACCAACACAACTAGAATTGCAAGAACTCCACCAGCATAGTACAATGTTCCACCTGATTCAAAGAATCCCATGAATGTCCCGTCTACTATGATTGTATCAGATACTTCCACACTATGAACGGAGATTGTTACAGTTTGCTTCTCAGCATCCATTGTGGTGATTGTCCAATGTCCATTTTCACCTGCTTCAGAAGTCATTCGCCCAGTTAATTTAACCTGAGTTTCAGGAGGCACAGGTATCTCATTCTCCCAAGCATCAAAGGTACGAACTTCTATCTCGAATGTTTCCAATTGCAGAACATAATTCTCAGTAATGACCAACTCAATTCTTGAGACGGTTTGGTGAGGTGTAACTGTGACAGCCCATTCGTTATCTACACCACTCGGTGAGCGGAATTTGTATGTATGTTCGCCAGCGGTAGTGGCACTCCAGTTGTATACTCCCGATTCACCTTCGATTGTAGATTCTGGAACAGCCTTGTTATTTTGTGTCCAAAGTACACTTTCTAAGAAAGTATTACCGTCAGCGTCAGTACCTGTAATTGTTAGTGTGTACTCGTCGCCAGCCTTAGCGGAATTTGCGATTACATCAATATCTACACTCACTGCATCACCATGTTCCACTGAGATTGAAACGGTCTCAGAGATATTGTATCCCCCTTCTGAGATTGCCCATGCTGTGATCTCCCAATCTCCAACATTACTTGCTTGCCAGATACCACCATTTCCGATGATTATCTCAGTAATATTGGTAAGTTCATCAGTAGCCATATTCTTCATTGAATAGGAAACGATTGAAGAATCAATAATGTTTCCATCTCCGTCTGTTAATTGCGGTAAGAATTGCAAACTATTGTCTGCATCAATATTCTGTGCTAAATCTACAGGTTGTAGCAATGATACACTGACTAAATCTCCCTGGCTGACGTCAAAGTATAGCTTAACTTCGTAAGTGACATTTTCATCGGTATAGGTCGCAAATAAGGTATATAACGAATCTGATGAGAATACCGGAACAAACATGGTTGTACTTCCATAAGTCATCTCTTGTAGCACACTTTGGTCAGAATATTGCAGGTGTTCAATTCTCCATGCTACATTCTCAGTCCAACGATTACCGTCATAATCTTCAGCCTTCACCTTTACAGTGATTTGCTCATCTGCAGTAAGTAATTGATTTGAGCCAGTTGAGTCAACTGCATCTATCAAAAGTACTAATCCGGTAATTGCGCCTTCACTAACT
>Ga0308019_10000834_pt1 | contig 19184 bp, 17 predicted proteins | sample Neamet284_FD_203135 | JGI IMG/M metagenome (GOLD analysis project Ga0308019, IMG submission 203135) | Marine microbial communities from water near the shore, Antarctic Ocean - #284 | ecosystem: Environmental > Aquatic > Marine > Unclassified | place: Southern Ocean | collected 2014-10-01 | reverse complement strand
TATGCACAATTGCACGAGCATTCTTACAACTCTCGTACAGTGAATAATGTAAATCTGTTTCTGATGAGGGCAGTAAATCTCCTTCGATTATTTTTTTATTATCATCCATTACTAAGATATCAGCTGAAGTGAGGTTCTCGTAAGTTACTCCACTCGGGGTAATAATATAATGATCATTGATCTTGATACTCACATTTCCAGAGGTATTAATCACCAGACCCACTTCCATCATTCTTTGTAAAGTTGTAATTATCAGTTCTCGTTCTGATTTGTATAGCATAATAAATTATACCTATGAGAGGATAGTTATTGCTTCTAGGGCGGACTCTATAGCACTATTTATACCCTTATCACATGCCTTAGAGTCAGGCTTCACATCTCCATGAGAGATGTTTTTAACAAAACCATCAATGCTAAATATACATCCCGCCCTAATATTATTTAATGCACTCAGCATAAGTATTGCTGAAGCTTCCATCTCGAAAGCCAAAACACCCGCTGATTGTGCGACTCGAATATCACTCTCGAGATCTGGGCTGTTAAATGCATCTGAAGTATGCACCAAACCTAAGTGCGTGGTTGTTTGTTGTTTTTCACTGCATTGTTTTAGAGCATTTGTAACCATAAGGTCAGCAACTGCTGGATAATTTATTGGGAAGAATTTTTTAGTAAGACCTTCATCCCTGATTGCAGCTGTACCAATCACATTATCTCCAGGTTTGACGCTTTTGTTACATGATCCAGCCGTACCTACACGAATAACATTTTTGCATCCATGCTTGCCGAGATCTTGAATTACCATTGCAGCGCTTGGGCAACCAATACCAGTTGAGATGACCGAAACTGGAATACCCTTATATTTACCTGTATATGAATGAAACTCCCTTTGGACCATGACTAATTTAGAGTCAGTAAGCCACTCTGAAGCAATTTTAGCTGCCCTGGCAGGATCTCCAGGTACTAATACATTTGGTGCGATCTCACCAGGAACACATCGTAAAGCTCGATATTCAGCACGAGCTGGATCATTTGGGTTCGGTAGATTTCTGGTTTCTGGCCATGCTTTTGTCATAATACAATACTCTAGTATGCGTAATTCATTAAATTTGATTGTTTAAAAATGACTTGGCGTCGATATAATTATTTATTTTACTAGAATCAAATATTCCTCTATCAGTTATTATAGCGCTAACTAACTCAGGAGGTGTAATATCAAAGCATGGATAAAGCCCTTTCACCCCATCAGGAGCAATTTTTTTACCCTCTAAATATAATAAGTCAGCCCCAGATCGCTCTTCAATAACAACGCTATCACTATTTATATTTTCCATATCGGGTCCTGATTGACGTAAAACGTAATAAGGTAAATTATTTGCATAAGCAGCTAATGCGTATTGATATGTTCCAACTTTATTTGCGATTGATCCATCCATACATACGGTATCAGCCGCTGTAATAAACACATTTATTTTTCCTTGTTTCATCAAAGACCCACCCATGCCATCCGAAATAACATAAGTATCAAAACCAAGCTCAGTAGCGCACCATGAAGATAATTTTGTACCCTGCAAATAAGGTCGAGTCTCACTACAAATAATGTTCAATTTAATACTCTTACGCTTAGCTTCCAGCAAAAGATAAACATATGATCTATCAGGAAAACAATGGGTTAAGAGTGTATCACCATCATTCAAAAGCGTGAGTGCATATTGCGCTGTTCTTCTTGCCTGCATAGCTAAATTTGAAGCGATCAAGTCTGTTAATTGCACTATCTCATTCGCTACAGTTAATTTATTCTTATAGGCATCCTTTGCTCGAAGCACGCATTGGTCAAGAACTCTCGACAACGCTAAACCAGTAGGTCTGGTTTTTTTTAATCTTATTGCGGCATTACAAATATCTTCAATTGAAGCACCACCAATTTGTGCAGATAATGCCAATCCATAGCCAGCAGCAATAGAGATAGAAAATGCTCCTTGAATAACCATGTCTTCAATTGCTTTTGCCACCTCCTCAAACGTATGACAAAGTATATATTCTTGCGAGAACGGCAGTTTTCTTCTATCCAATATCTGTACGGCACCGTTTTTCCAAGTCGCCATGCCTTTATGCTTAAGAAGTAAAGGTAATTCTGATTCCTGATAAAAACCATCCAAACCTATAGATTCAGCTTTAGATTGCATAATCAAAGAAGATCACTTATTAAAAAGACTTAAATCATCATTCATGGAGTACTTGTGTTCTTAGATTGTCTTTTTTCAATAAAATGAGGCTTATAAAAAAAATGCTTAATCCTACATATAATACAAACAACTGAGAAACGAGAAGCTCAAGATTAATAACCGGCAAAAGAGTCATTAAAGAAAAAAGTAAAACAGAAGAAACTAAATAAGACTTACAATTAAACCATCCATTTTGAAGCAACATTCCAGTAAATGTTGAGCACGTGATGGTAATAACTGCAAATAATAGAGTATCAACCCTGGTTTGTTGATTCAGTGTCAAAATAATAGCGACGGAGGCAGCCATCAACATAAACAATTGAAATAAGGCAAAATACTGAATGGATGACGTCATGATAGGATTATACTTATCGGGCTGTCCAGATACATCGGTTTTTGACGCTTTAGTCGCAAGATCATCCGGTTTCCAGTTTGTCTTTGAATACCAAATTTTAAATTTATCCGATGTCTTTTTAGTCTCTAGAGTATCTTTTAACATCTGATAAAAAACCTGCATATTAGCCCATATGGGATTCCAGCTCTTAAGCTCAGAAACTGTTCCATAAATTGGTTTTATTGAATTTTTCTCAGCAATATAAGTACCAAAAAATCTATCCCAGATAATAAATACACCTCCATAATTAGCATCAATATACTCTTTATTTTTAGCGTGATGCACCCCATGATTCATGGGTGTAACAAACACCTTCTCCATCCAGCCTAAATGACCAATATGTCTTGTATGTACCCAAAATTGATAGATTAAATTAATGCCAGCGACAGAAACAAAAACCTCTCCTGGTATACCAATAATGATCATGGGTAGAAAGAAAATCCATTTCCAGATAAAACCTGTACTGGTTTGCCTCAGAGCTGTGGCTAGATTAAAATCTTCACCGTGATGATGAACGACATGAGTTGCCCATAAAACTCTTATTTCGTGATGCAAGCGATGCATCCAGTAATAAAAAAAATCATATAATACAAAAGCAACAAGCCAAGTAATAATTTCATTATTTGGCATTAAGTTAATATTAAATTTATTAGCAAAATAAATAAAGATCGCGCCTTGGAAGCCAAGGTTAAGGATGACTGGGAAGCGACTGATTAAACCTATAGTTATACTAGTAAATGCATCATTAATCCGATATGTATTTTTCTTTTTTACTATCCCATAAACAAGTTCAAAAGCGATCATTAAGAAAAATACAGGTATTGCTAAAAATATAATTATTGATTTATCCATTCAAATTACTCACATTAATCAGATAGAAAGACTATTTTTTAAGAATAATCTCAACCGAAGCCAAGCATCCATCGCTGGTGATGAATTAATTTCAGGGTTCCGATCAACATGAAGCCAAAATCCATGACTGACCTCATCATAAATATGAATATCATTGCTAATGCCCGCTGCATTTAGTGTTTTAATAAATTGCTCTACATCTTCAACAGGAATGCCCCGATCATTTCTAGCAAAGGTGCCATAAAAATCATGCTCCACATGACTTAACCGCTCAGGTTCAGCCAATAATTTACCATAAAATATAGCTGTGCCATCATGATGCTCGCCACCCATGGCGAAAGACAAAGCCACACCGCCCCCATAACACCATCCAATAGTTGCGACTTTACCGTTACTATCATGCCTTTTCTTAAGTAACTGAACGGCAGCATTTAAGTTCGCGATGAGAATATCTGGTTGAGCTAAGGTCTCTTGAACAAGCTTCATATTTTCTTCCCGATTACTGCCGATTCTCCCGCTATACAAATCCGCAGCAAGAGCAACGTAACCTTCTTTCGCTAATGAATCAGCTGTCTCTTTAACTCTTTGCGCCAACCCATTCCATTCGTGAATCAAGATTACCGATGGATGTGGTCCCGGCCCCTCCGGTAATGCAAGGTACCCTCGCGTTAATTCGTTTGCTTCAAAGTAACTGACCATTTGACCCTGAAGCGGAGGCGCATCACCGATAATAGATAGAGGTAGCGAGATATTCTCATTTTCATCTGAAAAGCTGGTTCCGACAAACGAGAATAATAATAAGGCTAAATAAAGTATTTTCATTGTATTCAAAATATCATCTAATTGTTATCCATTACTATCTTATACCCTCAAATAAATTTTCTGTAAATTATTTTAAATTCCTTAAAAAATACTTGTTAATGAGAATAATTATCATTAACATTAAAAAATAATTATAAGATCTCAAAGGTAGAAAAATAACAATGTTTAAGGGTGGAAGATACATTAGATTATCAAATGAGGAGATCTCATTAATTTCAGAATATAGGGCAAATAAAAAAATAACTACCCAAGATACTAAAAACTTCGAAAATTTGATTGATGATAAAAACAAACAATCTAGTAATTTTATATTTAGCAGCAAGAATCTCTATACTTTTTTAAATAAAATATTTTCAAGCTATTTAACATGGTGCAATAAAAATGATGTTTGTTTTTCATGCTCGCTAAATCGAATGATAAATATCGTGCTGGAAAAGAAAGGAACTATCACCTATCTCGATCAAGATAACGATTCTGAAGTTACTCAGAAGCATTCCCGCAGCTTGCATTGAGTTTTTTGATCAATTAAAAGTATGGTGTCCCGAAGAGGATTCGAACCTCTGACCCCAAGGTTAGGAACCTTGTGCTCTATCCAACTGAGCTACCGAGACATATCATAATTATGAAATGTTAAATTATACTGCTTATTTAAGATTTTTCGCTTATTATCTTAATCATTAATCCAATGACGAAAATTAATCCATGTCAAAAATTATAAGAATCGCAAAACCAGAAGATATTGCAATCATCGCTAAAAACAACATTGCCATGGCAATGGAAACTGAAAGCAAAACTCTTGATGAGAGCATTATAACGCTAGGCGTAACCTCGATCATTAATGACCGTAATAAAGGAATTTATTGGGTTATGGAAATCGATGAAGAGCTAGCAGGTCAACTCATGATTACTTATGAGTGGAGCGACTGGAGAAATGGAACTATGTGGTGGATACAAAGTGTCTTTGTATCTGAAAAATATCGCAGGCAAGGAGTTTATTCAGAACTCTATAGAAATCTTGTTGAGCTGGCTCAAAATGATAATGATTGTTGCGGTATAAGACTTTATGTTGAGAAACAAAATGCTCGTGCTATCGAAACTTACACAAAACTTGGCATGCAAAATGCCGGTTACGAAATAATGGAATTCAGCAAAAAACCTATAGCTTCTTGAGATTAATCTTCGTTTTCTTTAATCGCTCTTATTGATTCATCTGGGTCATATGGTTCACCATAGCGTAATCTTATTGTTTTTGTTTTGCCGAACCAAGGAATTGAGACTATATAGATATTATCGTACTCATTATCCGCTATTTCTGGTACTGATTTACTTGCACCTAGCTCCGCCATTAATCCTGATAAAGTGTCACTATGGGCAGCTACTAGAATAATTTTGCCCTTATAATTTTGTAGTATCTGGTCTAAGACCTCTTCGTATTCATTTTTATTATATTCATGGATTTGGAGATTAAGCACTTCAGACAAAGGTCTTACGGTTTCTATATTTCTCTTAAAAGATGTGGAATAAATTGCATCAATTCCGGCAACAACATCTGCGTCTTGCAGTTGCCTTGTGAGCTCAAAAACACGTCGCTCACCAGCCTCTGTGAGACCAGGATTATCACTTACCGTAAGATCTTTTTCTGCATGTCTTACAAAAATAATAGTCGTTGTTGCCTGTGACTCAAAAAACCATGCCAACCCAACAGCAATTGCCACATACAATAAAGCTACCTGAAGACGCCTTCGGCGTCGCTTTATTTTTCTAGTATCGTGTGATTGGTTATTTTCCATAATTTAAAAATTCTTATTTCTGAATAAAAATCTAATTTAACTTCTAAGATTCTTTATCTTTAACTTCACGGTACTCACCCTCAAGAATATCGGTATCATTTTTATTGCTACTTTTTCTCTTTGGTGCGGCTTCTTTAAACTTAATAATTTTTCTCTTTAGCCACCAAAACCTAATTGCCAATAATGATGAAACAAGCAATATAAAGCCACCCAGAATAAAAAATGCAATTACACCAAGAAAAGCAAAAATACTGAGCGTAATAATACCAACTAATCCCATTACGATTTTAGTCAATGGGCTTTGATTATAGGTTTGTCCATTTATTTTAATCATGATTTATTTTAGATTAATCTGGCATTAGACACTAGATATATCATGCAATTATCTTTGATCTTATTTTTATCGTATCCTATTTAATAAACAATATATGGAGGTTTTAATTCATGTTTCCAAGAAGCAGAGAAAAAACAGGCGTAATTTTCACCCTAATACCTATTCTATTAACCCTTTTTTGGAGCTCAATAACAGTATCTAAAGAGGTTAGCCTCCTTGATACCACTGATTTAAGTTGGCGATCAATAGGTCCTTATAGGGGCGGTAGAGTTACAACTGTTACTGGGATTGATGATAATCCAATGCTTTATTATATGGGTGCAACTGGAGGTGGAGTATGGAGAACACTGAATGCTGGCGCTACATGGGAAAATATTTCTGATGGCTTTTTCGATGTTGGTACTATTGGAGCCATCGCTGTTGCTAAATCAGATAACAATGTTATCTATGTAGGCACTGGAGAATCTCCCATCAGAGGGGTCACTACTAGTGAGGGAATAGGTGTCTATAAATCAACAAATAGTGGTAAAACTTGGACATATATTGGTCTTAAAAATGCCGGACAAATTTCAAGAATAAAAATCCATCCAAATAATCCTGATATTGCCTATGTTGCCGCTCAAGGAAAAATGTGGGCGCCAAATGAGGAGCGAGGTATATATAAAACCATAGATGGAGGAAAAACTTGGACTCATAGTTTGCAGATTAATGAAAATACAGGTGCGTCCGACTTAAAAATGGACCCCACTAATCCAAGAATTCTTTATGCAGCGATGTGGCATCACGGTCGTAAACCATGGTATATCAAATCAGGCGGCGCTGGTGGAGGGATATATAAATCTATCGACTCGGGCGAGACATGGAAAAAACTCACCAAAGGACTTCCAAGTCTTGTGGGCAAGATTGGTATTGATGTTGCCGCCAGTAATCCAAGTCGCCTCTATGCCATTATAGAAGCTGAAATAGGAAAAGGCGGACTTTACAGAAGTGATAATGCGGGAGAAAACTGGGATCTAATTGACAATCATCGTGTGCTTCATTCGCGTGCTTGGTATTACAATCATATTACTGCAGACCCTCAGGATGAAGATACTGTCTGGGTTCTCAATGTCCCTTTAATGAAATCTATTGATGCCGGCAAAACTTGGGAAAAGATTGCTACGCCTCACGGAGATCATCATGATCATTGGATCAATCCTCACAACAATCTTAATATGATCAACGGAAATGACGGAGGTGCTACTATTACTTTTGATGGAGGTGAGACATGGTCCAGTATTATGAATCAGCCTACCGCACAATTCTATCGAGTCACAACAGATAACCTCTTTCCTTATCGTATTTATGCCGGCCAACAAGACAATTCAACAGTTGCTATAGCTAGCCAATCATTCCAGGGTGGTATTGGTGTTGACGATTATTTTTCTGTTGGTGGAGGTGAAAGTGCTCATATAGCCTTGAATCCAAATAATCCTAAATTAATCTATGCAACCACCATCAATGGAACATTAACAGAGTTTGATAGTACTACTAAAATCGTTAGATCCATCATCCCCTATCCTGAAGTAGTTTATGGTAAAGATTCAAAAGACCTTAAGTACAGAGCAAATTGGAACCCTCCAGTTGAATTATCACCTCATGACAACTCAACCATCTATTATGGAACTCAAGTACTTTTGAAAAGCTCTGATCGAGGTTTGACTTGGAAAGAAATCAGCCCTGATCTAACTCGAGATCAAGAGAATCGTCAAGGAAGAAATGGAGGTCCACTCACGCCAGAGAATGTAGGCGCAGAGTTTTATAATACAATTTTTTATGTCGTAGAATCAGCTCTGAAAAAAGATATCATATGGGTAGGAAGTGATGATGGCTTGATACACATCACTAAAGATGGCGGTAAAAATTGGCAAAATATTTCCCCCAAACACCCTACTGAAGCAATGATCAATACAATTGAACTAAGCCCTCATAAAGATGGAGTAGCTTTTGCAGCGGTCACTGGTTATAAATTGAGTGACAATAAGCCATATATTTACAAAACAACAAATTATGGCAAGACCTGGGAAAGGATAGATCGTGGTCTACCAGAAACGGCTTTTGTGCGTGTGGTACGTGAAGACCCAGAAGTGCCAGGACTATTGTATGCAGGAACTGAAAGAGGAATCTATTTCTCGATTAATAATGGTAAAGCATGGCATTCATTACAAATCAATCTTCCCAAAATACCGGTAACAGACCTCAGGATAAAACAAGATAATCTAATCGTCGCGACACAAGGTAGGGCATTTTGGATACTCGATGATTTATTTATAATACGGCAGTTCCATGAAAATCTTGAGCAGAAAGATATGCATTTGTTTCGTCCTGATATAACACATATGCTACCAAGATCAAGAGGTGCAACTAATATCCAAGGAAAAAATCCATCGCTTGGTGTGCCGCTCTATTACTCTCTTAACACCGACCAGGACGACGAAGAAATCACGATTGATATTAGAAGTGATAAAGGTAAGCTAGTTAAGCATTTTTCAAGCAAAGAATCGGAGCATGATAAATGCATTATAAAGAATATGGATCCACGTAGCCCATTTGTAATTGATTACCTAAAAACATCACCCGGTCTAAATGTTTGGCGATGGGATATGAGGTCAGAGAATATGCAATGTGTCGAAGGTATAGCATTGTTTGCAGGTTACCAAGGTCCTAGAGTTAGTCCAGGAATATACAAAGCGACACTTACACGCGGTGATGAGCAAAATTCAGTATCTTTTGAAATTCAAGCTGATCCTAGAGTGAATTTAGAAAAAGATGATATTGATACATGGTCAAATCAACTGGGCGTCATTAATCAAACATTAAATATAATGCTTCAACAGACTCGTGAAATTAGAATAATTAAGCAGCAGATTGAAGATCTTGCACATCAACATCAGAGCGAAACTAGGCTTCAGACGATGTCTTTAAATGCTATTAATGCAATTGATTTATGGCAATCCAAGGTCACTCAAAGCAAACATGAGACGCTTGAAGATGAGGATGCATGGGAAACAATGCTTGCTGGTCAATTACGCTATCTTATGGATGTCGTTGACGGATCGGGGCCTCCTGTGACGGAAGGCTCTATGATAAGATTAAATGATTTGAACCAACTATGGAAAACTCTTCAGTTGGAATATATTACGATCATGAACAATGAAGTCGAATCAATAAATGATTGGGCAAAAGAAAAAAATATAACTCATATTAGTGGCGTTGATGATTAAAAGATGCTGAAAAATTTGAGGGTAGTGTTAACAAGAGCCTTTATAATTAGACTCCAAAGCGAACAGTTATTGCAATCAAATTGGTATTGATTATTTTCTTTTGAAGACTCATAGCGAGGTAAAATAACTATGAAAAAGTTAGCAGGATTTTTATTTACGATACTAATTTCATTACAAAGTATTTTTATTTATGCTGATGAAAATAAACGACTTATTTTCAATTCTGAAGATATATATAAAATACAAGATGTTCATTCTCTTGACCTATCTTCATCGGCTAAGTTGTTACTTTACATAACTACTATCGCAGATAAAAAAAAGGACAACTATTCCTCTGCATTGTGGTTATATAATATCGACAAAGCTCAATCCAAGAATATTTTAAAAAAATCCACTTCAATGGATCAGCCAAATTTTTCTCCAGATGAAAAATATATTACTTATTTGGCTGCTGGTAATGGAAAAAATGCAGAATTTCAACAGCTATGGGCAATAAACATAAAGACGCATATCAAACGACAACTCACAAAGTTAGATAATAATATTACTGATTATCAGTGGTCACCGGATGGGAAGAAAATAGCTTTAATAATTAATACCAAAACAAAAGCTAAAGAAGGTACTCCGCCACCCTATGTAATTGATCGGCTTCAGTTTAAAAAAGACGGTTTTAAGTACTTAGGAAATGAGCGGCATCACCTTCACGTATTAACAGTTAAAACAAAGAAAATTACTCAAATCACTGATGGCCCATTCGATGAATTCTTACCATCATGGTCTCCAGATAGTAATAAAATTGCCTATACTACAAAAAAAGGGGACCCCGATAGGCATAGTAATTGGAATATTTATATTACTGATTTAAAGTCAAACTCTACTCAGCTAACAACTCATATAGGTGCAGACGCTGATCCTGATTGGGGTTCACGACCCCAATGGAGCCCTGATGGTAATAAAATTGCCTATATGAGAAGCGGAGATCCTACCCTATTATGGTACTCAATCACTCAAGTGGCTGTTACCAACACAACTACAAAAAAGACTACATTATTAACTGAAAGTTTAGATAGAAATACCAGTTTTCCAGCGTGGGGCAAGAACAGTGAAACACTCTACTTTGTCTTAGAGGATGACACGAACAGTCAACTTGTCCGTTATACAAATAACATTTCTGATTTTTGTCAGCATACCTCATCCATGGATATCGATAGTTACTCAGCAGAGCAATCATGTGATTACTGGCAGCCAACAATCGAATTAATTACTACGAATAAATACTTTATCTCAAATTATTCAAAAGCTTTTGATATAGAAAATGGAAAAATAGCCCTAATCTTAGCCACATCAAAAACACCAAATGAGATTTTTTTACTCAAGCATGGTCATGCTGATCAAATCTCTAGTCACAATACAGATTTTATTGATAGTCGAATATACAATCCAATAGAGCGTATCTCATACAAAAGTAAAGATGGTACTGAGATACATGGAATGATGGTTAAACCATATGACTTCAATCCAAATAAAAAATACCCATTATTGATTAGAATACATGGTGGGCCAGTCTCGCAGTATGATTTGCAATTTTATCTACAATGGCAAATATTCGCCAGTAACAATTATATTGTAATGGCGGTAAACCCAAGAGGTAGCTCGGGTCGGGGTGAGGCTTTTCAGAAAGCTATTTACAGCGATTGGGGTAATGTTGATGGTCAGGACATCATATCAGCTGCAGATTATGCTCTATCAACAGGATTTATCGATGAAGAAAAACTTGGCATAGGTGGTTGGAGCTATGGAGCAATGCTAACAAACTATGTAATTGCCAAAGATCAGCGTTTTAAAGCCGCTACATCAGGGGCTGGAATTAGCAATATCTTGAGTGGTTTTGGTGACGATCAATATATCAGGGACTATATCATTGAGCTCGGCCTCCCTTGGGAGGATACTGACAAATGGCTAAATGTTTCCAACCCATTTTTTAATGCTGATAAAATTAATACACCCACTCTTTTTCTTGTGGGTGAAGAAGATTATAACGTTCCCATGATTGGCTCCGAGCAAATGTACCAAGCATTAAAATACTTATCCGTACCATCACAACTAATCATTTATCCTGGTGAGCATCATTCGTTCAGCACCCCCAGTTATGAGAAAGATGTTATCAATCGTTACCTATCCTGGTATAATAAATACCTTAATAAACAATAATTTATTCTTTCTTATTAAGATAATGGTTTATATGCGATTACCTTAATCTCGATTAAGATCAAAGGATGCGGTAATTGATGTACAGCGACTGTAGTCCTTGTTGGGCCACTTTCATCAAAATACCCTGCATAAGCCTCATTATAGCCTTTAAAATCATTCATATTGATCAAAAAACTCGTCAAATCCACAACATCCGATAAGCCCGCTCCCTCAAAAGACAGTATATCGTCAATATTCTCAAGAACAGCTTTTGTTTGCTCGCTTATATTAAGCTCTGTATTACCCATTTCATCGACTATTGCACCTCGAAAACTACCGTCGGTATTTCTAGAAGAAACACCTGAGACAAATAGTAAGTCTCCCACTCTTTTGATATGTGGATACTTACCTCTTGGTTTAGCTTTATCCTTCAGCGTGGTAGATATTGTTGTCATATTTTTCTCAATCTATCTAAAAAGTGGATTATAGTTTATCTATAATCGAAATATCACTGCCATCATGATAATTATTATCAATCCAGCCATTCTCGTCATAATCATTCATACAGGCTTGAGCAAGAGCCTCCATCTCACTTAAAGCACCTGTGCCTTTTGCATTCATGAGTGCTGATATTCTGATTAACTCATGATTTCCCGCATAATTTCTCTCATAGAGCTCATGACGACCTCCAAATTCAGTACCAACTGCATCCCATAATAACTTCATTATTTTTATTCGTTCAATATGACCCATTCCTTTTGACCCACGAACATATTTTTCTAGGTACTTATTAATTTCAGGATTTTTAAAATCACGGCTGCTCGATGGCAAATAAATGAGACCCGAAGCGACAATTTTCTCAATTATTGCTTTTATTTGTGGATAAGCCTCAGTCGAAAATATTCGATAAGCAGCTGCAGCTTTCGCGCTAGGCAATACCGCATCACCTACCCATGGTTCAGGCGCACCAGCCATTGCATCAGTCAGCGACCAAAAAAGATTACGCCATCCAACCACCTCACCCAATAAAACTTGCACCCCTCGAAAAGACTCAGTTCCTGCGGCTTTAAGGGCTTTGCTCAGAATCCCAGTGATAAAATCAAGTTTTACAGACATTCTAGTAGCGCTTTGAAATGTGTAACCATTAACAAAACCAGACCGAGGATAAAATGCCTTGAGCATCTCTATATCGCGATGCACGAAAACATTCTCCCAGGGTATAAACGCATTATCAAAAATAAAAATAGCATCATTTTCATCGAAGCGACTGGACAATGGGTAATCAAAGGGAGAGCCCGTTGCGGCGGCGTTTAGCTCATAAGATGGTCGGCAAATTAGCTTTATGCCTGGCGTACGCATGTCGGCAAGGAACATAATCGCCATTGAGTCATCATTGATTTCAGCCGCCATGTTTTGACCTAGAAAATTATAATGCGTTAATGCAGATGAAGTCGCGACCACTTTGGCGCCTGACACATAAATTCCAGCGTCCGTTTCCTTATCGATGGATATATAAACATCCTTAACATCATCCGCAATTTTATCTCGATCAATCGGTGGATTGACTAGTGCATGATTAATAAAAGGTACCGCTTCTTGAGACCGTTTATACCAATGCTTAGCATTGCCTGAAAATTTTCCATAAAAATCAGAATTTGCGCCTAATGTATTTGTAAAACTGGCTTTATAATCGGGAGTTCTTCCCATCCATCCATATGACATCTTTGCCCATTCTGCCATTGCATCACGTTGCAAAAATAACTCTTTACTATTCCTGGCGTATCTAAAAAAGCGATGCGTATAACCTTCTGACCCCGTATCTGTTTTGCACGTTAAAATCTCTTTAGTGCTATCTGCATGCATTGCATCATAGAGTTTAGCGATAGATTGTACTGAGTTTCTAAACGCGGGATGGGTTGTCACATCTTTAACTCGTTCACCGTATATATATACTTCACGATCATCTCTTAGCGATTCGATGTATTCTTTGCCGTTAAATGGTCGATTCTTACCTTCCAATACTTTTTCAGGTGCGTCAAAACTCAAGATACAATCTCCTAATTTACCTAATTGGGTGAATTTCTTTCTATATACTAGAATATACCAGTATTGATATTTGTAAGTTTCTAACAAATAGCTTACTAATACAATTATAAACTAGATTACTTAAAGTCCTTTTTAATATAAAGATAAGGTTAATTATGCCATTAAATTTCACAAAAGAAGTGTTTGTCACTTGCGCAATAACCGGTTCTGGCCCGTCTCATAACAAATCTTCATTAGTACCTAGGAGTCCAAAAGAAATTGCTGAAAGTGCAATATCTGCGGCAAAAGCAGGTGCTGCAATTGTTCATTGTCACGTAAGAGACCCGAAAACAGGGGAACCCGCTAGATCTCCCGTCCTATATAAAGAAGTAACAAATAGAATTCGTGATTCAAAAATTGATGTGATTATTAACCTTACTGCCGGAATGGGCGGTGACGTTGTATTCGGTCCTGCCGAAGCCCCTCTCCCCCTTGCTTCAACTTCGGATGTGGTTGGTGCATCAGAGCGCATGGAGCATGTAATAGAATGTCGTCCCGAAATTTGCACTTTAGATTGCGGTACTATGAATTTTTCTGATGATGTCATGGCCAACACTCCAAGCATCCTTAGGGCTATGGCTAAAATTGCCAAAGATCATGATATAAAAGTAGAAATTGAGGCCTTTGACACGGGTCATCTATGGTTTGCAAAAGAGCTGGTGGCAGAAAAACTCATCCTATCACCAGTTTTAATACAACTATGCATGGGGATCCCCTGGGGAGCACCAAACGATCTTAATACATTGATGGCTATGGTAAATAATATCCCCGATGAGTGGATATTTTCAGCATTTTCTATAGGTAAGTATCAAATGCCATATGTTTCAGCTGCAATACTTAGCGGAGGAAACGTTAGAGTGGGTTTAGAGGATAATATCTATCTAAAGAAAGGTGTATTAGCTACAAATGAGCAGCTTGTAAATCAAGCTATTACTATATCAAAAAATATGGGATCTTCAGTATTAGGACCGGCTGAAGTTAGAGAAAAATTGAATCTTAAAAAATACTACTAACAATCTATATCAAGATGCTCGCGCATCAATAACAAAAGCTCATCCTTGGGCTTAAAGCCAAGAAGATTTATTTTAGCTTCTCCGTGATGATCAAAAATCATCAACCGAGGAACCGTAGGATCACCAATAGCATTAAGAAGATTATTATTGATTTTAAATGCTGGGAATTTATTTTTATCTCTGCGTAATTCAATTTGTAACTTACGCTTACTAGCGCCCACCCCCATCATTATAATTGCTGTATTCGAGCAATTAGTACTAACATCTTTCAACACCCGATGCTGTTTTCTGCACCATGAACAATCTGGACCGAACAATGAAATAATCATATTTTTACCAAAATATCTAGCAAGATTTGATTGCTTTGAATCATCAAGATACTCAAATTTCTCTGCATACAAAGGTGGTAATATTGCCCTATCGGACTCCAGAGCCTCAGAGGCAAGACCATGCAAGGAGAAGAAAAACAAGAACATTAATAAGAAACTAGATGATAATCGTATAGGCATTTTTATAAGTCCAAATCTAAGTCAAAACCTAAGTAGGCTGTTCTTCCTCGCATTGGTGCAAAAATATAAGTGACGTTATAGCCACCATCTGCATCATATAATAGAGGTGAAGTCTCATCGTCAGCTTGATTATAACCGAGCAAGTTAAATGCCCCGAGATATAACTGAAGATCACTGTTTAATTGGTAAGCTATTTTTAGGTCAATATTTATAAAATTTGGCGCTTTAAGCGACTTACGATCACTTGCATCATTTTTATTAAAGCCGCTATACCCATAATCAATTAAGTCACGAGCACCAATCCAGTCCAGATTTCCACTTAAACGCCACTTCTTATTAACCCAAAGACCGTTTAAAGATAATCTTTTTTCAATCGGAGCAATAGCGAACGATTTCCTAAATATAGAATTATAATTAAATATTTCTGCTGAAAAGCCAATATTCATAGCTTCATTCCATTGGTAGTTTATAATCCAATCAGCTGTATTCACACTGGCTTTATCTAGTAATTGAGTCAATACAGGCACGCCATCATTCGAGCTCGATAATGCCGCTAAATTCTCAACCTCCGTAAAGGCAAAAGAGAAGGTAGAGATAATCTTATCAATGCTATAATTTATTGAATAATTATAGCTTATAGATCGCTCTACTTCGGAAACATCGACCTTATAACCTTTGTTGGCATCTAGTATTCCGTGATCACTCTCAAAAAAAGAAAGTGGAGCCCTATAACCATTTCCAATAGATAGTCGAGACTGCCAATCATCATTATGGCTTAAACGCATATCAATTCTAGGTGAAATCAAGGCTTGCTTAATCTCGGTACCTTGATCAATACTATCTATAAAGTCAGCAGTCACACGGTCGAAACGAACAGCCAAATCCAAGCTAAAATCATCTGTTGGAGTCCAGCTATCCTGTATGTAAAATCCCTTAACATCATAATCAAAACTATCTGACATATAATTAGCATTTACAATCAACGCTTCGGAACGTGATCTCATATCTTCGAACCGCCCATCAAAGCCAAAGGTAAAGAAATGCTCATCGGAGACATCATAATTAAAACGTATATCCATGTATGTCATTTCATCATCAGCGTAATAATCGATTCCCTCATAAAATGAATTCTGCTGATGAGTAGCATTAGCAAGGCTGAAATTTACATTCAAAGGAGACTGAAAATCATGCAGTAAGCTCATCAAGGCTTCACTGCGTTTTGTACTTACCCATTCCAAAGTTTGCCAAGGAGATCCGATGTATCGATTATTTACATTTCCTTCTAAAAATAACTCCTCAGTGTCACTTGAATTAAAACTATCAAGAGAGTGCTTAATACTTTTAGCTGTATCACCAAGAACTGGTCCACCGAACACTACTGACTCACTATTATTCAACCTTAACCGAATATTAGTAGCGTAATTAAAATCATGAGAGCCAGTTATGGTAAAGGAATTATTACTGAGAAACGGGGATTCACTGACGCCATTCTTATCGCCGTCAAACTGATCACGCTCATCAAACTGATAGACTAAACTAATTTGACTCTCGCCAGAATCAGTTACCCCAGTCAACATCATTGCTGATTTTTTATACCCAAATTCTCCTAAACCAATATCAAGTTCTAATTGATTTTTAGTAGGTATCTGAGACACCAAATTGACAACACCTCCAATAGCTTCAGGGGCTGTCAATGAGGCTCCTGCACCACGTGCAATTTCAATTGTACCAACGCCCGCCATAGCGACAGCATCCAAACCATAAAAACCAGATATCATAGTGTGAAGCGGAATACCGTCGATCAAAACATTAGTGTGCTCTCCTTTGAGTCCGTTAATCATGACTCTTTTCGCACCACATAATGAGCACTCATTTGAAACACGAATTCCCACAGCCGCTTTTAGGGCATCAGTCAATGAAGAAGATTGCTTGTCTTTAAAATCTTGAGAGTTAAGTAGTTCCGTTTTAGCTATACTGTCTTTAAGCTCACCTTTTTTGTAAAGACGATCGCGGACCCCGAATACTGTAATTGATTCAATAACTTCCGCTTCTTGCGGGGCTCTTTTTATAATAAGCTCTTGAGCTAAGGAGGGGTTCAAAAAACTAAAAAAACTAAAAAAAATAATGAATTCTAAGTTAATATTTCGCATGAATTACTAATTCTTATCACTTAATAATAATTATTCTCATTCTAATATATCTGTACAATAAAAACACCGCTTTAAATTAAATAAAATATGTCTAGTTACTATTGACGTTATGAATTACCTCTATGCTACAATACTGTCTTAATGCTCCGCATTATCAGTAAAAATAAACAGTTTAAAATATAAGAAAAAACGACTTTCTATATCGCAATTATTTACGGAGAGGTGGCAGAGTGGTCGAATGCACTGGTCTTGAAAACCAGCAAGGGTTTGTAGCCCTTCGAGGGTTCGAATCCCTCCCTCTCCGCCATTAATCATTTATAAATTTACAATTAATTAATTAATTAATATAATTAATTAAATTAATTATATTACTTATTCTATAAATCAATTAGAATGAGTCTTATTATCATTCCATTAATTGAGATATAAAATTATGTTTTTTAGTAATCTTTTAGAAAATATACGAAAAAATAAAGGCACTCTCCTAAGAACAGTCATCTATACAATTGGGCATTTCTTTATTGCGGCTGCTTGCGTTATGTATTTCACTGGCGCCTCATTTGATGCAGCTATTACTGACGCCATCGTAGAACCTCTTATCAATGGTGTGTGGTATTTTCTGCTTGATAAATTCTGGGCAAGTAAAATGACTAATAAAAAAGCCAATCTAGCAACATAATTCAAATTTTATTTCATCTCAGAGATACACTTTAAACTGTTATTACTGGGATTATTTACAAAACCACTTACAGGATAATATTCAATCTCATCAGAAAGCTCAGATTGAAATAGATCTCCCCCATTCAACCAATCACGAGCTTGATCGTACTTAAGCAAAACTGGCATTCTGTGATGCACTCTTTGCAAATGATTATTGGCTTGTTTTGTAATGAGAGCACAGCCATTCTCATTATTATATTCTTTGTATATACCAGCAAAAAGAAACAATTGATCCTGGTTGTGGAAAAAATATGGTTGTTTTATATTATCTTTTCGATGCCATTCATACCAACCATCAGCCGGTATAACGCAACGCTTCACCCCTTTAAAACTAGGTTTTTCATTTAGGGTCTCTGATCTTGCGTTGATTAAATTCATGGGTTTTTTGGCCCAAAAAGGACTAAATGACCAATTCATCATTTGAACTTTTTTACTTACGACAAGAATTTTTTTTCCGGGCGTTAAATTATAATTGGATTCAACCTCAACACCATACTCACTCTGCATTCTCTTAACATCCCTAAGAGTGAATCTACCGCACATAATAATTATTTATACTTGTATTTAAAAAATACATCTATGTTATCCAATTTCTACCAGAAATAATGACAGAGTAAAACGAAAGTAAAATACAGATTATAATTATAGTTTCTTCTTGCGCGAATCTTATTATCGATAACTCTTTTTTATAAAGTTACAGTATATCTTTCTATTAAAAAAATTTTCTTTACAGTGTTTATAAATAAAATTATGGAATCATACAAATGAAAAAGATTATATTAATTTCTTTTGGCTTATTTATATCTGCCTCTAGTTTGGGTGATGAAGTTAGTTATTTCG